>ENA-OFCD01001078-OFCD01001078.1-metagenomes-genome-assembly--contig:-NODE-1078-length-14986-cov-5.251021_pt1 | contig 14986 bp, 11 predicted proteins | sample MGYA00153392_OFCD01 | MGnify analysis MGYA00153392 | reverse complement strand
ACAATCAGTCACCCCATGACTTCGAGCGGCAATGGCATCAGGCGCAATTGAAAAAAGCAGCTTAACATCTCAACTCATGGTGTCCGTTTTTTTGAGCCCGTTCAGGTGGACGTCTTTCAGCCCCTGTCAAAGAGCCGAATTTGCTTGATCACCTGGCACAGGCGTGGCAATATAAAATAAAATTTTATAAGCGTAGCGAGTAGTGTTTCATTTTTGTTGTTAAAACTAAACCAAATAGGGGGTTCTTCATGTACCGCGCGCTCAAGGTAGTGTTTAATTTAGTGGTAGCATTTTTTTTGGTCAGCGCTATCCCATTCGCAACATCGCAAGCGCAAGCAGGCCAGTCCGAAAATGGGAACGAAGGAGAACATCGACCTCCTGTAATTCTGAGCTCATTCACCACGGCAACGACATTGACCATCAACGGAATCAATTTTGGCTCTGGTGCTGCAAAAGTATTGCTGGGTGCCTTCGGGCCTCTAACGGTCATGGCGCAATCGCCAACCCAAATTATTACATCTCTTCCATCAGGATTGTTGGCTGGCAATTACGTTCTGAATTTGCAAATTGGTGAAAAAGTCGATGAATCAAATGTCACATTTGGCGCTGTCGGACCAACAGGGCCGATTGGCCCAACGGGATTGCAGGGTCCTATTGGACTGGCCGGGGCTGCTGGGCTAATTGGCCCACAGGGGCCGATCGGACCGAAAGGAGTGTCTGGAACTCAGGGGCCAACGGGAGCTCAAGGCGTCAAAGGAGACGCGGGTCCAATCGGACCGCTGGGACCGCAGGGCACTAAAGGGGACCTTGGCTCCACTGGTCTGCAAGGTGCACAGGGTCCCCAAGGTCTAAGCCTCACCGGCGCGCAGGGTCCGATTGGCCTCACCGGCCCGACCGGTCTCACCGGCGCGCAGGGTCCGCAGGGCGTCCAGGGTCCAAAGGGGAACACCGGCGCTGGCTTCTCGTTCCAAGGCGCTTGGAGCGCCTCCAAGAGCTACTCCGCAAATGACATCGTGACCTTTGCCGATGGGTCCACCTATCTGGCGGTCCCGCCCGTCAACACCGGCGTCACGCCCGGGAGCGACACCAGCACTTGGCAGATTTTCGTGGCTGCTGGCGCGACGGGTCCGCAGGGCCTGCAGGGACCGAAGGGCGAGCCCGGCACCAATGGAACCGGACCGACCGGACCCCAGGGCTTGACGGGCCAGACCGGCGCGACAGGTCTTACAGGCGCGGCAGGAGCGGCCGGCGGCATCGGTCTACAAGGAGTTCGGGGCAGCACTGGGGCGACCGGCCCGCAAGGAGCCAGCGGAGGACAAGGCGCAAGCGGCGCACAGGGAGTTACTGGCGCGACAGGTTACACAGGCGCGACGGGACTGACGGGACCGTCGGGCGGCATTGGTCCACAGGGTCTGACGGGTGCGACCGGAACCGGCACACAGGGTCAGGCGGGCGCGACAGGCCCCGCAGGAATCGCCGGACTGACAGGCGCGACAGGCCCCGCGGGATCGGCCGGACTGACCGGTGCAACGGGCCCCGCGGGACCGGCCGGACAAACGGGCGCTGTGGGCCCCGCAGGAACGCCCGGCGTTTCCGGAACAAATGGCATGAACGGAGCTCAAGGAGTCGCCGGCCCTGCTGGCGCGACTGGCGCGCAGGGCCCCGCGGGGACGGGCGGCGGCGGCGGCGCGGCATTCAGCGCCACGGGCAGCAGCATCACTCTTCCGCCCGGCCGCTACGCGCTGCACACCCGAACGGAGGTCGCCACGAGTACGCCGCCGTCCTCGATCACGCTCGCTGACGGGACTTTGGTGCCCATTCCCACGCTCTACTCGGCGCAATGCAATCTGCTCGATACCTCGTCCATTCCGGCCACGCAGATCGACCTTGTACACTTCACGGTGCCATCCGCGACGGTAATCGGCTCTGGATTCAATACGACCACTCTCAGTTCGACGGTCCTTGCGACGCTCGATGCGATCGTAAATCCTGCTGTGCAGACAACGTACAACGTCTCGTGCGGCGCGGCCGCGGGTTTATTCGAGAGCGGGCTCTTGTTCTTACAAGGCGCAGGCAAGCTGGTGGCCATTCAGGTCAGCGGTCCCTGAGCGTTTCTCGCAGCCACTGTTGGCGCCGACGCGCTTTTGACCCAGGCTGCCGATTTTGACTGACCCACCCCAAATTGGCGCTACCCCTGAATAGGCAACGGTTCGCGAGGGCTTGGACTGGGTCAATAGAATTCCGGCAGGTGGGTCAATTTGGTGTCGGCGACAACACATGCCCAAACACCGCATGGATACTAGGGTTTGGCGGCATTGCCTTATTTATTATTCTCTTTACGCCTGATACATCGCTCAATAAATATTGCGGCACGTTCTCGTGTTGAGGCGTCCATATGCAGGCCACATTTCGTACGCCGCCAAAGAATGTCATCCGGCTTTAATGCCCATTCATGATGAATGCAAAAATTGATTTCGCGCTCGCAGAGTAAATAGGCATCTGCCCCGAATAATTCACCCAGATCGCTCATCGATTTCACATTCGCCAGCAGAATCGCCGTGCGGGTTCCGTAGCGGCCTACCAGCTGACGCAGGTAATCACTCGGGAGTGCGGGGCAAGATTGCATGATTTGCTGTACCAGCGTTTCGGTTGATTTGAAATCACCGCCGGGTAATGCCTGTTCACCGGTCCATGAACCTTTCAGTGCCGGGAAGTACGGTTTTAATTCATCCAGCGCGTGCTCAGCCAAGCGGCGATAGGTGGTAATCTTGCCGCCAAAAATTGACAGTAACGGCAACCTGCCTTCTGCATGATCAATCTTCAACACATAGTCACGGGTAATTTCAGATGGGTTAGCGGTACCGTCGTCATACAGTGGCCGTACGCCTGCATAGCTCCAGACAATATCAGTCTCACGAATCGGTTTTTCGATAAAGCGATTGACTGCATTCAGCAGATACGATGTTTCTGCGGGTGAAATTTTGGCGGCATCATCCAAATTTTCAATATTCAAATCAGTGGTGCCGATCAAGCTGAATTTGTCCTGATAGGGAATAATGAACACGACGCGCTTGTCATTGTTTTGCAGAATATAAGCGTGGGCATATTTGTGAATGCGTGGCACCACAATGTGGCTGCCTTTAACGAGTTTGACGGTGGCATTCATGTTGATTGCCAGCGTGTCGTCCAGTAAGTGTTTCACCCACGGCCCTGCTGCATTTATAACACCACGCGCTTTCGCAGTTGAAGGTAGACCGGTGTCGGCGTGCTGCAATTGAAGATGCCAAAAATCAGCTTCGCGCACACCGCCCACCAGACGCGTGCGCACACGTATATCAGCGCCAAGCTCGCGTGCTGAGACGGCATTTAATACGGTTAGCCTGGCATCATCCACACGCGCATCTGAATAAAAAAAACCGCGTTTAATCGATGACTTTAGTCCTGCGCTGTAAATCGGATCGGGAAATGAAACGCCGCGTGAATGCGGTAGTGAAATTTTTCCGCCGATATGGTCATACATAAATAAGCCGGCACGAATCATCCAGGCCGGGCGCATATGGGCGTCATGCGGCAAAATAAATTCCAGAGGATGGATAATGTGCGGAGCAATCTTCAGCAGCACCTCACGTTCCTGCAGCGCTTCGCGGACGAGACGAAATTCATACTGCTCCAGATAACGAAGGCCGCCATGAATCAGCTTTGAACTCCAGGAGCTGGTGGCTGAGGCTAGATCATCCTGCTCGACCAGCAACACTTTTAGCCCGCGCCCCGCAGCATCGCGCGCAATACCGCAGCCATTAATGCCGCCGCCAACAATCACCAAATCGTAAATGGTTTGGGGATCGGTGCGAGTTGGTGTCATAAAAGTGTGTGCTGAAATTTATCAAGCCACAGCAGCGAAAAAGCAGTTTTGGTATCGGTAATTTCACCGCGCCCGACCATCTCGACAGCTTCTTTGAGGCTCAATGTAAACACCTCCATAAACTCGCCGACATCACGCTGATGGCCACGAAATTCCAGATCACGAGCGATGTGCAGCTCAATTTTTTCGTTGGAATAGCCAATGCCTGCATCGAGTGTTGCCACATGCGCCCACTGCTTGGCAACATAGCCGGTCTCTTCGAGCAATTCACGCCGGGCCGTTGCAAAATGCGGCTCGCCTTCATCAATCTTGCCTGCAGGCAATTCGATAAAATGGCGACGCGGCGGATGCCGATATTGATGCTCAAAAATTAATGTGTCGGCGTCTATGAAAGCGGCAATAATCACCGCGCCCGGATGCAGCACATATTCACGATACGACTCGGTGCCATCGGGCAAGCGCACCTGATCAGATTGGACTTTGATCAGTTTGCCGGTCAGCAGACGCTCGCTGGTGATCGTGTGCTCGGTGAAGTCGGCTCGCTCAGCCGATGCCCGATAGGGTTCATACGGCTGTAGCTGTGACTGTGGCTTTGATTGCGGGCCTTGCTCCATCATTCACGTCGTCCGCTATGAGCGGAAATAGCAGAACTGCCGCACTGGTTATAGCGAGCCCTGAATCGCATTGAGACAGGCCGTCATCAAAGCGCCGGGCATGAAGCCTAGACCCAGCACGGCAAAGGCATTGACTGCCAACACGGCGCGCATTTCAAGCGGCGCAATAATGGGTGCGGTATCCGTCGGCGAGTCGAAATACATGACTTTCACAACACGCAAATAATAAAAAGCACCGATCACACTCATCAACACCGCAAATACCACCAGCCAGGTATAGCCCGCTGCCAATACCGCCTCCAGCACTGAAAGCTTAGCCCAGAAACCGACAAAAATTGGGATGCCCGCCATGGAGAACATGACGAACAACATCAGCAAGGCATGAAACGGTGAGCGCTGATTTAAGCCCTTGAGGTCATCAATATTTTCCGCCTCAAAACCCACTCGCGATAGCAGCAGCATGATACCGAATGCCGCCAGCGTGCTTAATGTGTAGGTGACGATATAAAACATGCTGGATGCATAACCACTTTTGGTACCGGCCAAAATACCCAGCAATAAAAAACCCATATGCGAGATGGTGGAGTAGGCCAGCATGCGTTTAAAACTGGTTTGCGAAATCGCGACAATATTGCCGATTGCCATCGATAGCACCGCCAGAATCACCAGCATGCCCTGCCAGTCTGCCGCCGCACCGGCAAGCGCATCGGCCAGAATACGAATCACAAAACCAAAGGCGGCGATTTTTGGAGCAGAGGCAATGAACAATGTAATCGCCATCGGTGCGCCGTCATATACATCCGGTACCCACATGTGAAATGGCACTGCACCCAACTTGAACGCCAGACCCGCCACGATAAACACGAGGCCAAATGTCAGCAGCGGATCATTGGCGCGGCTGTTGGAGACGATCGCTGCCACGGTACTCACATCGAGCGAACCAGTTGCGCCATAGATCATCGAAATTCCGTAAAGCAACAGCCCTGATGCCAGCGCCCCCAAAATAAAATACTTCATGGCCGCTTCGGTTGATTTTGCAGAATCACGATTTAACGCAACCAGCGCATAGCTGGACAATGCCAGCAGCTCGAGACCCAGATAAAGCGTCACAAAATGATTGGCTGATACCATCACCATCATGCCGAGCGTGGCAAATAAAATCAGGCTGATAAATTCGCCACTGAAAAGTTTGCGTGCCGATAAATACGCACGACTGTAAATAATCACCATCGCCACCGCGATCAGCATCGACACTTTCAGCAAAGTAGCCATGCCATCCACCACAAACATATTGCTGAATCCGTACTGTATAGATGCGATGGCGGCGACCTCGATAACCGATCCCGACGGCACCGGCATGGCTTTGAGTACGACCAATATGGCCGTGATGAAAAGCGTCGCCAAACTACCGGTGAGCAAACGTCCTTCCTGACGCTGCGGGGCCCAAAACAAATGGGCAACCATCAGGGCGGACACGGCAACCAGCAGAAAAATTTCCGGGGTCGCAAGGCCGATATTGAATGAGGCGACGTTAATTTGTGCAGGAGTCATAGTCTGTTATTTTCAATTCAGCTTGCCGAGCGCTACATGCTTGATAAGCGCATTGACGGATTCGTGCATGACTTCCGTAAAAGGCATAGGATAAATACCCATCGCGAGGACCATTATGGCCAGAAGCGTGAGGATGAATATTTCACGGCCGTTGATATCAGCAAGCTGACGCACATTGTCGTTGGCAATGTCGCCAAAGATCACCCGCTTGGTCATCCACAGCGTATAAGCGGCGCCCAGAATCAAGGTGATCGCGGCACAAAATGCAATCCAGAAATTGACTTTCATCGCGCCCAAAATAACCATGAATTCGCCGACAAAACCAGACGTGCCAGGCAAGCCTGCATTGGCCATCGCGAACAACACTGCGAAAAAAGCAAATTTGGGCATGGTATTGATCACCCCACCATAAGCTGAAATCTCGCGCGAATGCACGCGGTCATAAAGCACACCAATACATAAAAACATCGCCGCAGAAATAAAGCCGTGCGATATCATTTGCGCAAGCCCACCTTCAATACCTTCCACGCTCGCCACACCTTGCGCGCCAAACAAAAAGAAACCCAGCGTGACAAAGCCCATATGCGAAATCGAGGAATACGCGACCAGCTTTTTCATGTCCGACTGCGCCAGTGCCACAAAGCCGATATAGACAATCGCAATCAACGACAACGTAATCATGAAACCTGACAAGGCATAGCTGGCATCGGGTGCGATCGGCAAATTAAAACGCAGGAAACCATAAGCGCCAATTTTCAGCGTGATCGCCGCCAATACCACCGAACCACCCGTGGGTGCTTCCACATGAGCGTCAGGCAGCCAGGTGTGCACCGGCCACATTGGCACCTTGACGGCGAAGGACGCGAAGAACGCAAAAAACAATACCGTCTGCACCGTCAGGCTGAGCGGAACCTTGTGATAATCAAGAATATTAAAGCTGCCGTTGGTTGCGTTGTAAAGGTAGATAAACGCCGCCAGCATCAAGAACGAGCCCAACAATGTATACAAGAAAAATTTCACCGCCGCATATACACGTCGCGGCCCGCCCCATATGCCGATGATCAGGAACATCGGAATCAGCATTGCCTCAAAAAAGAGGTAAAACAAAATGGCATCGGTGGCCGCAAATACCCCATTGACCAAGCCAGACATGATGAGGAACGCCGCCAAATACTGCGATACTTTTTCCTGAATTACGTGCCAACCTGCTATCACCACCAGAATCGTGGTGAAGCTGTTGAGGATAATAAGCAGCATCGAAATGCCATCAATGCCCATCGCATAATTAATATTGAAACGCGCGATCCAGGGTTTGTATTCGACGAACTGCATGGCTGCGGTGCTGTTATCGAAGCCGACCCACAGCGGGATCGCGACCAGCAAGCCCAGCACACTGCCGATCAACGCGGTAATGCGTGCAGTATTTTTTTGCTTTTCGGTGTCACCGCTCATAAACAGCGTCAAGACACCCGCCAAAATCGGCACCCAAATAGTCAAACTTAAAATAATGGAACTGCTTTGCATAGGGTGGTGATTTTCAAAAATTGATCAAGTACGAAAATGTGGGACGTAAATAATGGGTGGTGGAAAATCAGGCCTCTTTTTACCGAAAATCTTTAATCAAAAACTTACAAAATCAACCATTGTGGAAACACCAGTTTTACGAACACCATCGTCAGCAGACCAAACACGCCGATGATCATCGTAAAAGCATAGGTATACAAAAAACCGGACTGCAATCTGCGCATGACGCTGGATGCCCAGCCGATCACTTTGGCGGTGCCATTTACAAAAAAGCCGTCAATAATGGTCACATCCCCAAATTTCCATAAGGCAGCACCCAGCTTGCGGGCGCCACTGGCAAAGAACCAGTCATTGAAGCGGTCAAGGCCGTATTTCTGTTCAAGGATGTTGACAAAGAAATGCGCCTTGGCGCGAATAACCGCTGGCAGCTCTGGCTTAATAATATAGCCGTACCAGGCGGTCGCCGCACCCGCAAAAGCGAACCAGAATGGCAGCGACAGGAACCCATGCAGAATCATGTTACTCACGCCATGAAACTCTTCTTTCAATTCGCGCATGGTCTCTGAAACTTTGATCGCCCCATCAAAATAGCCGCCGTAGAGCATCGGCTCAATTAACATCGCGCCGATCACGACAGATGGGATCGCCAGCAAAATAAGCGGTAGCCACACCACCCAAGATGCCTCATGCGGCTTTTCACCGGGCGCAAAACCGTGATGGTGGTGATCATCATGCGCATCATGGTCGGCCTGCCCGGCATGGGTTGCATGGGCTGCAGGCACATTAAATCGTTCCTTGCCGTGGAATGCAAAAAACACCAGCCGGAATGAATACAACGCACCCACGAATACGCCCAGCAGTGCGGCCACATAAGCAATCGAAGCCCCTGGAGTGTGCGATGCATGTATCGCCTCGATGATGGTGTCTTTGGAGAAGAAGCCGGCGAATGGTGGAAAGCCGGCGTTGGCGAGCGCGCCAATCAGCATCGTGAAATAAGTGATCGGCAAATATTTACGCAAGCCGCCCATTTTGCGCATGTCCTGCTCGTGATGCATCGCGATAATCACCGAGCCTGCGCCGAGGAACAGCACCGCTTTGAAAAACGCATGCGTCATCAAATGGAACACCCCTGCCGAGTAGGCACCTGCACCGAGCGCCATCGTCATGTAGCCCAATTGCGATAGCGTGGAGTAGGCCACCACGCGCTTGATGTCGTATTGAACAATCGCAATCAGCGCCATAAAGAAAGCGGTAATCGCACCAATGATCAGCACAAACGACAGCGCTGTCTCGGACATTTCAAACAGCGGCGACATGCGTGCCACCATAAAAATGCCGGCGGTCACCATCGTCGCGGCATGGATCAGCGCAGAAATCGGGGTGGGACCTTCCATGGAATCGGGTAGCCAAACATGCAGCGGAAACTGGGCTGATTTACCCATCGCACCAATAAACAAAAATATACAAGTCACGGTGATGAGCGACCATTGCCAGCCGGGTATCAGTTCAATCATGGCGTCTTTAAGCTCGGGGGCGCGCGTAAACGCGACCGCATAATCAAGCGTGCCCATATACGCAAACACCAGACCGATACCGAGCAGGAAACCAAAGTCGCCGACACGGTTCACGAGAAACGCTTTCAGGTTCGCGTAGATCGCGGTGGGGCGCGTGTACCAGAAACCGATCAGCAGATATGAGACCAGCCCCACTGCTTCCCATCCAAAAAATAACTGCAGGAAGTTATTCGACATGACCAGCATCAGCATCGAGAACGTAAACAACGAGATATACGCGAAGAAGCGCGTGTAGCCTTCGTCTTCAGCCATATAGCCGATAGTGTAGATATGCACCATCAGCGATACAAACGTCACCACCAGCATCATCATGACCGTAAGTGAATCGATCAGAAAGCCGATTTCAAATTTAATCCCGCCCGATACCAGCCAGGTATAAACCGAGCCGTTGAAAGTCTTGCCAGCCAGTACATCCTGGGAAACTAAACAAGACAAAACAAACGCCGCCAGCACACCAAAAATGGTCACGCTATGCGCAAACGCACGGCCTGACCGGCCCAGCATGGGAGCACAAAAACCTGCAAGAAGTGCGCCTGCTAAAGGCAGCAACGGGATACAAAGTAGAGCTAATTTATTTTCGATCATAGTTTTTTTAAGGCGCTAAATAGTGCCAGTCTTAATACAGTCAACCTTAGCCTTTTAGCGTGCCGATATCGTCAACATTGATGCTGCGCAAATTACGGAACAAGATCACCAAAATAGCCAAGCCTATCGCTGATTCTGCTGCCGCCACGGTCAGAATAAAGAACACCATCACCTGCCCCGCCAAGTTTCCCCAGTGGTGCGAAAACGCGATGAAATTCATATTGACCGCCAGCAGCATCAATTCAATCGCCATCAACAGCACGATAATATTTTTGCGATTCAGAAAGATGCCCGCAACCGAAATCGCGAACAAAATAGCTGACAAAACAAGATAGTGTGAAAGCGTAATCATGACAGTTTGCTTTCTGCTGGTGCGGTCGTGGACACTGGCACGGAGGGCAGCTCTTTTTCTGCATCCATTTTAATAATCTTCAAACGATCACTCGCTTTGACACGAACCTGATCACCCACATTTTGTGATCTTGCTTCTTTGCGCGGACGCAGTGTAAGGGCAATCGCCGCCACAATGGCGACCACTAAAATCACCGCCGCGAGTTCAAATGGCAATAAATAATCGGTATATAAAATCCGTCCCAACTCTTTGGTATTCGATACGGCAACAGGCGCCACGGGTAGCGCCTGATCGGCGAGATGAAAGCTTTTGCTGGTAATCAGCAGCACCATTTCAACCACCATCAAGGTGGCGATCGTGGCCGCGACCGGCAAATATTTCCAGAAGCCTTCACGCAGTTTTTCAAAATTAATATCCAGCATCATTACCACAAACAAGAACAGCACCATCACCGCGCCGACGTATACCAGAATCAGGGTGAGCGCCAAAAACTCTGCGTAGAGCAGCAGCCACAGCGCGGCAGCAGTAAAGAAGGCGAGTACCAAAAATAGCACCGCATGCACCGGGTTTTTGGCCGAGATCACGCGCAGCGCCGAGATCACCAGCACAGCCGCAAAAATATAAAAGATGATGGATTGGAAGGTCATTATTATGGGTGAGTGAACAAATAAATCGATGCGGCCAAAGCAAATTAAAAAGGCTAAAAAAATTCAGCGGCGGTGGGACTGCGCACTGAAACTGCGCAGTGAGATTATTTAAACTCTGGTCGAATTACCGATATGGCGCATCCTCGGCGCGACGGCTGGCAATTTCTGACTCATATTTATCGCCAATCGCCAGCAGCATCGGTTTGGTGTAGTAAAGATCACCGCGCTTCTCGCCGTGATATTCCAGCAAATGGGTTTCGACAATCGAATCCACCGGGCAGGATTCTTCACAAAAGCCGCAGAAAATACACTTGGTCAAATCAATATCGTAGCGGGTGGTGCGGCGGCTGCCATCATCACGCTGTTCGGATTCAATCGTGATCGCGAGCGCCGGACATACCGCCTCGCACAGTTTGCAGGCAATGCAACGCTCCTCACCGTTTGGATAACGGCGCAAGGCATGGAGACCCCGAAAACGCGGGCTTTGCGGGGTTTTTTCTTCCGGGAACTGCACCGTAATTTTGCGCGCAAATAAATTCCGCCCCGTCAATTTGAGACCCAGCACCAGCTCACCCAACATCAGGCTACTCATCAATTCTTTGGCTCTATCCCACATAGTTACTTTCCAAACCAGATAGAAAACGGAACCCAGTTGCGCACCGGCTCCAGCATCATTACGCCCACCACAACGATCCAGACAATCGTAATCGGAATAAATATTTTCCAGCCTAGCCGCATAATCTGATCATAGCGATAGCGCGGGAATGAGGCGCGAATCCAGACAAACATCAGCATGAGTGCAAACATTTTGGCCAGCATCCACAAGATGCACGGCTCGCCGAGTATGGGAACGGCTTTCGGAAACGGTGACAACCAGCCCCCCAAAAACATGATGGTTGAGATGGTCGCGACCAGCAGCATGTTGGCGTACTCAGCCAGAAAGAACATGGCGAAAGCCATGCCTGAGTACTCGACCATATGGCCGGCGACAATCTCAGATTCGCCTTCGACAACGTCAAACGGATGGCGATTAGTCTCCGCCAGCCCGGAAATGAAATACACCACGAAGATCGGAAGCAAAGGCAGCCAGTTCCATGACAGGAACGTCAAACCATTGGCCGCCGCCGTGCCCTTTCCCTGGCTCATGACGATGTCGGTCATGTTCAGGCTGGCGCTGACCATCAACACGATCACCATGCAAAAACCCATGGCGATCTCGTAGCTGACCATCTGCGCCGATGCGCGCAGCGCGCCGAGAAACGCGTACTTCGAGTTCGAAGCCCAGCCGGCAATGATCACGCCGTAGACCTCCATCGAGGTGATCGCCATCAGGAACAGCAAGCCGGCATTGACGTTGGCGAGCGCGACTTCAGGGCCGAACGGAATCACCGCCCAGGCGGCGAGCGCCGGCATGATCGTCATCACCGGGCCGAGAAAGAACAAAGTCTTGTTCGCCGCGGTCGGGACGATGATCTCCTTGAAGATCAGCTTCACCGCATCGGCGATCGGCTGCAGCAGGCCGAGCGGGCCGACCCGGTTCGGGCCCGGTCGGATCTGGCTCCAACCGATCGCCTTGCGCTCCCAGAGCGTTAGGTAGGCCACGCACAGCATCAACGGGATGATCAATGCGACGATCTTGACAACCGACCAGACGAGCGGCCACGCCGGGCCGAGAGCGGACGCGCCGATGGCGGTGATCGAGTCGAGCATGCTCAGGATTTCTCGACCGTGATCGCGCCGAACATCGCGCCGAGAGCTGCCGTGTCGGAGTGACCGGCGGGGACGCGCACCGCGGTGGCGGCCAGCGTGGCATCGAGCTTCGCCGGCAGCACTGCATGGGCAGCGCCTTGCGACACCCGCACCTTGTCGCCATCGAGCAAGCCGAGTTGCGACCACAGCGTTTGCGGCAGGCTCGCGAACGGCGCGCGGGCGTCGGCCGTGAGTTGCAGCGAGGTCGCGCGGCGCACCAGCGAATCGTTGGCGTAGATCGGCACATCGGCGATGCGTTCCAGCCCGCTCGCGGCCGGCGAGACCGTCGGCTTCGCAGCGCTTTGGTTGCTCAGTCGCGAGGCGATTGCCGTCACGTCGCCGAGCGCTTCGGCCCGCACCTCTTCCGAGGTTTCGAAGTCGAAGCCCTTCAGCGCCAGCAAGTTGCCGAGCACACGCAGCACCTTCCAGGCGGGGCGTGTTTCGCCGAGCGGCTTGACGACGCCGTGGAAGCTTTGCACACGACCTTCGGCGTTGACGAACGTGCCCGAGGTCTCGCTGAACGGCGCGATCGGCAGCATCACGTCGGCGAACTCGTTCGCGACATTCTTGAAGGGTGTCAGCACAACGACCATTTCGGCGGCCTGCATCGCGGCGCTCGCAGCGGCCGCATTCGCGGCGTCGAGCGTGGGCTCGACGTTCAGCAGCAGGCAGGCCTTGAGTGCGGGGCCGGCGAGCATCTGGCCGGCGTTCATGCCGCCGTTCGCAGGCATCGCGCCGACGAGTTGCGCGCCGACGGAGTTCGCAGCTTCCGTCAGGTAGCCAACCGTGGCGCCGGTCTGCGCACCGATCCAGTTCGCGAGTGCGAGCAACGCGCCTGCCTGCGGATGCTGTGCAGCCGCGTTGCCAAGCAGGATCGCCTTGCGTTCGCCGCTCGCGAGCGAGGCGGCGATCGCTTTGGCTCCGTCGGTCGCGGTGCCAGCCAGCGGCGATTGCGCGCCATTGGTTGCTCCGATGGCGGTCGCGATGTCGGCAAGCGCATTCACCCAACCGCTCGGTGCGACCGATGTCGTTGAGACCGTCGTCATCAGCCAGTCGTCGTGCGCGGCGTTGAGGCTGTGCACCTGCGCTCCCTTGCGCGTGGCCTGGCGGATGCGCTGCGCGAACAGCGGGTGGTCTTTGCGGAGGAACGAGCCGACGACAAGCACGCGTTGCAGGTTCGACAGCGAGGCGATGGTCGTGCCCAGCCACCGAGCGGAAGTCGCGCCGTCGGTGTTGGCGAAATCTGCATGCCGCGTGCGAAAGTCGATGTTGTCGCTGCCGAGGCCGCGCACTAACTTCGCGAGCAAGTGCAATTCCTCGACCGTGCTGTGCGCCGAGCCGATCGCGCCGATGCTCTTCGCACCGTGGTCGACCGAGATCTGCGTCAGCCCACGGCTCACGTATTCGAGCGCCGTCGACCAGTCGACGGCCTTCCACGCACCGCCCTGCTTGATCATCGGGGCAGTGAGTCGATCCGCGCCGTTCAAGGCTTCATACGAAAAGCGATCGCGGTCGGCGATCCAACATTCGTTGACGGCCTCGTTCTCGAGCGGCACGACGCGCATCACCGCGTTGCTTTTGACCTGCATGATCAGGTTCGCGCCGGTCGAGTCGTGCGGGCTCACGCTCTTGCGGCGCGAGAGCTCCCATGTGCGGGCGCTGTAGCGGAACGGCTTGCTGGTAAGCGCGCCGACCGGGCACACGTCGATCATGTTGCCCGAGAGCTCGGAGTCGATCGTGTCGCCGACGATGGTCGTGATCTCGGAATGCTCGCCACGGTGGATCATGCCGAGCTCCATCACGCCCGCCACTTCCTGACCGAAGCGCACGCAGCGGGTGCAATGGATGCAACGGCTCATCTCTTCCATCGAGATCAGCGGGCCGACGTTCTTGTGAAAGACGACGCGCTTTTCTTCGTTGTAGCGCGTGCTCGATGCGCCGTAGCCGACCGCCAAATCTTGCAGCTGGCACTCGCCGCCCTGGTCGCAGATCGGGCAGTCCAGCGGGTGGTTGATGAGCAGGAACTCCATCACGCCCTGTTGGGCGTTGAGCGCCTTGTCGCTCTTGGTGCGCACGATCATGCCCTGTGTGACGGGCGTGGCGCAGGCCGGCATCGGCTTCGGTGCCTTTTCGATGTCGACCAGGCACATGCGGCAGTTGGCCGCGATCGATAGCTTCTTGTGATAGCAGAAGTGCGGGATGTACGTCCCGACCTGGTCGGCTGCATGCATCACCATGCTGCCTTCGATAACCGAGACCTTCTGGCCGTCGAGCTCGATCTCGATCACGACGGAATGCTCACCGCACGCGGTTCGCCTACGGGAGACACCGTCGGATGCGGCACGCCGGCAAGCGCCGAGTCCTTCGCCGGATGAACGCTCGCTGCCGGCCCGATCGTTCCGGCGTGAACCGGTTTCGCGCTTTGCTCGATCAACGCCACGAACTCTTCACGGAAGTGCTTGATCATGGCGCGCACCGGCATCGCGGCGGCGTCGCCCAGCGGGCAGAAGGTGCGGCCCAGCATGTTT
>ENA-OFCD01001077-OFCD01001077.1-metagenomes-genome-assembly--contig:-NODE-1077-length-14989-cov-3.780032_pt1 | contig 14989 bp, 17 predicted proteins | sample MGYA00153392_OFCD01 | MGnify analysis MGYA00153392 | reverse complement strand
ACTCCGTTCATGACCTTCCCATAACCGAAGAGTTAGTGAAGGAAGTTATTTCAATTCCAGTTCATCCCTCTCTTACCTCTGAAGAGCTACAGCAAATAGTCAGCGTGGTAAACGACGCTGTAACTCGAATTTAAGTAGCCGCTAATGACTAACTCTCATCAGCCCCAGAAGCTACGCGCTGGGCTAGTTGGCCTAGGGATGATGGGGCGCCATCATGCTCGCGTTCTCGCATCTCTCGAAGGAGTCGAACTCGTAGGCGTCTGTGACCCCATGGGTGACCCCCATGGAGTTGCCGGATCTAGACCTCTTCTCACCAGCGTTGAAGAGCTAATTGCACTTGGTATTGATTACGCAATGGTGGCAGCACCAACGGCTTTCCATGAGGATTTAGCGCTAGCGCTAGCGGAAGCTGGTGTCCATGCGCTCGTAGAAAAGCCACTCGCCGTCGATAATGAATCTGCCCAACGGATCACCGACGCCTTCGCCGCAAAGGGGCTAGTTGGTGCGGTTGGACACATCGAGCGTTACAACCCCGCGTTACAACAACTCCGCGCCAAACTCGACGCCGGGGATTTGGGAAGCGTCTATCAAATCACTACTCGGCGCCAGGGTCCCTTCCCTGCCCGTATCGCGGATGTGGGCGTCATTAAAGATCTAGCTACGCACGACATTGACCTCACCGCATGGGTCGCGCGCTCCCCTTTCATAAATGTTTCGGCAAAAACCGCACTCAAATCAGGGCGACCTCATGAAGATATGGTGGCTGTGGTCGGAGAACTCGAAAATGGAATTATTACCAATCACCTGGTCAACTGGCTAACACCATTTAAAGAGCGCCTGACAATCGTCACCGGTGAGCGCGGCACCTTCCTCGCCGACACCCTGACCGCAGACCTCACCTTCTATGCCAACGCTTCTGTCAATACAGAATGGGATGCGGTTGCCTCCTTCCGCGGGGTAAGTGAGGGTGATGTCATCCGCTACGCCTTTGCCAAACCAGAACCACTTCGCACCGAACACGAGGCTTTCCGCGATGCCGTGCTAGGAGTTCCTGGCGCAACAGAACGGATCGTCACGATGGAACAAGGGCTTGCAACAGTTCGTGTGGCTAGCGCAATGATTGAGAGCGCTAATACTCGCTCTGTCGTAAATATTTCGAAGGGTCGCTAATTTTATGAAAATCGCGGTTATCGCACTCGGAAAGATCGGACTCCCCCTTGCGGTGCAGTTCGCTAAGAAAGGGCACCATGTCATTGGATGCGATGTAAATCAGAGGACGGTCGATCTGATTAACGCAGGTACCGAGCCATTCCCAGGTGAGAATTTTCTGGCAGAATATCTCGCTGAAGTTGTTGCTTCCGGTCACTTAGTTGCAACGACTGATACAACAAAGGCGGTGAGTGAGTCTCAGGCTGTAGTGATCGTTGTCCCTCTATTTGTTGATAACCAAGGCATCCCAGACTTTGGCTGGATGGATGACGCTACTGCAAAGATTGCCGCGGGGCTTAAGCCCGGAACCTTAATTTCATACGAGACAACCCTTCCCGTCGGCACCACTCGCAACCGCTTCGCTCCCGCTTTAGAAAAGGGTTCGAGCCTGAGAGCGGGCGTCGACTTTCACCTCGTTTTTTCACCAGAGCGCGTTCTCACCGGTCGTGTTTTTGCTGATCTTCGGAAGTACCCAAAACTCGTCGGCGGAATCAATGCGACCAGTACCCGGGCGGGAATCGCATTTTATGAAGAGGTTCTCGATTTCGATGATCGCCCAGACTTGACCGAGAAGAATGGCGTGTGGGATCTTGGTACTTGCGAGGCGAGCGAGATGGCAAAGTTGGCAGAGACAACGTACCGCGATGTCAATATCGCACTGGCCAATCAATTTGCAATCTTCGCCGAGGGCGCCAATATCGATATCGCAAAGGTGATCGCTGCATCTAACTCGCAGCCGTATAGCCATATCCATCAACCAGGCATCGCCGTTGGCGGACACTGCATCCCAATCTATCCCCGCTTCTATCTATGGAATGACCCGCTTGCCACCGTGGTCCGCTCTGCTCGCGAAGCCAACGCCGCCATGCCCGAGCACGGAGTTACACTTTTGGAAAAAGAGTTTGGCGATCTGGCTGGCAAACGTGTTGCCGTACTGGGTATTTCTTACCGTGGCGGCGTAAAAGAGTCCGCCTTCTCTGGGGTCTTTGGAGTCGTAACCGCGCTCAAGACGCGCGGCGCTTTAGTCGTTGTCAATGATCCGATGTACAGCGACGAGGAAGTTGTCGCACTGGGTTTTGAACCCTATGCGATTGGGGAAGCCGCTGATGCGGTGATCTTGCAAGCGGATCACAAAGAGTATAAAACGCTCGGTGCAAAAGACTTCCAAGGAGTCCTCGCGGTAGTTGATGGTCGGCGTACCATGAATCCGAAAAACTTCCCTGGTGTGAACTTCCGCGTAATAGGAGCCGGGGACTAAGAAGTTATTTTACTTCTTACACCTCTGTTTCTAGGGGCTTTGGCTCGGTGACAAAAAAAGGCCTATGCTCCCTCGCTTCGGGCTCCACTTCGGCGATTCGGTTATAAGTAGTAAGCAGCACTTGTGCCTGGCGCTCCCAGGAGCGCTCAGCCAAGACCTCCTTGGTGTAAGCCGCACGATATTTTTCAGGGTCTCCAAGTACCAACTTTGCCGCGCGGGTGAAGTCTGCGACATCCTCAGCTACAAAGACTTCGCCATTACCTAAACGGTTCACTTCCGCAGCCATGGTCTTAACATCACTCACCAGTATTGGAAGGAGCGCCTGCATATACTCCCCAAATTTCGTTATTAATGAGATCTCGTGATTGAGTCGATGCAGTATCGGGATCAATCCAATATCAGCGGTTGACAGATAGGAGACTAACTCCGAGTTAGGCACGTAGGGCACAACATGAAAGCGATGGCTCAACTCTGGCGCGCTGGCCACGAGATCCATCACCGATTTGTTCTTCGGGTTTGCGATGAGCGCTAAATGGACCCCGGGAAGATTCGGCAGCGCTGCTAAAGCGGTCTGGATGCCGCGTTGGGGGGCAACCGCCCCGGAGTAAACCAGCAATGGGATTTCCGCAGTTATCCCGATATCTGCCCGTAGATTTCGTTCCGATCGCTCCTGACCCTCAACGAGGGGATCATTGGCGACAATTATCGGACGCTGGATAATCTGCAACTGCTCTAAAAGTAAGTCATTCATTGGTTCACTCACTGAAAAAATGGCGGCCGAACGCTTGGAATATTTTCGTTCAATCTTTGTGTAGAGCGTCGCCATAGGTTTAGTGAGATGCGCAACTCCAGGAACATACTCGTGGGCGTCGTAAACAAGTTGAACGTTTTTGTTGGCGCGGCGCAAAATCTCGACAATCGCTCCGGCAACTGGAAGCGCGGTGTAATCATGAGCATGGACCACATCCGGTGAAAAACCTAAGGCAACTGGAGTAATCACTTTAACTGCACGATTGAGATTTGGAACTACAACCTCACTTTTAACTCCCAGTTTTTCAAAGAGCTTACGACGATAGCGACGCAGTCTGCGTAAAACTCCTGATATCAACCATCGCATAGTCTCGCTCTGGCCAAAGATTTTCAGAATCAGTGGAGTGTGCTCTTTAGATATGACAATTTTCAAAGGGAGGCGCAAAATACGCGCATAACCAATCCCAAGTTCATCCGTAACTCCTGATGGTGTTGCTCCAACCACTAACACATCCCACCCAGCATTTCCCAAAGACCAGGCACACTTAAGAACTCGAGAATCTTCGGTTACTCCATTTAAGACGATATGCAAAGTCCTTGGAAATGGATTCATTGAGTATCGTTAGTTTCTACTTCTGTGGAATTGGAAGCAGGAATACAAATGCTGTGACAACGGCGGCCAGCCCTATCGCTTGCATTAAGAGACGAATCGCCGCGCGACGATCTGTTTTGCGATCTTCCTCAGAAATTACCCGCCTGGTACCACCAAGAGTTCCAAAATTAAAGAGTCCCGAGAATCCAAAAGCTAAACAGAATTTCTTTCTCGATTGTAAGTATCCAATCGACATCACAAGAGCTGGAAGAAATGTTCCAAAGCGTGCTAGGTGAGAGGAGTGCTGATGGTAAAAACCAAAGACTGTAGAGATCGTTAGGAAAAAACCTATTCCACCTACGAGTTGCCGACGGCGGATTTCACGCACACCGATGTTGCAAGATCCTGCCACATACTCGAACTCACCATCCGTCGGGGTGACCTCACTATTAATATTTTCTGACATGAGGTGAGGTTCGCCTAAAACTGGCGCTCGGACTCCTCTTCATCAACAAAAAGTTCGTGATTACCCTGTGCGCTATTTGATAACCAGGCAAAGAGTGACTTGAAGGCACCAAAGACCATCGCCAGAACGGTGAAGAACCCCACAACGCGACGAATGGCTTTGAACATGTTCCTAATCTACTCTCCCTCACTGGTTACTTGCTGGATGACTCCTCTGAGCGGGCCGAGAAATGTGAACTGTGGGTTAACTCTCGAGTGAGGCAAGCAAGGCGTTATCGATATCGCCCCACAGGTCTTCCACATCTTCAATTCCCACCGAGAGCCGGATGAGATTAGTGGGAATAGTGGGGCTCTCTGCGCTCCAGCGGTGCCTACGCTCCCAGAGCGACTCCACACCGCCCAGAGAGGTGGCGTGTGCCACCAGGTTTGAAGCGCCACAAGCACGGTCTGCAGCATCAGCGCCACCCACATGATCAAAGGAGATGATCGCGCCAAAACCCTTCATAAAACTCTTTGCCAGCTCATGATGGGGGTCACTAGGGAGACCTGGATAGCGGACTAGGGAAACGGCGGGGTGGGTAGAAAGACGGATCGCTAACTCCATCGCACTCTTTTGCGCACGCTCCATCCGAACTCCTAGAGTCCGCAGGCCACGCAAGGCTAGCCAAACCTCAAAAGGGCCCGGGATTGATCCATTAATTCGACGGACATCAGCCAGCCGCTGGTGTAGAGCGAGGTCTTTGGTGGAGATAGAGCCCAGGATGACATCACTATGTCCAGCGATATATTTTGTCAGCGAATGAACCACTACGTCAGCGCCCATCTCCAGAGGTTGCTGATTCAACGGGGTCGCAAAGGTGTTATCGACTGCGACGCCGACGTTAAGTGACTTGGCCGCAGCGATGATGGTCGGCATATCAGCGACTTCCAGGGCCGGGTTGGTGGGTGACTCTAGCCAGAGCAAAGTTGAACCTGGAAGCGCCTCTAAGACTTGAGCCGTATTTGCCACATCAACATATCTCACCTCAGCAGCACCACTAGCCTCGGCTTGACGCAGGAGGACCATTGTTCCTGAATATCCATTACGGGAAGCGGTGATGACGGCGCCCCGCGGAAGGATGGAGAAGAGGGCGGAGATTGCGGCCACCCCCGAAGAGAATGCCAACGTTGCGCCACCCTCGAGGGATTCGATCGCACTTTCCAGCGCACTCCAGGTTTTATTTCCATAACGGCCATAGCCCGTGGCGCCTGGCGCCAGAAAGGTGGAGTTGAGTTCAATGGGCAGGTTAACACCTGCATCGGAAACGCGGTCAGGGCGAGCAGCCGCGACGAGACGACTCTCGAGGCTCAGGGAATCGAGTGAGTGTTTAGAAGGAGAAGAATCCATAGCGTTAGCCTAACGCAGGCAGAAATAGGGCGGTAATTATTTAAGGTTTTTGCGTACCTTAAATGCGCTGAGAAGTGCGGTAATGACTAACACCCCGACGACGAAGCCGAGAGAGAGGCCCAAGGAAATTTCTGGAACCTTAATACCGGCAACCCTGTGGTGGCCCTCGCCGATAGTCGCCTCAAAGATCAATTTCAACCCGATAAAAGCCAGAATAATTGCCAATCCTTCACTGAGGTAGATCAACTTATTCATCAAGTCACCGATCAGAAAGTAGAGTTGGCGCAGCCCCATGGAGGCAAAGATCGTCGCGGTTACGATCACATAGGGATTGCGGGTAAGTCCAAAAATCGCAGGGATGGAATCGAAGGCAAAAAGCAGATTTGTCAGAGCAATAGCAGACATGGCAACCACGCCAGCAGATGCCCCCCGCCGCTTTAAGAAACGAATTGCCCGACCCTCTTCCCACTCCTCGGACCCAGTCTCTCGAAAGAGTTGTACCGCTGTGTAAATCAAAAATCCGCCAAAGAAGAAGAAGATCCAGATATAACGATTGACGAGCGCTGCACCACCCGCAATGAAGACGCCTCGCAGAAGAAGGGAAGAGAGGATTCCCCAGAAAAGAACCATCTGCGCTCGCTCTTTTGCCACCTGCAACCTGGCCATGATCAGGATCAGGACGAATAGATTATCGAAGGAGAGTGAATACTCGGTCAGCCAGCCCGCAAAGAACTCATTGCGACTTTGACTGGTAGACCAGAAACCTAAAGAAATTCCAAAGGCAATCGCGCCACTCACATAAAAAGTTGTCCAAAGTGCGACATTTCTTAACGTAGTGGCCACGTTGCGATTTCGATAGGCGTAGTAAAAATCAAAGATCAAGATCAGCGTCAGCCCGGCGAGGGTAATTCCCCATACAAACAAGCTCATATTAGCTGTGACCACAGAACCATCCTACCTAGTAGGTTATCGCCGTGACCCTGACAAGCGTCGATGAGATGATGAAGCACAGCAGGGCTATCGCCAAACTGGATCCCGCCTTTGCAGCAATTATTAAGGTCAGCCCGCTCTGCACCATCAACCGAAAGCGTCCGGGGCGCGGCCACTATGACACCCTTGTGACTTCCATAATTTCGCAACAGTTAGCGGTCAAGGCAGCAACTACCATCAGGGCTCGCGTTCAAACATTAGCGGGAGGAGCACTCACGCCTGAGGCACTTCATGAACTAAACGCATCAGATCTTCGAGAAGTTGGGGTTAGTGGCGCAAAGGCGCGCGCCATCGCGGGATTAACCGAGGCGACCCTCTCGGGAGCCATTGACTTCAAGAAGTTCTCTAAGTTGAGTAATAGAGAAATATCAGAGGAGTTAACCGCCCTGTGGGGAATCGGACGTTGGACCGTTGAAATGTTTTTGATCTTTCATCTGGGTCGACTTGATCTCTGGCCCGTTGGAGATTTAGCGGTGCGTCGCGGGTGGGAGAAGATTCATCACTTGAATTATCAAATAGATCCCAAAGAATTGGACCTGCAATCGGAAAAATTTTCAGGTAGACAGAGCATCGTTGCGTGGTACTGCTGGCGCGCTCTTGAAGGAAATTCTTCGAGCTGGTAACTACCCAGTAAAGACTAGTAACTACCCAATAAAGATTTGATCAGGGTAAGGAATCCCTGTAGTCGAATGACAGTCGTAGCCGCGAGGATTCTTCTCTAAGTACCGTTGATGGTAATCCTCAGCGAGCCAGTAGATCATGCCCGTCGCATCTTTAATCTCGGTGCAGATCTCATCAATGCCATTCTTCAAGAGCTCCTCGTTGTAGATCTCGCGAGTGGCGAGCGCAGTGCGCAGCTGCGCAGGTGTGGTTGTATAAATCGCACTGCGATATTGGGAACCGATATCCCCACCCTGACGGTTGAGTGAAGTTGGATCATGCATGGTCCAAAACTCTTCAAGAAGTCGGTGGTAGGAGATCAGACTTGGATCAAATTCCACTTCGACCATTTCGGCATGGCCAGTCTGAGCAGTGCAGACCTCCCGATAGGTCGGTTCAGTTTTGTGGCCACCCATATAACCCACAGAGGTACGTGTTACCCCGGGCAGGTTCCAGAAACGACGCTCGGCGCCCCAAAAACAGCCTGTGGCGAAATAGGCTTTCTCGATCTTCAGAATCTCCATGAGCACTCCCTTTTCACTTGAACGGCAAACTGACCGTAGGCCCACATTCTTTCACTGATACCCTTGGGAGGCTTGTCGAATTGTTCAAGATTGGCTAAACGGCCAGCGCAACCAAATATATGCCCTCGTAGCTCAGTGGATAGAGCACCGCCCTCCGGAGGCGGGTGCGCAGGTTCGACTCCTGTCGGGGGCACCCAGGTCCGCTAACACTTGGAGCACCAAGTTCTAAGCCCGGTAAAAAGAGAGGGAACGCTAGATCTACCGGGGCTTGCTTCTCCAAAGGTGCCCAATTGGATTTTGGACTTGCTAGAAAATTGGAAACTGATCCAGAAGTTTCTGCGCAACTTCGACGATCTCTTTCGCCTTTTCTAAATCCTCAAGTACGTCCTGCGCAGTAAGTTCTGGTTCCGTGCCGGGAGGGTACTCACTGTGATTTCGCGATCTCCGCATCCTGTTGAAGGTTGCGACAACACGTCCTAGCGGTGGATCTATCTGTGCTTTGAGTGCCTCGTAAATGACAACGTGCCCTCCCGTCGATGTGGGTCGCAACCCCTGCACTTCGAGTACGGCTGTGAGAGATTTCCTTGCTGCTGTATAGAGAAGAGAGTATGCGCCTTCTGGATCATCACCGGCAGATATTGCAGAGGATTTCAAATGATTCTTCGATTGTTGTATTAGGCGATCTGCATGACCGCGGCTAGTAGCAACCTTCTGTAACTTGCCGGCATCAATTAGGCCATCCACTACATCGCGACCTTGCTCCCAACTCGCTGGAGCGCTCAGACTGGTACTCAATTGGATTTATCTTTCAAAGTAAGCGCTACCAGTGGGCTAGATCGCAAAGTCGTTAGAAAAGCATCTTTGCCATTTTCCCACGCATGCACCGACACGCGGCGCATGTTCACTTCTCGGTAAAGAAGGCGCTCTGCACGGTCAGCGGCGGATTGAAGTTCGTCAAGGTCAACTTGGCCTACCACCAATACATCAATGTCAGTAGGCAACGGACCGCTCACACCAGAGTATCTAGCTGCCCATGAACCATAAATGTATGCAGAAACTATGCCCCCCACGGACGCAAGTTCATTATTCAGGATTGGTAATGGGCCGTGAGTAATAGCCAGAAGGTCGGCTAGAGGCTTAAATAGTATTGATTCCATTGGGGCTCGCACCAAACGAGAGTTGCCCTCCTTCCGGTCTCGGATAAACCCAGCCCTGGTCAACCTAACTACCTCTTGCTGCACTCCAGGCACGGAGCTCCCGATCACTTTTGCCGCGTCGGTAATGCTGAACTCCTTATCCGGGTTCAGGTAAAGCAACGCCAACAAGTCCGCCTGGGTTCTCGACCGGAGTAGTGGCAGGAGCGGGGAAACTTTCATAACTCTTAATGTACATTAAGAGTTATGAAAGTCAATAAGCTCGGGCTCTTTCAAATTTAATGGGAACCACTAGAAAAACCTCGACCAAGTTTGAAGAAGTGAGCCTTAGCGCAGATTTCGGTGCCAGATGTATTGAAAATAGAGAAAAGTCGCAAACAGTCCATAAACCAGCAAAACGATGGCAACTTTCACCGCCCTTCTTAAATTACCCCAAGCCCGTTCAATTCGATTTAAAACCTTCCCAAAACCTCTCCCGCCGTAAAGACTCACGTCATCCCCCAGCCTGGAGCACAATTCTATGTAACAAGGTGACCGCTCTATGTAACAAGGTGACCGCAAAGGGCATGTGAGGAATCTTTTTTGGGATGTCCTTGTTATCTCGATGGCTCTAAGGAAGAATACGCAGGTATTCACCTCTACTTCGGCTCAGGTAACGTAGAATTTACGAACTTTGAACGTGTTTAGTCTGAATTAGCACTTCCTGGTAGTCGGCCATCAAAGAGGCCCCCAGAGAGGTCTTCCCTAAGTTGAAGGAGATTGAGATGGATTGGCGACACGAGGCGGCCTGCCGCGATGAGGATCCGGAACTCTTCTTTCCGATCGGCAATACCGGGCCTGCTCTGGCTCAAATAGAGGAAGCTAAAAAGGTCTGTCAGCGCTGCTCTGTCAAAGAGGCCTGCCTCGCCTGGGCTCTGGAAAGTGGGCAAGACGCTGGCGTCTGGGGCGGTCTCTCTGAGGATGAGCGCCGCGCCCTCAAACGCCGCGCCGCCCGCAACCGGGCCCGTTTGATGGAGAGCCAGAACCAGTTCTAGGGCCATGGGCGCTCTCTGCTTCTTAGCTTCTTTTTACACCTTAAAGGTGATCATTGCCACCGTCTCATCGTTCACTCGCGTCAGTGAGATACTCCCTTTCAATTCATTTTCGGTCAGTGTTCGGACTATTTGCAGCCCGAGATTTGAAGATTTATCCCAATCGAAATCGATGGGAAGCCCGGCGCCATTATCAATTACCTTAATTATGTAGGTCGTCTCACTTCGTGAAACTTCAATTCGGACGAGATCCCCATTCTCAGCCAAGCCATGTTCTAAAGAGTTATGAATCAGCTCAGTGATGACAAGAGCAAGAGGAGTAGCTACTTGCGAATCCAAGATTCCAAAATCACCAATTTTTACAGGAGTAATAGGGCGAGGGCTTAACTCAATGGCATTGTGAACGATGCGTTCATAGACCTCATCGAAGAGAACTGATTCTGCAGAACTGGTGGAGAGTGTTTCATGAACAATTGCAATCGAAGCCACACGTCGAACTGCTTCAGCAAGAGCAGCGCTTGCTATCGGGTCCTCTACCCGACGCGACTGCAGTCGAAGTAGCGCGGATACAGTCTGCAAATTATTTTTTACTCGATGGTGGATCTCTCGGATCGTCGCATCTTTAGATACCAAGGCGCGATCTCGCCTGCGCAACTCAGTTACATCATGGACAAGGACGATCGAGCCGATTCGATCTCCCCCCTCTATAAGTGGGATTACTAATAAGTCCGCAATTCCATTCCCATTATCAAAATCCGCTCGTCTGAGCATCTTGCCACTCAGAATTGATGCCCAACTTTCTTCACTTGGTTGTGATTGGTTGCGCTGCAGTGAATCAAAGATAACTCCAAGTTGTGCGCCTTCAAGTTCGTTATCCCAACCCAAACGACTAATGGCAGATCGCGCATTGGGGCTGGCATAGGTAACAAATCCAGTCGAATCAAGCCGGATCAATCCGTCTCCGACTCGCGGGGCGAACTCAGCTTGATAAATACGGTCTTGAATCGGGAAAGTTCCTTCGGCAATCATGCGAAAAACTTTGTGGGCAATTTCACGATAGTTGATCTCTAACGGTGACCCAGAACGCATCGCTACCGCATTGCGGTGCCTGGAGATAACAGCAATCGTCTGGCTCTCAAAATGAACGGGGACGGTCTCTTCCTTAATCAAAATATCGCCAACCAACTCCGGATCGGCATCACGAATGATTAAACCCGTGGAGAGCGTCTGATCGATACGAGCATTCTTACCCCAGACCAACTCCTGTCCAATCACATCCTGCGCAAATACGGTGGGAGCCGTCGTGGGGCGAATATGCGCTATAGCGATATGTCCCTCGGGCCAACTCTGGTAATCCTTACGTTTTGGCACCCAGAGAATTAGATCTGAAAAAGAAAGATCAGAGAGTAGTTGCCATTCAGAAACTAATTCCGAGAGTCTTTCACGATCCTTAAGGGTCAGCGCGGTATGTGAATAGGCAAGGTCACTTCGGGAACTGATCGCCAATATCCGCACCTTTCTGCTGGAAATATTCGCTAACGCAGCGAGGAGGCAATCTTAGCAATCTCCTTTCTCTTTGGATTTGCGATCCGCAGGGAGGTTAGGATTCCGCGTTCATTAGCAGGCTCTAACTGACTCTCACGTAAGACGAAGCGATTCTCGCCCATCGTCAACGTCAGAAACTTATTCTCCCACTCTCGTAATTCCCGGGAATGGCCAGTCAAAATGCAGATATAGGTGACTGGAATCCTTTTGAGCAGCAGGGGATATTCCCTCAGAAACTGCGCCAACTCCATCATGCTGGTGGGTGTCGATTTGGAAATATAGATCAGGTGTGTCGCCCGATCAAGAATATTGTTCACTAGCGATCCATGCCACCTTCGATCGGTGACCGCCTCGGCCAATCCAGGAAGCGTTCCGAGGTCTACAACAGCTACCTCTTCGCCATCAGGAATGTGAGTTGGTCGCTCCTCTCGATTGAGGGGAATCTTCTCAATGCGATTCCCATGCGCCCGCTCTCGAGCAATTGGAATTCCATGCGATCTGATGTCGGCATCAATGAGAGCAATGGGGCTTTCACTCGATAACTCCTCGGCCAGCAGTGTCGCAAATCGACTCCGCCCAGGTGCGCCAGTGCTACCCGTAATGGCGATCAGTCTTCGTTCTCGTAGTCGCAGGTTGGCGGGGCGATTCACTCGCCTTATGGACTGTGAAGGCTCGCGCTTCGCGTGCAGAGGTGATGAGATATCTTCAATGTCAGCGAAATCGCCCTCGGGAAACGGGGATGGGGTCGGTGCCAGCGCTCGCAACATCGGGGCGCGCAACTTGCCGCGGATCGCTGCCATCAACTCGTGAGAGGTAAAGGTGACCGCGTCAAGGGAGATCAGCGTGATGGTAGGCGCTCCGTAGCGATCGAGTAAATCGATATCGAGCCCTGGAAGTTCGCTCTGATAGACAATAACGGTCCGAAGTTCTTGACCTCTCATCTCCATAAATTTTTCAAGAGAGGACATATCGAAGGCTCTAAAGATAATGCTCCAGCCCTGCGAAAACAGAAGCTGCGCCAAAAAATCCTCGCTCTCGGCATCAGGAATTGCAGTCACCACTTCAAGCTGGGGTATTTCAGATCGGGTCACGGGCAAGTACCAACCTTCCTTGGGCTTCAGCGGTCACTATTACTGTTGCTATAGAGGCTGTCGTGGAAAGAGTTACCGCGACGTTACCTCCCAATGATCGAGATTTTTGATCGATACTCGAAATAGCGACACGATGCGCAACCACCGCGGGCAAGGTCGTTGGATCCTTCGGAATTATGTAAATATCAACTAAGTCACCTACCGAGAGGTCGCCAGAAAGATCATTAACGGCAACGCCAATGGGCAGGAAGTTCGCCGTTGGACTGGAGGTTTCTGGACTGAGATCAATAACTGCAATCAGATCGCCGGGATGAAGTGAGCGAGTCGCATATTTTCCAATCACGAGATCGGTGCTTCGAAGGAAGTGGATCGAGTCAACCGCTAAATCGGCCTTGATCTGCCGCACATCCGTAGCAGTGATTTTCGCGCCACTTGGTATCGCCTTGGCCACCATCCAGACGGTGTCCTGCGGGCTCTTGTTGAGCAGGATAGATAGAGCTACAAGGGAGAGAAGGATCCCCCCTGTTGCCACAATCCTGCGAAAGTTTCGTTGAATAAATTTATGTATTTCGTCCATGGGAGATGGATACCGATAAGCAGAGATCTTTGCATTTCAATATCCACAGCCCCCTCTAATAATTCATCCCTTCGGATGATCCAATAGCGAGCGCTAAATGGAATTTTAGCGAAATGAGTATTGACCATTCACTTATCCCATTCACGCCACCACGGCTTATCCGATTTCCACGTCCAGGATTTTCAGAGGTTTGTACAGATACAAAATCTGCCCCAACCCTCCAACTCAGCCCTAAGGAGCAAGTTTTTTTCAACCCCGTGCCACGCAAACTCTTCCTCGTTCCAACTCCACAGCATCTCGAAGGCGAAGTGGCTGATGGCGAGTACCTCCCGAAACCATCAGCACTCTCAGAACTTCCTCCACTCCAAGAGACCGTGAACCGATACGTCTTAGGTGTTGTTGAGATCTGGGGTGGTCGCAGGCAGCCGATGCAGTTAGCTCGGCTCTCCCATCGAGCTGTCTACGCAAAATTATCAGCGATGGCGGGCAGCCAAAAAGAGATTCCCAAAATTCGTCGTGTCTATATAAACGAACCGATCGAAGGGGTCGCTGAAACCACCGTTACGCTTCGATTTAACGAACGGGTCCGCTCCCTGGTTCTCCGCTTTGAAGGAGTAGACCAGCGCTGGCTCTGCACTGAGTTCGCTCTCCTATAGAACGCTAATTGAACTCCTGCTGCGCCGCCTCTAAACCCTTTTCAATTAGGCGCTCAATCGCTGCCGCACCCCGGGCGATAAAGTCACCCAGCTCCTTCTTCTCAGTACTCGAGAAAGGCTTCAATACAAAGTCTGCGGGATCTTGTGGACCAGCAGGGCGACCAATTCCCATGCGCACCCGAAAGTATCCGGGCCCGCTCAAGTGGGTTGTGATGTCCTTTAACCCGTTATGGCCATTATCGCCACCGCCCTGTTTGACACGGATTGTGTTGAAAGGGATATCGAGTTCATCGTGAATAACGATGAGATTTGCTACAGAGACTTTATAGAAGTCGGCCAAAGATTTAACGGGTGCGCCAGATTCATTCATAAACAATTTAGATTTTGCGAGAGTCACAGCGACGGAACCAAAGCGAATATCTGATATTTCGGTTCGAGATTTGTGGGAGGCGTATTTTGAATTACTGGCCAGATAATCGACAACCATCTGTCCGATGTTATGACGAGTCTTGGCATATTGATCGCCAGGGTTTCCGAGTCCGAAAACCAGCCAGCGATCAGCCATAGTACGAAGTTAAATCGTTACTTACTCTTTTGGAGCAGCGACCGGCACGGCCTCTACTACGACGACGGGAGCGACCTCTTCAACGGCGGTTGAACGCTCGGAGAGGTGGACTACAACTAACTCTGGATCTGAGATGAGGGTCGTTCCCGCAGGAAGTTTCACATCTGCAGCAACCTTACTTGTGTTGGAAAGCACCTGTGAGATCAAGCACCAAGAACGATGGGATCGAGGTCGCTTCTGCCTCTACTTCAATGGTGTTATTCACGTGTTCAAGGATTCCATCCTTGTCGTATTGACCCTCTGTGTGAACAGGTACTTCAACTATTACCTTTTCACCTTTACGAACAATGAGGAGATCAATATGCTCGAAAATACCAGAAAGTGGGTTCTTGGAGACTGACTTTGGAATCACAAGTTCAGACTTTCCATCAAAGTTTACATTCAGAAGCACATTTGATGACTTAAGGGCTGTTGCAAGTTCACGTGATGGGAGCGCCACATGTTGCGGCTGCGCATTGTGGCCGTAGATAACGGC
>ENA-OFCD01001075-OFCD01001075.1-metagenomes-genome-assembly--contig:-NODE-1075-length-15015-cov-3.770254_pt1 | contig 15015 bp, 16 predicted proteins | sample MGYA00153392_OFCD01 | MGnify analysis MGYA00153392 | reverse complement strand
AAAGTTTCGGCGGCAGCATTTGGCTGCGCAGGCGTTTGTAGCGGCGCTTCACGGCGGCGGCATGCTTGCGCTTGCGTTCAGCAGTTGGCTTTTCATAAAACTCACGGGCGCGAAGGTCGGTGAGCAAACCGGTTTTTTCTACAGCGCGTTTGAAACGGCGCAACGCGACGTCAAACGGCTCATTTTCTTTCAGGCGAATCAATGGCATTGCGACTACCTTTCTAGTTATGCCCACCCAATTATTTAAATAGCTTCCGTTAAGGGCGCTATTAATCAATTGTGGGTCTGAAGTTGCTTGGTGTTACGGGTGTTGTAGTAAATCGTTTTCTTGACTAAGTTTAAATAAACCATCTGGCAAGACAGAAGGCCCAATATAATAACGACTTACGTGTATTTTGGCAATCTTCTTTCACCCATCCTCCGTTTATTACCTCACTATCCCGCCTCTCTTTACTAGCTTTAATCGCCGTTTAATGCACTTGCTGCTGGAACAAACTTGCTCATTTTAGGTATTGAAACATCATGCGATGAAACCGGCGTTGCTCTCTACGACACTGTGCAGGGCTTGCTTGCGCATCGCCTGCACTCACAAATTGCCATGCATGCAGCTTACGGCGGCGTCGTTCCTGAACTGGCGTCTCGCGATCACATTCGCCGCCTTACACCTTTGATAGAAGAGGTTTGTAACGAAAGCCAACGCTCACTTTTTAATATTGATGTAATCGCCGTTACCGAGGGCCCTGGATTGGGCGGGGCGTTAATGGTGGGCAATAGTGTGGCGGCCGGGCTCGGTTTTGCATTAGGCAAGCCGGTCATTGGCATTCATCACCTGGAGGGACATTTATTGTCGCCCCTACTGGAGACGCCCGATCTGCCGTTTCCGTTTGTCGCACTACTGGTGTCGGGCGGACATACGCAACTGATGGCGGTTGATCAAGTGGGCCAATATCGCCTGTTAGGAGAGACTGTGGATGATGCCGCCGGAGAAGCGTTCGATAAAACAGCATCATTGCTTGGCTTGCATTACCCGGGAGGGCCGGCGCTCAGCAAACTTGCAGCGCAGGGGGATGCCAACCGATACAAGCTGCCCAGACCCATGCTGCATAGCGGCGATCTGGATTTTAGTTTCAGCGGCTTAAAAACAGCCGTACTCACGCTCAAAGCCAAGCTTCTCAAAGAACAAAGCGCAAACACGCAGGCAGAAACCCTCCATGACCAGACCCGCGCTGATATCGCAGCCTCATTTCAATCAGCGATGGTGGATGTGCTGGTAGCAAAATCATTGTCTGCACTGAAATCCAATGCTATGACTCGTTTGGTTGTATCCGGTGGTGTCGGCGCAAATAAGGCGCTGCGTGAAAAACTTACGCAAGCCGTAAACCGGCAAGGTGCCCAAGTGTTTTATCCGCCACTCGCCTTGTGTACGGATAACGGCGCCATGATTGCCTTTGCCGCCGCGCTTCGTATCAAGGCCGACCCCTCGATTCTGCATACTTATCGCCAGGACTTTAGTGTGCGGCCGCGTTGGGCCCTAGCCACAATTTAAAAATGAGTAGTTGGTCATGACTGCCGCTCAGGGAGCGGTGCGGCGATATTTCTGCTCAATGGTTTCCAGATTCTCTTCAGCTATTTTTACTTTCGCTTCCAGTGCGGCAATCCGCTCGTAATATGCCTCTTTCAGGATGATGCCGTTTTGGTTGCCGCGAACCACTATTTGACGTTCGTCCGGCGATGCCTCCTGACCATCTTCAAGCGCCTTTTTGGCTAGCGCCAAGCGATCACGGGCAGCATCGAGCTCTTGAAGCAATTTTTCACGGTTGACTTCAAGCTGTTTGCCGCGCGCATTGACGTCCTGAATGTTTTGTTTAACGCCGCCTACAGTATTTTTCGGCGCCGCCACAATATTAGTCTGCGTATCTATTTTAACGAGCTCGGCTTTTTCACCCGCTTTAGGCGCTTTATCCGAGTAGCTGACTTTCCCGTCTTGATCGACATATTTATAGAGCGTTTGCGCATCTGCATTAGCGCCTGCCAAAGCACCCAACATCAACGCATTCGCAATTAAAAAATTCCACTTAAATCGTTGCATATATTTTCTCTCCAACCTTCTGCTCATAATGCCCGCTACAAACGACGCAGGCCGGGTCGCGACGGTATTTGACCGTTTGCCATTCCATGACACGTGCGTCGCACATTAATAGCTGCCCTTTCAATACCGCGCCCATATTCGTCACCAGTTTAAGCGCTTCAGCAGCCTGCATGGCACCAATTATGCCCGCCAGCGGTGCAAACACACCCATCACAGCACAACGCTCTTCCCCTGCATTGGGTTGATCGTGGAATAGACAGTGATAGCAAGCACTTTCGCCATCACGGAAATCAAAGCAGGTAATCTGGCCATCAAAACGAATGGCTGCGCCCGATACCATTGGCTTACGCTGTGCCACGCAAGCACGATTGATGGCTTGGCGGGTTGCAAAACTATCGGTGCAGTCAAGCACCACGTCTGCCGCCGCAATACATTCGTTTAAGCGAATTTCACTCAGCCGTTCGGCAACCGCGTGAACGGTAATCATCGAATTAATTTCACCTAAAGTGCGCTTGGCAGAAACCGCTTTGTTCATTCCGATCGTGGCTTCACGATGCGCAATTTGACGCTGAAGATTCGTGAGGTCAACCACATCGCCATCGGCAACCGTGATGCGGCCCATGCCAGCCGAGGCCAGATACATTAAAGCCGCAGACCCAAGACCTCCAGCGCCAATTACCAGAGCATGACTGCCGGCGAGCGTCTGCTGTGCCTCAATGCCAAACTCATCGAGCAAAATATGGCGGCTATAGCGTAATAAATCCTGATCATTCATATTACGTAAGCCGTTTTCAGTCACCCGCTAAGGCTTGGTATCAACCTTGGCCACGGTTTTATTTGCGCCCGCGACAGGGTTGGCAGCCAGCAATAGTTCGCGTGGATTCGCCGCAACGGGAAGTCCTTTTAACTGATTGATTGCCTGCTGCAATACAAAATCAATTGGCTTGCCGTCTGCAGCATTGAGCGGCTTGTATTCGATTGGCTTATCATCATCAGCCGACTTGATTACCTCACCCTGACTGCCAGTCGCTTTCGATGTCATGGCAATGCTGGTTTTATCTTTGGCACCAGACGCGCCTGCTTTTGCGCCACCTTTGGTTTTATCCAAATCAGATGGTGTCAGCGACGTACCTGACGCGCCTGACTTGCCATCAGTGTTAATTTTTGAAGCGTCAGTGGCTTTTTTTTCATCATCGCTGGACAGATGGTGCTCAAGGTCTGCCTCGCGCATCGAAAAGCGCTGCACGCCATCATCAACCAACATATCTGGCGTGATGCCTTTGGCCTGAATAGCGCGGCCATTTGGCGTCAAATAGCGCGCTGTAGTGAGCTTGATCGCCGTGTCCTTGGTAAGCGGCAAAATAGTTTGCACAGAGCCCTTACCAAACGACTGCGTGCCCATCACGATTGCGCGCTTATGATCCTGCAAGGCGCCCGCCACAATTTCTGAAGCAGAAGCTGTACCGTTATTAACCAACACAATTAACGGCACGGTGCGCGCAGCAGGATTTAATTTGGCTAAAGGATCTTCGCGCTTAGGGCCACGCACATAATCTTCTTTGCGGGCGCTGAATCTTAATTTAGCGTCTTCCACCCGGCCCTCGGTGTAAACCACTAAAGCATCTTTAGGCAAAAAAGCGGCTGATACAGCAACAGACGAATGCAGCAAGCCGCCCGGATCATTGCGCAAATCCAGCACCATGCCTTTCAGCGCACCGTTATTTTGTTTGTAAGCTTCATTAATGGCACGGACCATTTTTTCAGCTGTAGATTCTTCAAACTGTGCGAGACGAATATAAGCAATTCCAGGCTCAATCTCGCGTGCGCGAACACTTTGAAGCTGAATCTCGGCGCGGCGCACATTGAACACCAGCTCTTTGTTCTCGCCTTTGCGCAGAATAGTCAGGATCGCTTCAGTTCCGGATTCACCGCGCATGCGTTTAACGGCTTCAGTAAGATTCATGCCCCGCAGGCTGGAGTCATTCACCTTAACGATGTAATCGCCTGATTTGATACCGGCTTTAAAGGCGGGCGTGTCATCAATCGGTGAAATGACCTTCACCAATCCATCCTCCATGCCTACCTCGATTCCCAGGCCGCCAAATTTACCGGTAGTGACGGTCTGCATTTCCTTTACTGCATCGGCATCGAGGAAAGCTGAATGCGGATCAAGCCCGGTCAACATACCGTTAATGGCCTCCTTGATGAGGCGCTTGTCGTCTACCTCTTCAACATAATCACTCTTGATGCGGCCATAGACTTCTGACAGCATGCGCACCTCATCAATCGGCAAATTCAGCGTAGGGCTTTGTCGTTGCGCTATGGCAGAAAAATTAAGGCTTAGCGCCACCCCTACCACTGCGCCCAGACCAATCAGTCCGGCTGCTTTCAGCTTCGCGGTGACCGGTTTAGGTGCAGGCTTGGCGACAGGAATTAATTTGTTTTTTTCTGCTTCGTTCATTATTTACCTCGAAATAAAATCGTCTTGTTTTGTTGCATAAAAAATGTGATTCAAGCGATACCGCAAACAGTGTTGGCATGGTTACGGATCAAAATTCATTTGCCGACCCATTTCATGGGATCAAATGGCTTACCGTCTTGGCGCAATTCAAAATATACACCTGATTCTGCGGCGCCTCCGGTTGATCCGACAGACGCGATGGACTCTCCACTCTGCACAGTTTCGCCCACGGTTTTTAGCAAACTTTCATTATGTCCATAAAGACTTAAATAACCATTACCGTGATCCAAAATCAATAAATTTCCGTACCCGCGCAGCCAGTCTGCGTACACCACATTACCGTCTGCGACCGCGTGCACCGGCTGACCTGGCGTGGATTTAATAAACAGCCCCTTCCAGGTGACCCCACTATCTTCCCTTGGAGTGCCAAACCGCGCCGCAAGTTCACCCAACGTCGGTAACTTTAATTTACCCTGAAGACTTTTAAACGCGCGGCCCACAAAGCTTGCATCTGCCACACTATCTACGGCTTGCCCAGGCTGACGGATGCGTGACGAAGCATTGTCATCGCTACTTTTGTCTCTATTTTTGTCTTTACTTTTATCCCTAGCCTTGTCTTTGCTCAGGTCTCTGTTTTTTTCTGCCGGTTTACGCAATAAGGCTTTAGCAAGCTGATCAACCAAACGTGTAAGGCGATCTTCATCGCGTTTAAGACGCCCTATCTCAAGGCGACTTTTTGAAATATCTGTGGCTATGCGGTTTAGCACTTTTTGCCGTTGCATTCGCTCAGTTTCAATCACGTTTTTAGCACTTTTTTGTTCGTCAGCATTGACGATCAGCGCATCCTTTTTGGATTTGGCTGCCGACTCCAGATCGGCTAGCGCCACCAACATCGTTTTTAGTTTGGCAATCATCGCAGCGCGATTTTTCGAAACATACCCCCCGTATTGCAAATGGCGCTCCACCACTGACACATCTTGCCCATCCAGCACCAGCCTTAGTTGATCCGTATTGCCGTACATATATTGATGACGGATCAGGCCATCCAATAAATCCTGTTGCCCGGCCACATCTGAACGAGTAGCCAAAATACGCTTCTGGGTATCAGACAATGCTTCTGTGATTTTGCCCTGTTCGCGCCCTAATTCCACCAACGCACGATTCACTTCGCTGATCGCTTTTTCGCTCGACTTGAGCTGGTCAGCTACTTCAGTACGCGACTCTTCGCTTTTTGATAAATCCTGTTTGAGTTTGTCGATACGCGCGCGCAATTCATGAAGGCGCTGTTTTTCTGCTTCGGCGGCTGTTTTTTGCGCGCTGTTTTGAGCATAAGCCGACGACATAAATAATAGCCATAGCAACCCCAACACCCCCAACGCCCCCAGCCCCAGCACCTCACGCCAGCGAGTATTCAATGCCCGGCCTTACCCTGCGCAGCCACCCCCGCCTGCGCCATCGCCACTGCGGCCTGATCACCTAAATAATAGCTGCGAATGGGTTTTAAATCATCGGTTAATTCGTAAACCAACGGCACAGCCGTCGGGATATTGAGGCCCACAATATCGCTATCTGAAACCTGATCCAGATGCTTGATTAACGCCCGCAAACTATTACCATGCGCAGCAATAATAACGTTCTTGCCCGCACGAATCTGCGGCGCAATAACCATTTGCCAATACGGCACTACCCGCAGCACCGTATCTTTCAAACACTCCGTCTGTGGCAGCTCTTCCGAAAGCAAACTTCGATACCGGCTATCGAACGACGGGTGGCGCTGGTCGTTCAACGCCAATGCAGGCGGCGGCACATCGTAGGAACGACGCCACAGATGAACCTGCTCTTCACCAAATTTTGCCGCCGTTTCAGTCTTGTTAAGCCCCTGAAGTGCGCCATAGTGGCGTTCATTCAACCGCCAATGCTTAATCACCGGAATCCAGCGCCGATCCAGCACTTCCTGAGTTAGCCATAAGGTACGAATGGCACGCGTCAAAAGCGAGGTGTAGGCCATATCAAAATCAAGCCCCGCGGCTTGCAGTAGCTTGCCTGCATGTCTGGCCTCGTCAACGCCTTTATCAGTCAAATCGACATCAACCCAGCCGGTAAACCGGTTTTCCAGATTCCATTGGCTCTCACCGTGGCGCATCAAAACAAGCTTTTTCATAAAATAAGGGTTTTTAAATTGAATCTAGGGTGGCTGGGCTAAAAATGAATCGGCTGCATAACTTGATTGTCTGCGGCTCATCCCGATGTAATCTGCTAGTCCTGACAGGATAAGCAAGAAAATGGGACAGGCGGTGCGTTTTCTCGGTAAAATATCAGGTTTTCATAAATCGTTTCTAAATAAGTTGTGATTAATACAAAAAATGAAAGTGCTGGCAACGATCTTTGCAGCATTATTTTTAGACTAGTTTGGGCTTCGTCATACCTTGTATCCAGTACGTACCTATTAACCCAAACCCAAATCCTAACTCTGCCGCTGCCCTGCTTCTGCAAGCGGCGTTTCATAGAAATGTTGAATATTCATGTCTGATTTTATTTCACAAAATATCATGTTGGTGGTTCTATTTTTTGCCAGCGGCGCCATGCTTCTTTGGCCGACCATTGCCAAGCTTGTTGGCGGCAGCAAGGAAGTGGGCACGCTGGAGACAACTCGCCTCATGAATGGGGGCAATGCGCTAGTTCTTGATATTCGCGATAACGGCGAATTCAATAATGGTCGCATTCCAAAATCCAAAAATATCCCGCTCGCTGAAATTACCAAGCGAATGGATGAAATTGCCAAATTCAAAGACAAGCCGGTGATTGTCACCTGCGGCACCAACGCGCGCGCGGCGGCAGCTTCCCGGGCTTTGAAAGCGAACGGCTTTACCGATGTCTATGCCTTGCGAGGTGGTTTTGGCGCATGGCAACAAGCGAGCTTGCCCGTTGAGAAATAACAAACGAATGAAATAGTGAGCGTCATGATGTCCAAAGTTACGATGTACTCCACCGCAGTTTGCCCATTTTGTATCAATGCCGAGCGTTTGCTGAAATCGAAAGGCGTCACCGAAATCGATAAAATTCGTATCGACCTCGATCCCGCCAAACGCGATGAAATGATGGCCAAAACAGGGCGTCGTACTGTGCCCCAGATTTACATCGGCGAGCAGCATATTGGTGGCTTTGATGATCTTGCGGCACTCGACAGAGCGGGCGGATTAACACCGCTGCTGCAAAGTTAATACGCTGAACCCGTTGTAAATATCCACAAATTTTATTTGAAACACGCTTTACTTTATAGGGAAACTTGAAATGACCGATGTAGCCGCAACACCAGCCGCCACCGAAATCCAGCCAACTTACGCGATTGAAAAAATTTACGTTAAAGACCTGTCGCTTGAAGTTCCCAATGCACCTCAAATCTTCCTTGAGCGCGAGGCACCACAGGTTGATGTGCAATTGCATCACACCTCAAAAAGCGTGGACGATGGCATCTATCAAACTGAACTAACCGTTACCGTCACCGCAAAAATTGGCGACAAAACCATGTTTCTGGTTGAGTGCTGTCAAGCCGGCATTTTTGCGATTCGCAATGTGCCTAATCAGGACATGGAACCTATCCTTGGCATTGGCAATCCGAATATTCTGTACCCGTATGCGCGTGAATCCATATCCGACGCCATTGTGCGCGCAGGTTTTCCGCCGGTGTTATTAAATCCGGTGAATTTTGAAGCCTTGTTCCAGGCCCAAAAAGAACAAGAAGCACAGCAAGCAGCAACCCCTGCTGTTACTCACTAAACGCATCCATATGAGCATCAGCACGATGAAAAACGCCGCCACTCTTGTGGCGGCGTTTTGTTTTGTATTTTGCTTTGTAAGCGGCCACCTTTGGGCGCAACCATCGGCGTCACCCGCCTCAGCTGCTGTCGCGATTGCGCAGTACGCATCCATTGGTGAAAAGCCCGCAATTGTGTTCGATGCGCCGTCCATCAAGGCGCAAAAAACTTATATTCTGTCGCGTCAGCAGCCGGTAGAAATACTTGTCAAACTCGATAAGTGGGTAAAGATTCGCGATGCTGACAACACCATTGGCTGGGTCGAAAGAGGTGTGATTGACAGCAGACGACATACCCAAGTAAATACTTCAGTTGCAGATATTCGAAATATGCCAAACCCCGCGTCCAGCCTTGTGTTTGAGGCACAACGCGCGGTGATTTTAGAAGTCACTGGCCCGGCTGCAGAAGGCTGGTTGCCCGTGCGCCACCGCGACGGACAAGCGGGTTTTGTGCGCAAAAGTCAGGTGTGGGGCGAGTAGATGCAGCAGGGCACCAAATTAATGACGGCATCCAGCGCGACATGAATATTGTCGTTCTCGGTGCGGGCGCTTGGGGCACGGCGCTGGGCATCACCTTGGCAGCACAACACCAAACCAGGTTATGGGGCCGTAACCGCGAGCAGCTGCTTGAGGTTGCCCGCACCCGTGTCAATCCGCATGCGCTGCCGGGCATCACCCTACCACCCGCGCTTGAGATTAAAACTGAACTTGCCGAGGCGCTCACCGGTGCCGATTTTGTTTTGATTGCAACTTCAACGGCCGGCTTATCGTCCACCGCCCATGCGGTACACGCCTTGCAACCGCGACTGCCCATTATCTGGGCATGCAAAGGATTCGAAAAACAAAGCGGAAAATTGCCGCATGAAATTATCGGCGCGCTGTTAACTGATGGCGCGAGCACCGCTGAAAAGCAGTGCGCAAGATACGGTGTACTTTCCGGCCCCAGCTTTGCCATGGAAGTCGCCAAGGGCCTGCCGACCGCACTCACACTGGCCTGCAATGATTTCACCTTCGCGCAAGAGTTGGCTGCCAAGCTCAGCGGCAATCCACTCAGAGTTTATTCAAATGCTGACGTGATCGGCGTGGAATTAGGCGGCGCGTTAAAAAACGTGATGGCGATTGCGGCGGGCCTGAGTGACGGCATGCAGCTTGGCATGAACGCACGCGCGGCGCTGATCACACGCGGCTTGGCTGAAATGGTGCGGCTCGGTGTGACCATGGGTGGTAAAGCGGAAACATTTATGGGCTTGACAGGGCTCGGCGATCTGATTTTGACCGCGACCGGCAGCCTCTCACGCAATCGTAGCGTGGGGGTTGCACTTGCCGAGGGCAAAACATTGGAGCAAATTTTGGCCGAGCTGGGCCAAGTTGCCGAGGGCGTGAACTCGGCTGCGACCGCGCTTGCGCTGGCCAAGCAATACCGCGTCGATATGCCGATCACAGAAGCCGTATGCGCGCTGCTGTTCGAAAACGCTGACCCGCGCCAGATTGTAAAGCTGCTTCTGTCCAGAGAAACGCGGGCTGAATAATCTTCGGTCATGAGTGAACGCACCCGCCGTAGCCGGATCAGATCACACATACGCATTAGTCATCTTTTAACACTCAACCCGTAAAGCATTTTAAGTCTCATGCTGCACATCGTCTGGCTCAAACGTGATCTTCGTTTAAATGACCACGCGCCGCTCGCTTTCGCCGCCTCACGCGGGCCACTGTTAATGCTTTATGTAGTGGAACCCGAGGTTTTTGAAGCGGCTGATTTCGCGCCACAGCATTGGGGCTTTATTCGTGAATCGCTGCTTGAGTTGCGAAATAGTCTGCAGCCATATCGGCTACGCCTACTGGTTCGTCATGGCGAAATGATTGCCGTTCTTACGGCACTCAAACATGAGCTCGGCAGTTTCTCATTGGTCAGCCACCAGGAAACTGGCAACGATATTACCTACCAGCGCGATCTTCGCGTCGGGGCTTGGTGTCGCGAACAGGGCACACCGTGGCGAGAATTTAGACAGCACGGTGTGATCCGGGGTCTGAGTGATCGCAATCGTTGGGCGGCGCGATGGGACGCGCAAATGAGCGAGCCGATCATCGACGAGACTCCGCTGGCGGCTGCGTGCATCGCGCTACCAACGCGGCACCTGGCCGGCATCGAAGACTTGGACCTCATCGCCTCTTTGATCAATTTCCGTGAGGCCGATAAAGTCGATAAAGCCAACCGGCAACGCGGCGGGCGTTCAAGCGGTATCGATTTACTGCGCTCATTCCTGGATGATCGCGGCCAGAATTATCGTTCTGCCATGTCGTCACCGCTGAGCGCTGCCGACGAATGCTCGCGGCTTTCCGCTCACTTTGCCTACGGCACGGTCTCGATTCGCGAAGCGGCACACGCACTATGGGCGAAACGCACTGCAGTGCTGGCCATGCCGGTAGCAGAGCGCCCTGCCAACCTGCTGTCTGCGCTCAAATCATTCGAAGCGCGCCTGCATTGGCATTGCCACTTTATGCAAAAACTGGAGAGTGAACCCGCGATCGAATTTTATAACGTTCATCGCGGATTTGACGGCGTCCGCAACGAAGGGGCGCTAACAGCCGATGAAACCGCAAAATTCAGCGCCTGGAAAATGGGCGAAACCGGGTACCCGATGATCGATGCATGCATGAAGATGCTGCACGCCATGGGCTGGATCAATTTTCGGATGCGCGCCATGCTGGTCAGTTTTGCGTCATATGAGTTATGGCTGCATTGGCGACACACCGGCGTCTATCTCGCCACCCAATTTCTGGATTACGAACCCGGCATTCATTATCCGCAACTGCAAATGCAATCAGGCGTGACCGGCATTAACACCATTCGCATTTACAACCCGATCAAGCAGGCACGCGATCAAGACCCTGCCGGTATCTTTGTACGCCGCTGGCTACCTGCATTGGATCGGGTGCCCCTTGAATATATCTTTGAGCCCTGGACGATGCCGACAGCACTTCAAAACCATGTTGGCTGCATCATCGGCCAACACTATCCTGCACCGATTGTTGACCACGCGCTGTCGGCTAAATTCGCTCGCGACACCTTGTGGGCGCTGCGCAAAAAATCGAGCGTACAGCAGGAAGCCCGAAAAGTTTATAACAAGCATGGCAGCCGCAATCCGGCGCGGGAAGGCCGACCCAAACGAATTAGGTCAGCCGTGCATCCGCCCCTGCCCCCGCTCTCACCACCAATCGATACGCAACTATCGTTTGGCTTTGATTAAGCGCGACCAATGGTTTCATCGCCAGCTACCCATCCACACAACGCATGGCTAAAAATTTGATTTTCAGTGTGTTTAGCCGCACAGCAACATTCGCCGTACAATCTGCAAAATTGTTTTGTTCACCCACTGGAGAACCCTGATGCCCGAGAAGCCTGCCGCCAAGAAAATTGCCGCACCCGCACCAAAAAAATCTACCGCATCCAAAGCCCCCAAAACTAAACGAAGCGCCGAGCAACGCATCGAAAACGCAGCGGCTGTGCTGGCAACTATTTCGGCTTCGCAAAAAGCCGAAGTGCTGATCGAGGCGCTGCCTTATATTCAGCGTTTTTGGGACAAAAATATCGTCGTCAAATACGGCGGCAATGCCATGATCGACAGCGCCCTGCAGGAAGACTTTGCGGAAGACATCACGCTGCTCAAGCTGATCGGCATGAACCCGGTCGTGGTGCACGGCGGCGGCCCGCAGATCAACAGCCTGCTATCAAAAATTGGTAAAGAGGGCCAGTTCATTCAAGGCATGCGCGTTACCGATGACGAAACCCTTGATGTCGTTGAAATGGTGCTGGGCGGGTTGGTTAATCAGGAAATCGTAACCCTGATCAACAAGGCGGGCGGCAAAGCAGTGGGCTTGACTGGCAAGGACGGCAATTTTATACATGCGCGACGCATGACCATTGCTTCAAAAGAAGACAAGCGTAAAAAAATTGACATTGGGCTCGTCGGCGAAGTGGTGAAGATTGACACCGCGATTATTGATCTGCTGGATACCGAAGATTTTATTCCCGTAATCGCGCCACTGGGCGTGGATGAATTTGGCACCGCCTATAACATCAACGCGGACGTGGTCGCGGGCAAAATTGCGATTGCATTGCAAGCTGAAAAACTCATTTTGCTGACCAACACCAAAGGCGTACTCGACAAAAAAGGCAATATCCTAACCGGCCTCAATGCAACGATGGTGAACGCGCTCATTGCCAATGGCACCATCTCCGGCGGCATGATGCCCAAAGTTGAATGCGCACTCGATGCGGTCAAAAATGGGGTGAAGACCGCACACATTATTGATGGCCGTGTCTCGCATGCCTTGTTGCTGGAGGTGCTCACCAGCGAAGGGGTTGGCACCCTGATTCGCGGCGCATCGGCGAACCGGGCGGGGCGATAGAATTTATCACGCCTTATGATAAATAGTGTGAGCGATATTCGTGGTGGCTGCTTGTGTGGCAGCGTCACCTATGAAATCACAGGGCCGATTCACACTATCGAAAATTGCCATTGCCAAATGTGTCGCAAGGCGCATGGCGCGGCATTCTCCACCAATGGCGTTGTGGCTGGCGCTGATTTTAAAATTAAGACCGGCGCAGAATGCATCACCGCATATGCATCGTCGCCGCGGCGGCTGAAATGTTTTTGCAGCCGCTGCGGATCGCCGCTTTTTATTCGTCGCCAAAATGAAACCGGCAGTGATGATGCGAGCGTTGTGGTGACATTGGGCACACTGAACCACTACATAGGCAGTGGTGCAACTCGCCATGTGTTCGTCGATTCGAAAGCTGAGTGGCATCACATTGCCGACGACCTTCCGCAATATCGAATCTATCCGGGCTATGAGCCTGCGTGAGTCTTTATACTCGCAGAAAACCTTTCTTAACACTGCATAAATACCCGGCAGCAAAGCAAAAAACAATCAAGGCACCATGACCTTTACCACTTGGCTTACTTACTTCATCGCCACGCTCATTCTGTGTATTTCACCCGGCCCCGGCGCACTTGCCAGCATGTCAGCCGGCATGAAATACGGCTGGGCGCGCGGCATGTGGAATTGTCTTGGGATGCAGGTCGCGATTATATTGCACGCCACCATCATCGGGCTGGGGCTCGGGGCCGTGCTGATGGCGAGTGAAGATATTTTCACCGCCATGAAATGGTGTGGCGCACTGTATCTAATTTATCTGGGCGTGCAAAAGTGGCGCGAAAAGCCGGTGTCATTCGCGACCATTGATGCCCATGCAGAATTCAAAGATACATCACGGCGCGGTATCTTTATGCAAGGCTTCTGGGTCGATCTCACCAACCCCAAAGGGCTGATATTTTTGTTGGCCGTGTTGCCACAGTTTGTTGATCCCGCCAAACCCACCGCCCTGCAATACATTATTCTCACGGCAACACTGGTCGTAACTGATCTTATCGTTATGGCCTGCTACACCGCGCTCGCATCAAAGGTGTTGCGGCTATTAAAAAAGCCAAGCCAGATGAAAATGACCAATCGTATTTTAGGCAGCCTGTTCATCGCAGCAGGCGGCGCTTTAGCGGTATTTAGGAGGGGCAGTTAGCGATAAATTTATTAACGCGACGCCATAAAACTCTAATATCCACGGCTGTTTTAAGCCATTTTTGGCTCAAACACCCCGCCCAGCATAGAGTTTAAAAAATTGAAAGTTTTATTGATCCGGCGATTAAATATGTTGAGCGCTGATCCAGCGAGCTCCCTCTCTCTCCCTTGACGGGAGAGAGGTTGGAGAGAGGGTGTTCGCCAAATATTCATCCTATTTATTCGCCGCATCTATAAAACTTGTTGTTCGCCCTAAGCTTGATCGTTGGGTAGCTTTGCAACCACCTGAGTTAATTGATTAGAGAGAATTTCGACCAAGCTCATCACGGCTGGATTTTTCGGTCGCGAAAGGTTCTCTTTTTATTCTTAGTAGTCGCCAACAGTTCGCAGACGTCGTTCGCATCGCAGTAGGGCTTTCTGCATTCGCACCAGAAACTGTCGCATTGAAGCAGGGCGCATCATGCTCAAGCGAATTTGATGCATCGTTATCGGCGGCTTGTGAATGATTAGGTTGTGTACGACAATACGGCAATCAAAACCTAGGGTGTTTCGGCAAATGAGCATCTACTCGTTGTAATTCACACAGAGCGCAAAACGAGCGTCAGAATCATCAGTGCCAGAAAGGCGACGAAATATGAAAAAGACATCTACGAACGAGGCTGATCAAGACATTCCAATGCTGAAGCGAGATCAGCCAGGCAAAGGCGTGCGGGGAAAATACTTTCAGCAATACACCTGGCAAAGCAACGTGGTCGTACTGAAACCTGAAATCCTCAAAGCCTTTTCAACTTCTGAGGCTGTCAACAAAGCATTGGCAAACATGCTGGCATTCAGTGAAGCGACACAGTCATTGCTTGAGGTGAAGAGCGCGAAGGGCGCATGGCGGAAAGCGGCTTGAATATCTCGGTGGCAGAGAATGCGAGCCTGGCCCCTTTAATTTCGTAGTCAAGCGCGATGCAAGTCGAACGACTGGTTGCGGCCAAGAGCGGACTCTCGCAAGTGGCAGATTCCGGATAGACTATTGGAAGACGGTAGTATCTAATGACTCGGACGGTTCACTAGGTTACCAATTCG
>ENA-OFCD01001074-OFCD01001074.1-metagenomes-genome-assembly--contig:-NODE-1074-length-15041-cov-3.806019_pt1 | contig 15041 bp, 10 predicted proteins | sample MGYA00153392_OFCD01 | MGnify analysis MGYA00153392 | reverse complement strand
GCTGGAACATGTACTGTCACAGCAACGAAGGCGGGAGATAGCACCTACGCCAGCGCCACATCAGCTGCTGCTACCGAGACCTTTAACTCGGCCCCTGTCACTCTGATCGCCCAAGCTGCCCTTACTCTGGCCAATCAATCAGCAACTCTTCCAGGCACCATCACCTTGGCCGCTCCTACCGGTGGCTCTGTAACTGGCACAACAATTACCTACGCCCTAACTGGGACCAACTCATTTGGTTGCTCCCTCTCCGGCACCACATTGAGCGCCACAACTGCTGGAACATGTACTGTCACAGCAACGAAGGCGGGAGATAGCACCTACGCCAGCGTCACATCAGCTGCTGCTACCGAGACCTTCTCGAACGCTCCACCAACTAGTTTCACATTGACCTATCAGGCTAATGCGGGTGGGGTCATCGTCGGTCAGGCCATCCAGACGGTCAGTCCGGGTGGAAGTGGAAGTCAGGTAGTTGCGATAGCTAACCCGGGCTTTATGTTCACGGGGTGGAGCGATCCATATCCAGATGCCATACGTACTGACGTTAACGTAACCGCAGATCTTTCTCTGACGGCGATATTTTCAGCCGTGACCGCCATTGGAGTTTTTACGATTGTCTACAGGGCTGGAACGGGTGGAACGATCGTTGGAGATAGTGCTCAATCCACAGCTGGTTTTGGATTTACTCAAGTTATCGCCACGGCTAATCCTGGTTATCATTTCGTTTCCTGGAGTGATAATTATCCAACCGCCGACCGATTAGATTTGGGATTAACCCGTGACGTTATCGCAACTGCGACCTTCGCAAGCAACACCTACTCGATAACCGCAGGCGCTGGCGCGGGCGGTGTAATTTCTCCGGTGGGACTCAATTCGGAAAATTATGGGAGTGCTGCGAACTTCGTTATTACGGCAACTCCTGGTTATCACATCTCAGGCGTACTAGTTGATGGTTCGCCTGTAGGGGCGCTCGGGAGTTATCAATTTATCGGGATCAATGGGAACCACACCATAAGCGCCAGCTTCGCGGTCGATGTTGTCTCACCTCCACCTCCACCTCCACCTCCACCAGCACCAGCACCAACGATTTTTACCCTGACATACACTGCGGGATCAAATGGCACGACTTCGGGATTGAGTTCCCAGGGTGTAATCGCCGGATTCAGCGGAAGCCCTGTTACCGCGGTAGCAAATAGTGGGTATCACTTTGTTCAGTGGTCTGATGGCAAGACCAGTGCAAGTCGACTTGACACCAATGTTCTTGGAAGTATCTCGGTCATCGCCAGCTTTGCGGCTGATGTAGTGGCGCCCACTGTGTACTCCTTGACATACAGTGCGGGTGCCAATGGAACAATCTTTGGATCGGCGACTCAGTCGGTAAATGCTGGGGCTAATGGAACGGCCGTGACCGCAACGGCGAACACTGGGTATCATTTTGTTCAGTGGTCTGATGGCCTCACAACGGTTTCACGAGCAGAGACAAACTTGGCGGCTAGTGTTTCGGTCTCAGCCAGCTTCGCGCCGAATGGGGTACAGCCTCCTACCAACAGCACCACCTTTACATTGACGTATATCGCTAATGTTCATGGAACGATTAGTGGTTCTTCCATCCAGACCGTATCGCCAGGCGCAAGTGGAACTAGCGTCACGGCAACGCCTGCAACCGGGTACCATTTTGTTTCCTGGAGTGACAGCCTGACCTCTGCCACCCGTACAGAAAACAACGTTCTTGCTGACCGTTCTTACAGTGCCAATTTTGGTCAAGACCTGGTTGTACCTGTCACGCACACGATCCTTGTAAGCAGCGGTGCTAATGGCACTGTAGTTCCTCTGGGTGCTCGAGTAATTAATGATGGCGATACTCTCGACGTCCGTATTACTGCGAATGCCAATTTTCATGTTGCTAGAGTGATAGTTGATGGAGTCGACATAGGACCCGTTGATTCATTTACTTTCTCGAACATCAAATCAGATCACATGATCAGCGCTACCTTTGAACTGAACACAAATGGCACGTCTGGTCCAGGCACCGGCGGAAATCAAGGTCCAATTCTCCCTGAAGGTTCCGAAGGCGTGAAGGCTACCGAGGCTGGCACCAACGATCCAGTCATCTTGTCGCTGTTGCAGGGTGGCACTGGAGTGCAAATCTCTGCCAAGAATTGGAAGCTCCAAATTGCGAGCGATCAAAAGCAAGTTTATGGAATTGAACTTCCAACGAAGATTCAGGTCTTTTTGATTCGCGGTGTAAATGCAACCACAAGCGGAAATGGATTCTTGCCGGGAACAATCGCGAGGGTCTATCTCTATTCAACGCGAGTATTCTTGGGTCAAGCTACGGTTCAAGCAGATGGAACCTTTGCCGCGCACTTCCCGGTAAACGCTCAAACCACTCTTGGGCACCATATTATGCAGGTTGAGGGAACCGCCTTTGACGGTAAGTTCAGAACTGCCGCCGTCGGTTTGCAGGTCATAGATAGACCAACTAGTGGTCTTGTTCACCTTGCTAACATTTATTACGATCTCAATGTCAGCGATCTGAGTAAGTCTAATAATACGAAATTAGACGCTGTTACCACGACCGAGATCAAGAATAATTATCGACAGATTTGGATTTATGGGTATACAGATGTTCAGCCTGGTGTAAATAACACCGTGCTCTCGAAGATACGCGCGCTCAAGGTGATCAGATATCTCCACAAGTTGCTTCCAAAGTTGATTGTTACATATAAGTTTTTTGGTCCAGCCAATCCACTAAATCCTGCCCGTACGCAGGTTGCGTTTGCCGAGAACAGACGAACTGAGATTTTAGGAAGGCCTTAATTATTGAAAAACAGCACCGGGGGTGAATTATTCACCCCCGGTGCTGTTTTATTTTAGATCCTTACTTATTTAAGAATACCAAGACTTCCAAGCATGGCTAGGAGAAAGAGCAGAATCAGGACCCCAATTGTGACTCTGCGACGCAACTTTGCGCCCATCATTTTGTCAGTTCTGTTACTACGTACTCAATGCAGGCGGTAAGCGCACGTACATCATCTGGATCCACGGCTGGGAACATCGCTATACGCAACTGATTCTTACCTAACTTGCGATAAGGCTCTGTGTCAACGATTCCATTGGCCCGTAGGGCCTTTGCAACTGCCATCGCATCGATAGATTCATCGAAGTTGATGGTACCCACGACCTTTGATCGAGCGGCGGGGTCGGTAACAAATGGCGTTGTGTAAGAAGTTTTCTCTGCCCAGGAATACAGGTGAGAGGAAGATTCATTACTTCTCCCGGCGGCAAAAGGAAGCCCACCGCCAGCGTTCATCCACTTGATCTGTTCGTTAAGCAAGATCAGTGTTGTTAGCGCGGGGGTGTTGTAGGTCTGTTCTAAACGTGAATTTTCGATAGCGATTGTCAGGTCAAAGAAGGCAGGGATCCAGCGCCCCGATGCTTTGATCTTTTCTACCCGAGCTATGGCAGCTGGACTCATGATGGCGATCCAGAGGCCTCCATCTGAGGCAAATGACTTTTGGGGAGCGAAGTAGTAAACATCGCATTCTTTAAGGTCCACGTTCAGGCCACCTGCAGCACTCGTGGCATCGACAAGGACCAGTGCGCCCTTGTCGATGCCAATTGGGCGTATGACAGGAGCAGCGACCCCGGTGCTAGTTTCATTGTGAGTCAGTGCGTAAACATCTACGCCGGACTCGGCTTGGGCGCTGGGATGAGTTCCAGGCTCTGATTTAATAACCGTGGGTTCATCAAGGAATGGGGCTTCCTTGGCGGCGGCGGCAAACTTGGAAGAGAACTCACCAAACACTAGGTGCTGCGACTTCTTCAGGATTAGGTTAAAGGTAGCGATATCCCAGAAAGCGGTAGATCCGCCATTTCCAATAATTACTTCGTACCCTTCTGGAAGTGCGAAGAGTTCTGCAATGCCGGCCCGGACCTCTTTTACCAAGTTCTTAATGGGGGCTTGGCGATGGGATGTGCCCAAAAGCAGGCTATTGCTGGCGATCAGTGCTTGGACCGCTTCGTTAGGAATCTTTGATGGACCGCAACCGAATCGTCCGTCGCGAGGCTTGAGGTTTGCAGGGATTTGAATTTCACTCATGGCCAAACCCTAAGGCATCGCTAGGGGTGCAGGCGGGAGAGCTGCCAGTTCGAAGCCTGACCCGAGCTTGGGGCGGTGAAGAGTAGGCGGTCATGCAATCGGGAGTAGCGACCTTGCCAGAATTCCATAGCGGTCGGGGTGACCAAATACCCACCCCAATGCGGAGGGGTTGGAACTGTTCCACCTTCTGGATATCGGCCCGCAAATTCGTTGTACAGCGCTTGCAGGTGTTCGCGGGACTCCAGATCACGCGATTGGGAGCTGGCCCAGGCACCGATCTGACTGCTCCAAGGCCTGGCAGCAAAGTATTCGGCACTTTCATCTGCTGATACCTTTTCGGCGCTTCCTTGCACAATTACTTGGCGCTCCATGGCGTACCAAGGAAAAAGAAGTGAGACCCTTGAATTTTTGGCGATTGCCAGTGCCTTCTTCGACTCGTAGTTGGTGAAAAAGGAGAAGCCCGCCTGCGAAACATCCTTCAGTAGAACGGTCCGTGATTGGGGTCCCTCACTATCGACGGTGGAGAGAATCATGGCATTTGCCTCTACGGTTACTGGGTTCTGGGAAGCCTCCTCCAGCCAACTGCTAAAGAGGGTGATCGGATCCGCCGGGACATCAGCTTCTGAGAGGCCAATCTCGCCATAAGAGCGACGCATTGCCCTGATCTGATCCCGATTCAAGCTGCTTAGCCCGGCACTGGGCTCCTGTGTAGTACTCATAGGTGTATTTAACGTCACTTTTAACTAATCAGCCATTTGTGACCAAAGGGTTTGTACCACGGTCCTACTAGCGTAAGAATAGGCGCACCTATTTTGGAAGGAATTTTTCGTGAGCGATGATTTCAAGCCTGGACTAGAAGGCGTTATTGCCTTTGAATCGATGATTGCTGAACCAGATAAAGAGGGCAGCGCACTGCGCTATCGCGGCGTAGATATCGAAGACCTAGTCGGGCGTGTGACTTTTGGCAATGTGTGGGGACTGTTGGTCGATGATGAATTCAATCCGGGGTTGCCACCCGCTGAACGATTCCCGCTTCCAGTGCACTCTGGTGATGTCCGTGTAGATGTTCAGTCAGCGATCGCCATGTTGGCACCTGCATGGGGGCTAAAGCCTCTTCTAGATATTTCAGATGATGAAGCGCGTTCAAACTTAGCCAGAGCTTCGGTCATGGTGCTTTCTTATGTTGCACAATCCGCGCGTGGTGTTATCCAGCCAGTTGTTCCTGAAAGTGAAATTGATAAGGCGCATTCAGTTGTTGAGCGCATGATGATACGTTGGCGTGGAGAGCCAGATCCGCTTCATGTTCGCGCGATTGATGCTTATTTTGTTTCGGCAGCTGAGCACGGCATGAACGCTTCAACTTTCACAGCTCGTGTCATTGCATCAACAGGTGCAGATGTTGCCGCTGCACTATCTGGTGCGATCGGTGCAATGTCGGGACCGCTGCACGGAGGAGCTCCTGCTCGCGTACTAAGCATGATTGAAGGTGTAGAGAAATCAGGTGATGCTCGCGCCTTTGTAAAAGGTCTTATGGATCGTGGGGAACGTCTCATGGGCTTTGGTCACCGCGTTTATCGAGCCGAAGATCCTCGTGCCCGCACTCTTCGTCGTACGGCGAAAGAGCTTGGAGCACCACGCTATGAAGTTGCTCTCGCGCTAGAACAAGCTGCGCTCGCCGAGTTACATGAACGCCATCCAGAACGCGTCTTAGAAACAAATGTGGAATTTTGGGCAGCGATAGTTCTCGATTTTGCTGACGTTCCTGCACCACTTTTCACCTCCATGTTTACTGCGGCTCGTACCGCTGGGTGGTCTGCGCATATTTTGGAAGAGAAGCGCACAGGTCGATTGATTCGTCCATCCGCTAGATATGTAGGCCCGGCTCCACGTTCACCGCAAGAGGTGAAGGGTTGGGACGAGAGCGTTCATATACTGCACAACTAGAATTTGGATGCGAAATCGCTGGTTCTCGTTCTCTACTGATTTTTGTGTTATGAAAATTGCGTTACCATATTGTTATCAAACTTTGTAAAATGAATATAAAGATAACAATTTGATATCAAATGGAAGAAGTCGTAAGGAATATTCGCGAAAGTAGGGCTAGCACGCCCGCCACAACCATCTCTCAGCGTTCATTACTTGACTTGACCACTCTCTTACGGTGAACTTGTTGTACTCGTTCAATCCCCTCGGTTGGGCAAAATTCGCATATAGGAGTCACATGATTCAACATAAATTTGGAAAGGTAGCGGCCCTTACGGTTGCGGCGGGCCTGATCTCAGGCTTCGTCTCAGCACCGGTGCACGCAGCCTCCAACACGATTGTAGTTTGGGCCGATGAAACGCGCGGACCGAACCTACAGAAGGTAATTGCTGCTAAGGGTGACTGGGTTCCCGGTTACACCATCAAGATCGTTCCTTTCTCAAGCTTTGATGCTTTGAAGGCAGCGTTCGATAATGCAACTGATATCACAGGCCCAGATATCGTCGTGGGCGCAAATGACTGGGTTGCAACCGGAGCAAAGAACGGCAAGTTAGCTCCTGTCACTCTCTCTTCATCCGTTCGTTCGAAGTTTACGTCGAACAATTTCTTTGACCTCTCTTACAAGGGCGTCCTCTACGGCGTACCACTAGATGTCAACAACGTTGCCATGATTTACAACTCAAAGCTAACCGGCAAGCCTGGTACTTTGGGTCAGATGGTGAGGTTCTACCTCCATAATAAGGCAGCTGATAAGTTGACAGCCGGTCTCTGTGTAGCAGGTGGCGGAATGTCATGGGGAGCTGCTTCAGTACTTGGTGCTGTCGGTGGCGCTCCATATGTAATGACCTCAACAGGAAGCGTTAACGCTAGCGCTGATCCAGTCCCTGCTGATGTTGTTGGTGCAAACATCAAGTCACTTTTCCTCACTAAGAGCGGAAAGAGCAATGGATTCTTCCCAGCGACGGATACCGGTTGCAAGACCGCATTCCTCGCCGGAACGGTTCCTTACGCAATCATCGGTAACTGGGAGTGGCAAGATTATGTCAAGGCTGGCTTTGACATGAATCTGATGCCAGTACCTGGTATGAAGCATGGTTCACACGGAAGCGCATTCGCCTCTGTTTCTGGAGCAATGCTGACCGTATACGCCGCCAAGCATGGAGTCGATCAAGGTGCCAAGAGCCTCTTGAATAACTTCTTCGGATCTGCTGCGGGTGCAGTGGCATACGAGAATATTGAACTCCGTCCACCAGCTCAGAAGATAGCGCAGAGGGATGCATCAATTTCTCTAGCGCAAAAGGGCTTTGGTAAGGCTGGAGCAGTTGCTGGAATCCCTCAGATCGGTGCCATCCTTAACGGTGCTACCGGTTCGAAGAGCTACTGGGATCTCCTCCCAGCATTCTGGACCGATGTCCTTGTCAATGGAAAGGATCCAGTAACTTCGGCAGCGAAGATGGATGCCTTCTTTAAGACAAACATCGCGGCTGGAATTCCTCAGCTATAAAACCTTCGTATAGAAGGTCTTGAACTAGAAAAAGTTGGTGGGCAATATTCATTGCCCACCAACTTTTTCGCATAGATTTAGTAGACTTAATCAACTAGTTAGGTGGCCACGTGGAGAAGTTATTTCAGCGTAAAGTCATGGTGACTCTTAAGTACATCGTTGTCACTTTGACGGCTTCTCTTTTGTTGATGCTCATCATGAGCTCATTTGCCAAGCGTGAATATGCAATCTCTGGCTTTCTCTCTATCGCCCTTGTCGCCATAGCAATTACTTATTTAACAAACTTCTCTATTCCCATGAAGTTCTTTCTCCCCGGGATGTTCTTTCTCTTTGCTTTCGTAGTCGGACCCATCCTTTACACAGTGGCTATGTCCGGGTTCCACTATCAAACTGGTAACTACATCTCTAAGCCAGAGTCAATCGTTCGAATCCTTGAGAGTGGAATTAGACCCGATCCAGCTCAAACAACCTTCGATATTTTCATAGGTGAAGACCCGGCGAAGAACCTCGAAATTCTGGCCTCAGATCCGACAAATAAAAGGTATTTTCTCTCGACCAAGAGCACAAAGACCGATCTCGATCCGACCAGTTTAGCCATTGATGGAAATGGAGACGCCACAAAAGCTCCTGGGTTTCGTCTCTTTACTCCTAGTGAGCAGGCCGCTGCGGACCAGGCGCTTGGAACCACGCGCTTTGCTTACTCCTCGAATTTCTTTATTACCATCGAGGGTGGGAATGTAGCCTCGCTTAAAGAACAATCTTTGAAATACAACTCAACGAACGATACCTTCGTAAACGTTCTGACTGGATCCACTTACAAAGATAACGGCGTCGGAAACTACGCAAATGTCAGCGCTAAAACAGATTTGCTGCAGCCTGGCTGGAGAGCGCCAATCTGGTTTTCAAATTACGCCAAACTTTTCACGGATCCCCAGATCAGAAAGCCTCTCATCCAAGTCTTTATCTGGACCTTGGTCTTCGCATCGCTCACCGTTCTCACGCAATTTGCTCTGGGACTGCTGATTGCGATGGTCTTAAATCGTAAACTTCACGGGCGAAAGATTTACCGTTCCATCATTATTTTGCCCTATGCCATGCCTAGCATCATGAGTATTTTGATCTGGGGAGGAATGTTTGATACCGAATTCGGTGCGATCAACCATCTCTTCGGTACTCATGTGCACTGGTTTCAGAACGCTTTCTATGCCCGAATGGCTGTAATTATTGTCAACCTTTGGTTGGGATTTCCTTACTTCTACCTCATCTGTAGCGGCGCGCTGCAGGCTATCCCCGCGGAACTCTCAGAGGCGGCTGCGATTGACGGCGCTTCCAACCGCCAGATCTTTAGAAAAATTACCCTTCCTTTGTTACTCCAAGTTGTCTCACCGCTTTTAGTCGCTTCATTCGCTTTCAACTTCAACAACTTTAATATTATTTACCTGCTCACCGGCGGTGGTCCTTCAAACACTTTGGGGGGAGATGTGGCGGGCTCAACTGATATTTTGATCAGTTATACCTACAAGATCGCCTTTAGCGCCGGTAACCAGAATCTGGGATTGGCAAGTGCCATATCCGTCGTTATCTTCTTTATTATTGCCTCGATCTCTCTCTATGGAATCAGACGCTCTAAGGTATTGGAATCCTTCAAATGAAAAAGTGGATAAAGGAAGATCTCTGGAGACACGCAATCGCACTCGTTATCTGCTTCTTTGTTCTCTTCCCGATTTACTTGGTTTTCCTCTCTGCACTCAGCCCAACCGGAAGTTTGCAGGTAACCTCCTTTATACCCAAGACGATCTCGTTCAACAATTTTCATCTGCTATTTACCAGCCCAAAGATCCCTTATTTGACGTGGATGAAGAACTCCATTGTTATTGCAGGAGTCGTGGCAATTCTCTCTGTTGTCATCGGTGCCGCTTCGGCCTTCGCCTTTAGTCGCCTGCGTTTTAAGGGAAAGAAGCAGGGGTTGCAGTTGCTCCTACTGGTTCAAATGTTTCCGGCCATCCTCTCGCTTTCAGCGGTATATGTGATTATGGAACGGGTTTACTCCTTCGCACCTCGCATTGGTCTTGGAACGGAACCTGGACTCTTGCTGGTCTATATGGGCGGCGCGATGGGGGTAAATATTTGGTTACTCAAGGGCTTCGTTGATTCCATTCCTCTAGAACTAGATGAGGCAGCCAGGGTGGATGGGGCCAGCGCTGTACAAACATACTGGTTGATCTTTGTACCTTTAGCGGCGCCAGTCCTAGCGGTCGTCAGTCTCTTGAGCTTTATCGGTACATTTAATGAGTTTATTCTCGCCAGATTATTCTTGGTTGACCAGCATTCGAGAACTATCGCTGTTGGGCTACAAAGTTTCATCAGTGGGCAATACGCGACCAACTGGGGGCCGTTTGCGGCGGGCTCTATCATCGCTTCGGTACCACTCGTTGCAATCTTCCTATCACTACAGAGGTACATCATCAGCGGTCTTACCGCTGGATCCGTAAAGGGTTAAGGCTGTGCGCCTTCCCCGTAAAGCATGGGTATTGGCCCTACTTCTCGGCTTGCTTGTCGTAAATGCACCGGTCAGGGCTGCTACCTCTACCTCCCACCCCGAGATGATTTACTTCGTAATGTTGGATCGTTTTGAAAATGGAGACCCTACTAACGATAAGGGTGCTTTAACGGGGCCAGCAACAACTACTGGATTTTTACCTTCAGACACTGGGTTTTATCACGGTGGAGACCTGCGTGGGTTAATCAACCGAATTCCTTACATTAAATCGTTGGGATTTACCGCGATCTGGGTTACTCCGGTTGTTCGGCAATTACCCGTAGCGGTGGACGGAAGGAGCGCTGCCTACCACGGATATTGGGGTGTTGGCTTTGATCAAGTGGATCCACATCTGGGCACCATGGCGGACTTTAAAGAATTCGTTTCAATTGCTCATGCGCAGCAGATGAAGGTGATTTTAGATATTGTCGTGAACCACACAGCCGATGTCATACATTCTCTTTCAACAGGGGAGTACGTTGGTTTAACCGATCATCCTTACACCACAACGAATGGAAAGGTTTTTGATCCCAAGAAATTGGCAGAGACGGCCAACTTTCCCGGATTAGATCAGTTAAGCGCTATCACCTCCTTTCCAAATAGGCCGCTCATTGATCCTGAAAATTTAACGGTCAAGAGTCCCGCCTGGCTCAATGACCCGCGCAACTACCATAATCGTGGCAACGTTGGTCAGTCAGAAGAGTCGATGCAGTACGGAGATTTTTTTGGGCTTGATGATCTCTTCACGGAAAGTCCAGCAGTCTTAAAGGGGTGGGTAGATGTCTTTACTACCTGGATCGCCACCACCGGGATCGATGGGTTTCGGATTGATACCGCGCGCCATGTGAATAAAGAATTCTGGAACGCCTTTCTTCCTGCGATGCGCAAAGCGGCCTTCAGCCAGGGTAAAAGTAATTTCCCGATGTGGGGCGAGATTTTTGATACCGATCCCAGGAATACCTCATATTGGATGAAACAGGCCTCTTTTAACGAGATCCTTGATTTTCCCATGCAATCGGTGATGGTGAACTATGTAAACGAGCAGGATGCAAATTTGCTTGGTACCTATTTTAATAATGATGATTTTTACACCACGGCAACTACCAGCGTTAATGGGATTGGTACTTTTTTGGGAAATCACGATATGGGTCGCGTTGGATCATTTATTATGGATCGGACTTCAGACCCTGCAGTCGCTCTCAAGCGTGATCAACTTGCGCACGCGCTCCTCTTCACGATTCGCGGAATTCCCATGGTCTACTACGGGGATGAATTTGGTTTGACAGGTGGGGGAGACAAGGAGGCGAGGCAGGATCTCTTTGCAACGGCCGTATCTAGTTGGCAGGATCAATTCCGGATTGGTTCAGAACCAATCGGTTTGAAGAGTAGTTTTGACACGACCAATCCGCTACAAGCAACGATTCGATCTTTGACCTCTTTACGTGAAAAGTACTCGGCTCTGGCAACGGGCAGTCAGAAGACTAATTACGCCGACAAGGGGGTATTCGTATTTAGCCGTTTTGAAAGAGAGAGTCATCAAGAAATTTTGGTCGCTCTCAACTCCAATAGCTCGGCTACGAGGGCTTCATTCTTTAACAATTCACATAACTCCGGCTGGTTCTTGCAGGGCGGTGATGGAGCCGCGAGTGTCGAGTCTGGGAAGACAACCGTGAACCTACCTGCTCTCAGTTGGGCGGTTTTTACCGCGGATTCCTTGGTACCTAAGGCAAAAAAGCTAATTACTGTACTTCAAAGAGTTATCCCCGATCCCTTTGATTCAGATCAAATTGAGGTGGATGCCACCGCTACAGGTTCACCCTTCATGGACGTCGCCTTTAGGTATCGCGTAAGAAAAGGTCCTTGGAAGAGCTTGGGGGTAGATTCTGCCTCTACCTTCTCATCCAATCCCAAAGAGCGAGGGCTCTATCGGGTATATCCGCTCGTAGCCACATTTCCCAAGAAGACCGTGGTGCAGTTTGAGAGCGTCGCAACGGACTCATACGGAGTCTCTGCCACCAGCGCCATAAAGACCCTGACCACGAAGTAGTTACAAGAAAATTATTGAGATCTCTAAGGTATCGCTACCGTGAAAGAATATCGGCATGACGACCCGCTCTCTCTTTTGGTTTAGGCGTGATCTTCGCCTGCTAGATAACCCTGCGCTCCTCGATGCGTTGGGGGCGGCGGATGAGACCCTCCTTCTCTTCATCATGGACGATGAGGTTGCCGCCCGGGCGGGGGAGTATCGTCGCGCCTACCTCTCGGATTCTTTGGCGAAACTCAATGGTTCCGTCGGCGGCAAACTCGCCGTGGTCTCGGGGAAACCAGCTCAGGTATTGCAAGAGGTCGCCCAGCGTTACGGAGTTACTTCACTGCACGCCGCCAGGCAGTACGCCCCTTACGGGGTTGCTGTAGAGGCTGAAATTGCCGCCAGCGGGCTGGTAGTCGAGTACACCGGTTCAAATTATGCGGTGGCCCCCGGTCGGGTGTTAAAAGGCGATGGCACAAATTATCGGGTCTATACCCCCTTCTTTCGGGCCTGGGCGGGTCACGGCTGGAGAGAGCCCGCGGGAGCACCGAAAGATCCACACTTTGTAACCCCCGACATTAGGGATCAGAATCTGCCCCAGTGGTCGGCTCCTGCTGGTAGCGAGCTGCAAGAGGCGGGAGAAGAGGCGGCGCTCGCCCGTTGGCACTCCTACAAAGGTGACGCGCTCTCTCGGTATGACGAGGCACGAAATATCCCCAGCATTCCTGGGACGAGTCGGCTGAGCCCTCACCTGCGGTGGGGGGAGATACACCCTCGCACGATACTTGCCGATCTCAATCAAACGAGCGCTCACGATATCTTTCGAAAAGAGATCGCCTGGCGCGAGTTTTACGCCGATGTGCTCTTCAACTATCCGCTGACCAGCCGCGAGTATTACGCCCCCAAATTCGCTTTCATGCGTTATGACGACCCCGGTGAAAAGTTTCACCGTTGGTGCGAAGGAAATACCGGTTTTCCGATTGTAGATGCTGCGATGCGGCAGCTTCGGAGAGAAGGTTGGATGCACAATAGGACCCGCATGGTTGTGGCCTCCTTTTTAGTGAAGGATCTGCATGTTGAGTGGCAGTATGGCGCAAATTACTTCATGCAGTACTTGATCGATAATGACGTTGCCTCGAATTCACATGGCTGGCAATGGACCGCCGGATGCGGTACTGATGCCTCACCGTATTATCGAGTTTTCAACCCGATTGAACAGGGTAGACGTTTTGATCCGGAAGGTGAGTACATCAAACGTTACGTACCAGAGCTATCTCATTTATCGGCTCCCGATATTTTCACCCCTTGGGAGGTGTTGGATGGTGGCTTGCACGGATACCCAGCTCCCATTGTGGATCATGCAGTGGAACGGATTGAATCCTTAGCTCGACTTGAAGAGATTAAGGTTGCCAAAGAACCGTCCCCCCACCAGAACGCTTAGCTTGATACATCGCGCTATCTGCTCGATTCATGAGGTCTTCTCCACCGTCATTGATCACCCGTCCAATGCTTACGCCGATATTGATCTCATGTCCGGCGAGGATGAAGGGGTAACTGACAGTAGAACATAGTGCTCGGGCGGTCTCATCACCTTGGCGAACCCCTCCGGGAATGACGACGCCAAATTCATCCCCACCAAGTCTCGCCACCAGTGCACCGTGAGGGATTACTCGAGAAAAACGCAGGGAGATCTGCCGTAATAATTCATCTCCAGCCTGATGACCAAGAGTGTCGTTGACCGCTTTAAAACCATCGATATCAAGCAATAACAAGGTGCCAGAGTTAGAGGGCAGAGTTGCAATTTCTGCAATAAATTTTCGACGATTGGCCAGCCCCGTGAGTTCATCAATTTGAGCGATTTCGATATTCTTCGCAGCTTTTTTAGTTTCCTTGAACGCGATCGCCATTCTTGCAATAGCAAGAGCGATTGTCGCGATCGCGGGAATCAGAACAACTGGAGGCAGATAACTTCTGTGCACTGCTGAGATCGCGAGGATCACCCCGCTAAATATGGTGGCAACCGTCATCAGGGTAGAGATAAGGCCCTCACCCATCTCCTCTTCACCGCCGTGGTGCCACAGGGCCTCTGCTATGAGTATTAGCCCCAAGAGCCACCCATCATCAGTGATCTGGGCGAAGGCATACCCACTAGTCGCAGATTTATATAGAAAATAGAAATCGGTTACTGTAAAAATTATTATCCCAGTAAGAAACAAGAGGGAACGTAAGGCTCTGCGTTGGACCAAAATAACAATCAAGGCGATGGCTAGTAAGACCACATCACCAACCGGATAGACGATGGATAGAAAGACGGTTACAGAGCTTCCAATGAAGTGGTTCATGGCACTCTTTAGTAAGAGCGCCGCTATCAAAGTTGAAAAGCCACAAGTAATGATGACAACATCGAGAAGTTCAGTGGCCCGAAAATTTCGATGAGCGGTGAGGGCCCTAATCAAGCCAAATAGAATTAGGGGATAGAAGAGGATGTAGCAGAGGTCGGAAAAGTTTGGCCAGATTGTGGAGGTGTAAAAGGAGTTCCATGTCGTCGATGTTGAACCTAAGGCCCAGATAAACAAGGCAGTGCTCACTGATAATCGTGCCAAACGATCATTGAATGATGGAGCGAAAAAGGCTGAACTAGCGGCAACAAATGCGATTGCATTATAAATATAGAGATCGGCGGCGGGGGATGGTTCATGATGGAGATATCTCAAAATCAAGTGGAGCATCAGGAGGCATAAGGCAGCGAGTCGAAGCTTCAGGTAGCTCTTTGCGGTGCCGATCGCCATCGAACGAGGTTAATCAATCTTTGCGAAGTAAACCAGTAGATTTCCTACCTGTTTATAAGAAAGCAACCGCGGGTTACCTGGAATATCTGGATCCA
>ENA-OFCD01001073-OFCD01001073.1-metagenomes-genome-assembly--contig:-NODE-1073-length-15061-cov-3.216447_pt1 | contig 15061 bp, 11 predicted proteins | sample MGYA00153392_OFCD01 | MGnify analysis MGYA00153392 | reverse complement strand
CGCTCGCCATCTGCCGCAGCGCACAGCCATGGGCCATTTTGATATCTTCAGCATCTTTGGTCGGCGTGCGCAATGCCATCGCAATATCGTTGGTGATTTGATCACCGGCAATCGGAATTACGGCGGTGTGGCGAATCGAGCCTCCGGTAAACACCGCGATATCGGTGGTGCCGCCGCCAATATCGACCAGACAAACGCCCAAGTCTTTTTCATCCTGCGATAACACGGCAATTGCTGAAGCCAGTGGCTGCAATACCAGATCGCGCACCTCAAGCCCGCAGCGACGCACACATTTCATGATGTTTTGCGCCGCGCTGACGGCGCCGGTAACGATATGCACTTTAACTTCAAGCCGCACCCCGCTCATGCCGACGGGCTCACGCACATCTTCCTGGCCATCGATAATAAATTCCTGGGTGAGGATATGCAATATTTGCTGATCCATCGGAATATTCACTGCACGCGCGGTTTCGATTACGCGGTCAACATCGAATTGCGAAACTTCTTTATCCTTGATGGCCACCATGCCATGTGAGTTGAAGCTTTTGATATGCGAGCCCGCGATGCCGGTCAGCACATCGCGAATTTTGCAATCGGCCATCAGCTCTGCTTCTTCCAGGGCACGTTGAATGCCATGCACAGTGGACTCGATATTGACGACCACACCTTTCTTTAATCCCTTTGAAGGATGTTGCCCCAGGCCCAGCACCTCGATGCCGCCGTCATCATTTATTTCAGCGACTATGGCAATAATTTTTGAGGTCCCGATATCGAGTGCGACCAGCAAATTTTTGGTTTCACGCGGCTTATTCATGGTCGACCCCGGAGATGGATGTTGTTCATATTCTTTTGGCTTTCTGCGCTTTTTTTATGCGCGGCGGCATTTTGGACTGAGGTGCTGGCTTGACCCGCGTGCTAATGCTATTGAATGCAGAAAGTCGACTCGATGATGAACGCCGCAGCGCCAGGCCCGATGCATAACGTAGATCCACATTAATGCCCGTAGTTTGCAGGTCCGCAATCTGCGCATAAGCGCGGGTGAAGCGCTGCAGCCGCTGTTCCGCATCATTACGGCCGAGTTGCAGGGTTATGCCGTTATCGAGCTTGATAGTCCAGGCCCTGCGTACCGAAAGCTGCACCTCGCCCGGCTTGCGCTCTATTACCGCAAGCTGCTTCCTGAATTGATCAAAGGTCACAATCACTTCTTTGGACGAATCCAGTGGACCACCCAAAACCGGTAGCGTCGCTTGGACTTCTTGAGGCAAAGTTGCTTTGAATACTTCGCCAAAAGTATTGATGAGCGAACTGGCCGCCGTAGCCGGTTCGTTAGCGGGCTCATTAGCAGATTGGTTAGCAGACTCGCCAGCGGAGGTATTGTTTTCTGCACTGCTCTCTTTACTGACATCAGCATTGACCATTGCCGCTACCGCTACCGATTTTTCACCGGTGCGCCACACCCCGAACGGCACATGCTCTTCAATGCTGACTTCGATTTTGCCCGGCAGGCGACGGCGCACATCGGCGCTGCGCACCCATGCCACCTGCTCAACCACGGTCTTGATTTCGTTTAAATCAGCATGCAGCAAATTTACTTTAGCGGTGGCAATCGCACCCGCGACCCGGGTCAGCTCTTCAGTTTTTAAATGTACGAATGGTGCGGCGGAAACATTCACAAACACCACCTCGCGTACCGGCATCTCGGGCCATGCACGCCATGCCAGCCATACCGCCGCCGTGGCCGACAGCATGGCGAGCAGACTCACCACAATCACCACGATGCGCTGGCGGAAAAACGGAGTTGCCTGATTGTCAGTGCTGGCCATATTCAGGGATTAACTTTTCAACGATGCTGAATGCAGAATCTGCACGCATAAATCGGCGTAACTCAAACCCGCCGCACGCCCCGCCATCGGCACCAGTGAATGGCTGGTCATGCCGGGCGCGGTATTCATTTCCAGAAATGCGTAGCGGCCATCCGGCTGCAGCATCACATCGGCGCGACCCCAGCCGGAGCAGCCCAGAACCCGGAACGCTTTCAAAGTGTCGGCGCGAATACGGGCCTCGGTTTCCGCACGAATGCCTGACGGGCAGTGATACTTGACGACATTTTCAAAATATTTATTGGCGTAGTCGTACTTGCCCTCCGGAGCCTCAATGCGAATCAGTGACAGCACCTCATCATTTACCACCGATGCGGTTAATTCCTGGCCGGCGATAAACTCTTCTGCCAGCACCAAAGGATCAAGCTTGACTGCAAGTTCAAACGCAAATTGCAACTCGGCGGCGGTGTTGACTTTAGTGACGCCGATGCTGGAACCTTCGCGCGCAGGTTTGACGATCAAAGGCAATTTCAACTCATCAATTACCTGTACCCAGTTGCTGCTTTTATCCAGCAGGTGATAGCGCGGTGTCGGGATGCCCGCCGCCTGCCAGACCAGCTTGGTGCGCCATTTATCCATGGCCAGCGCACTCGCCATCACCCCGCTACCGGTATAAGGAATCTTCAGCGTTTCCAGCACGCCCTGCACGGTGCCATCTTCACCAAAACGGCCATGCAGCGCGATGAAGACCCGATCAAATTTTTCACGCGACAGATCAAACAGCGATTGCACGGCCGGATCAAATGCATAGGCATCAACGCCTTTTTCGCGCAGCGCCGCCAGCACACCGTGGCCGGATAACAATGAAATTTCGCGCTCGGCCGAGGGGCCTCCCATCAGCACGGCCACCTTGCCTAAATTTTTGATGTCAGAAGTCATGATGGCCTCCCGACAATCTTTACTTCGCGCACAAGCTCAACCCCGGTTTGGGCACGGACCGTATCCTGCATATGCGTGATCGTCGATTCAATATCGGCCGCGCTGGCATGGCCCAGATTGATAATGAAATTGGCGTGCCGCGTTGATACCTGCGCACCGCCCATCGTGAAACCTTTGAGCCCGCACGACTCAATCAAACGTGCCGCATGATCGTTCGGCGGATTACGAAAGGTTGAACCTGCATTCGGCTTATCGAGCGGCTGCGAAGCCATGCGTCTGGCCAGTAAATCCTTGATGCGCGCCTGCGCCGTGATGGCGTCCCCTGGCACAAAACAAAAGCGTGCCGATACAAACCACTCCTCAGCATGATCAAGTGCTGCAACATGTCGGTAGCCAATATCAAAATCGGTTTTGGTCCGTGTGTGCAGCGCACCCGCACGATCAATCGTGACCGCACTTTCGATCTGATCCCAGGTTTCGGTGCCATAGCAGCCGGCATTCATCGCCAATGCACCGCCTACCGTACCTGGCACGCCTGCTAGCCACTCGGCTGCGGCCAGATGATTTTTGGCGGCGAATTTTGCGACATGCGGCGAGGCAACCCCGGCCCCTGCGGTCACGATAGTGGGCGCAGCTTCATCAATTGCCAAGCCCGACAGGGCAGGTGCTACGAGTATCACGGTGCCGTCAAAACCGCCATCGCGCACCAGTAAATTACTGCCCAAGCCAACAAATAAAATCGCCTCATCGAGGGCCAGGCTTGGCAAAAAAAACTGCAGGTCAGCCAGATCAGCCGGCTTATAAAACTGTTTTGCCACACCTCCTGCTCGCCACGAGACGTGCTTTGACATTGGCTCATTTAGCCTTAATTCGCCGCGCTGTAGCGTATGCAAGGCGGCCCTATTCATTCCACCCCTCCACCACCAACGCCGCCGCCGACGCCAGCAGCCAGGCGCGGCGCCACACCACCTACTGAGCCTGCACCCATGGTGATCACTACATCACCATCGCGTACCCGGCTTTCAACCGCATCGGCAATTTCATCTACCGTGTTCACGAATAGCGGCTCAACCTTGCCGACGACCCGAATGGCGCGCGTCAAAGCGCGGCCATCTGCCGCCACAATGGGCGTTTCACCGGCGGGATACACATCCGCCAACACCAGTTCGTCAGCGGTTGAAAGTACCTTGACAAAATCTTCAAATAAATCTCGCGTGCGGGTGTAGCGATGCGGCTGGAAGGCAAGCAGGACGCGCCTTCCAGGGAAGGCACCCTTTGCGGCAGCCAGTGTGGCCGCCATCTCGACCGGGTGATGACCGTAATCGTCAATCAAGGTGTAACTGCCACCTGCCGCAATCCCGATTTCGCCGTAGCGCTGGAAGCGTCGTCCGACGCCTGCGAAGCTGGCCAGCCCACGTACAATATGTTCATCACTTACGCCAATTTCTCGTGCAATCGCAATCACCGATAACGCGTTTGCGACGTTATGCAGGCCGGGTAAATTCAGCACAATATCCATCACCTTTTTATCGCGTGCCGAGATCGCCGTGAAATGCATTTGCGCATTTACCGCTTTGATATTGACCGCACGCAATTCTGCATGTTCGCTCAGGCCATAAGTCAGCGTCGGCTTGGAAAGACGTGACATGATTTCGCGCACATTGGCGTCGTCTGCGCACAGCACGGCGAGCCCGTAAAACGGCAAGTGTTCCAAAAATTCCACAAACGCATTTTTCAGTTTTGAAAAATCATGTTCATAGGTTTCCATATGATCCTGGTCGATATTGGTGACCACGGCCATGATTGGCTGCAAATATAAAAACGAGGCGTCAGATTCATCCGCTTCTGCCACCAGATATTCGCCTTGCCCCAAACGTGCATTGGTGCCAATCGAATTCAAGCGCCCCCCGATTACACAAGTAGGATCGAGCCCGGCCTCGCCAAGCACATGCGAGATCAAACTGGTCGTCGTGGTTTTGCCATGGGTGCCCGCAATCGCAATGCCTTGTTTGAAACGCATCAGCTCAGCCAGCATGATCGCCCGCGGCACCACCGGTACGCGGGCTGCTTTCGCGGCAACGACTTCAGGGTTATCCGCCTTCACGGCGCTCGAAATTACCACGACATCGGCGCCCGCAATATTGCTCGCGACATGGCCAATCACCACCGTCGCACCGAGGGTTTTGAGCCGTTTGGCCGAGGCGTTCTCGGCCAAATCAGAGCCGCTAACGTGATAGCCCAGATTGAGCAAGACCTCGGCGATGCCGGACATGCCGGAGCCACCAATGCCGATGAAGTGAAGGTGCTTAATTTTATGTTTCATGCTTTGTGTTTCATATTGAAATATCCATACAGACGCCAGCGCATGCTGCGGTCGCGCCGGGCTTGCCCAGCGTGCGGGCGATTGTTGCCATTTTTTGTAATTGCTCACGCGTAAACGAGACGAGCAGTTCAGCCAATTTTTCGGGCGTAGTTTCAAGCTGCTTCACCAGGACCCCCGCACCTGCATCCGCCAGAAAATGCGCGTTTGCGTCCTGCTCCTCGGCGACAAAATAAGGTAGTGGCACCAGCACACTGGCCACACCGGCGGCCGCTAATTCGGCCACCGTGATGGCACCGGAGCGGCATAACATCACATCGCACCATGCGTACATCTCATCCATGTGATCGATAAAGGGCAGCACCGTCGCGCGCACATTGGCGGCGCGATATGACGCCACTAATTGATCGTAATTTTTTTCACCTGACTGATGTATTACCTCAGGGCGCTGCCCGGCTGTCAGGGTAGCCAGGGACGCGACGACTAAATCATTTAGCGTTTGAGCGCCCAGACTGCCGCCCACAATCAGCAGACGAAGCGGGCCTGCGCGATTCGCCATGCGCTCGGCCGGCGCGGGCAGCGCAGCGATGGAGCCGCGTACCGGCGTTCCCAGCCATTCGACTTTTTTAGGCTGCGGCAAATATTTTGCAATGGCGTTCTTGGGCACTTGCGCGAAGGTATCAGGGAAACCCACCAGCACCCGATCCGCGATTAGCGCCAGCACCCGATTGGTCAGCCCTGCGTGCGCACCGGGCTCGTGCACCAGCAGCGGTTTGCCGAGCAGCACCGCCATCAAGCCGCCGGGAAATGCAATATAGCCGCCCATGGAAATCACCACATTCGGCTGCACCCGCTGAATGATTTTTAAGGACTGCCAACACGCACGCAATAATTTAAACGGCATCATGAACCAGGCAAGCGCGCCTTTGCTGCGCACGCCGGACATATTGACCACGAAAATTTCATAGCCGACCTTGCCCACCAGCTTGTGCTCCATGCCCGCCGGGGTTGCCATCCACACGATATGCCAGCCGCGCGCGACCAGTACCTCGGCAATCGCCAGACCGGGATAGATGTGACCGCCGGTGCCGGCGGCCATGATCAGCGCTGTTTTTGCAGGTCGCTGCATATTCAGCGGCGTCATGATTGATGCACCGTCGATGTTGAAGTGCGGGCGCGGCTTGGGGTACGGGTTGGAGCGCGGGCTTGGGTACGGGTTTGCGTACGGCTATGAGCACGATTCTCATAATCAATGCGCAACAAAATAGCCACGGCTACGCAATTCACCAAAATGCCGGTGCCGCCGAACGACAGGAACGGCAGCGTCAAACCTTTAGTGGGCAGCAGGCCCATGTTCACGCCCATATTGATGAAGGCCTGCGCCGTAATCCAAACGGCGATGCCTTGGGCGACCAATGCGGCAAAATATTTTTCACGCATCATCGATTCACGCCCCACGGCGAACGCCCGGTGGATGAACAGCGCAAACAAACCAATAATGAGCGCCACGCCAACAAAGCCCAGCTCTTCGGCAATCACGGCCAATAGAAAATCGGTATGTGCTTCGGGCAGATAAAAAAGTTTTTCTACACTGGCACCGAGGCCGACACCGATCCATTCACCACGTCCAAATGCAATCAATGAGTGTGTGAGCTGATAGCTCTTGCCATAGGGATCAGACCATGGATCTATAAATCCACGGATACGCTCCAGACGGTATGGCTGTGTCATGACCAGCACCGTGAATGAGAGCGCAAGCGAAATGATCAAACCCACCAGCACGCGCCAGTTGAGCCCGCCTAAAAACAGGATCGTCATGGCAATAATAGTCACCACGACGAGCGCGCCATAGTCGGGCTCGCGTAGCAGCAATGCGCCGACAAACACCATTACGGCCGCCATCGGCAAGAAGCCACGCTTCAAATCATGCATCAGCGCGACTTTACGGACGGTGTAATCGGCCGCATACAAAATCACCAACAGCTTCATCAGCTCCGACGGTTGCATGGTGGTGAATCCAAAAGAAATCCAGCGACTGCTGCCATTCACTTTGCGACCAATACCTGGTATGAGCACCAACACCAGCAAGAATGCGCAGCCAATAAACAACCAGGGTGCCAGTCGCTGCCACATCGCCATCGGAATCTGGAACGCCATGCATGCCGCCAGAAAACCAATGCCCAGAAAAATCGCATGCCGCACCAGAAAATAATGCGCGCGAAAGCCCGTCATTTTTTCGGCTTCAGCCATGGCAATCGATGATGAGTACACCATCACCAGGCCGATCGCCAGCAGCAGCAGGACACTCCAAAAAATGGCGAGATCAAGCTCGGCGCGGGGTGCAGCGGGGCTATACAACATCTGGTTGCTCCCCGGTGAATGCTGCGGTGTCAGCGCTGTCGATTTTATTTTTCAGCGCGTGCACCGATTGCGCAAAAACATCACCACGATGTTTATAATTTTTAAACATATCAAAGCTGGCGCAGGCTGGCGACAGCAGCACGGCATCGCCCGGAGATGCCTGCAAATAGGCGCTTTCCACGGCATCAGCCATTGTTAGGGCATGAATACTGGTAACCCGCGCGCTGGTAATCGCGCTTTCAATTGAGCGCGCATCTTTGCCGATCAGCACCACCGCTTTTGCACGTTTGCGAATCGGTTCGGCCAAGGGTGAAAAATCCTGCGCCTTGCCTTCGCCGCCAGCGATCAGGATAACGGGCACGGTCATGCCATTGAGGGCAGCAACAGTCGAGCCGACGTTAGTGCCTTTTGAATCATCATAAAAAGTAACGCCGTTAATGATGCCGACTTTCTCCAGGCGATGCGGCAAGCCTTTAAAACTTTTCAGGCCCTCAATTAATTTTGTCGTGTCCGCACTTACCGCTCGACACAGTGCGAACGCCGCGAGCGCATTCGCGGCATTATGCAAGCCCGCAATCGGCATGGCATCAACGGACAGCAGCGTTTCTTCGCCCGCCGATAATGCATGTTGGTTCAGACCGAAATCATTCGGTGTCGGCGCCGCATCGGTGCCAAAGGTGGCCACACTACGATCAGCCAAACGCATCTTCATGCTGGCCAAGTCTTCACGATTCAGCACCTGATAGTCTGCGTGCGCAAAAATCCGTTTTTTGGCTTTAGCGTAATCATCCATCAATCGATAGCGATCAAGATGATCCTGGGACAGATTCAACATCGCCGCCGCATCCAGATGCAAACTGTAAGTTGTCTCCAACTGAAAGCTGGATAATTCCAGCACATACACATCGGGCTCGCCAACTACCGCCGCGCTGGCTAACGCATCAAGCACCGGCAAACCAATATTGCCCGCCACCACGGTTTTCAATCCGGCCGCCGCGCACATTGCACCCGCCATGGCGGTCACGGTGGATTTGCCATTGGAGCCGGTGATGCCGATCACTTTAGGTTTCTTTCCATTTTTCTCAATCAGCGAATTTTGGTGGAGCGCGAAAAGCTCGATGTCCCCAACGATTTTTTTGCCTTGCGCGATGGCGCGCGCGATGGCCGGGTCACACGCGGGCCCCGCAACGGCCACGCCCGGGCTTGCGACAATGAGTTCGGCGTGGCTTGCCCACTCATCAAAGCGAGCGGCGCTCCAAGGCCCGAAGCAGCATTCGACATCGGGGAAATTTCGTTGCAAATAGTCGACACTGCTGGCGATGGCCTCAGGGTTTCGACTGTCGGCGAGTCGCACACGAGCGCCCACGCGTTGCCCCCATCGGACGATCGAGAGTCCGGTGTCTCCCGCACCCAGAACAAGTATTTTTTTGTCATGCCAGTTCACTCCCTTACCTGCCATTCAAAAATTAAACACAAGCACTGGAGCCGCTTTTGAGGCAAAAATGGCTCAATTACCGCTCTAATGCTAGTGTTTATATTTTTTATAATCATCATTTTTTTCATCGGAGCTTGAGCGTGGAAAGGCCGAACAGCACCAGCATCATGGTGATAATCCAGAACCTGACGACCACCTGATTCTCTTTCCAACCTTTTAATTCATAGTGGTGATGCAGCGGTGCCATGCGAAACACCCGCTTGCCGGTGAGCTTGAATGAAGCCACCTGAATCATCACCGAGAGCGTCTCCACCACGAACACCCCACCCATGATGATGAGCACGATTTCCTGACGACAAATCACAGCGATCAAACCGAGCGCACCACCGAGCGCCAATGCGCCGACATCACCCATAAATACCTCCGCTGGATAGGCGTTGAACCAGAGAAATGCCAGACCGGCGCCCGCAATCGCACCGCAGAAAATCGCCAGCTCGCCGGCACCGGCGATATGCGGCACGCCGAGATAAGTGGCGAACACTTTGTTACCGGCAACGTAAGCAAAAATCGCCAGGGCGGAGGCCACCATGACGGTCGGCATAATCGCCAAGCCATCAAGGCCATCGGTTAAATTCACCGCGTTTGAGAATCCGACCACCACAAACCAGCCGAGGATGATGAACCCAATCGTACCCAACGGGATCGCGATGGTTTTGAAAAACGGCACGATCAGATCTGTCTGCTGCGGCAGGTTAGTGCGATACGCAAGATATGAAAGTGCGAGCGCCGCGATCACGGTTTGCCATAAAAATTTGGTGCCCGCCGAAATGCCTTTCGGGTTTTTGTGAACCACCTTGCGATAGTCATCAATCCAACCAATCGCGCCGAAGCCGATCGTGGTCACCAGGCAAGCCCACACATAACGGTTCTGTAAATCAGCCCAAAGCAGGGTGGTAACGGCAACCGCCGCGAGAATCAGCGCGCCGCCCATGGTCGGCGTACCCGCTTTCACCAGATGACTTTGCGGCCCATCGTTACGAATCGACTGGCCGATTTTCAGTGCGGTCAATTTGCGAATCATCCATGGCCCCATCACGAACGAAATCGTCAGCGCGGTCATCGCGGCCAGCACGGTGCGCAGCGTGATATACGAAAATACATTGAAGGCGCGGATGTTCATATCCTTGGCCAACCATTCAAAAAGTTGTAGCAGCATTAGTGAGAGGCTCCAGCGTGAGATGGAAAATCGGCAACGAGTTTTTGCACCACGCGCTCCATCTTCATGAAACGCGAGCCCTTGACCAGCACGGTTACGTTGACGGCAAGTTGTGGCTTGACGACTTCAACCAGGTCATCAACGTTTTCAAAATGCCAACCGCGAGCGCCCAATGCCATGACTGTGGCCTCCGTTAATTTGCCCAGTGCGTATACCCCATCAAGATTGGCTTGCTTCGCGTAAGTGCCGACGTCACCATGCATTTCCATAGCGCTGCTGCCCAGCTCGCCCATATCGCCCAGCACCAGCAAGCGCTTGCCGGGCAAGCTCCGCAGTACATCAATAGCGGCACGAACCGAATCCGGATTGGCGTTATAAGTATCATCAATGATGGTGGCTTTTTGGTGGCCCTCATAAGCACGCAATCGTCCCGCCACGCCTTCAAAATCTTCCAGTCCGTCGCGGATGGTACGAAGCGGCACACCCATTGCAATCGCGCCCGCTGCCGCGGCCAATGCATTGCGCTGGTTATGTTCGCCCGCCACCTGTAAATGCACTGTTACGGCTTCATCAGCATGCCGAATGATCAGTGCGTCGGCAGAAAATTCGCCCATCACATCATCCTCGGCAGCAATGCCGAAACCGATCACACGTTTGCTGCGCACTGAAGCCAAGCCATGCCAATACGCACCAAAGCGATCGTGCATATTGATCACCGCGGTGCCGTGCGGTGGCAGTCCCGCGAAAATTTCCCCTTTCGCCTGCGCGATAGCTTCACGGCTGCCGAGCTCGCCAATGTGCGCCGTGCCAGCCTGAATCAGGAGCGCTACATCGGGTGTGACCAGCCGCGTTAAATAATCGATTTCCCGCAGATGGTTCATGCCCATCTCGAATACGGCCACCTGATGTGCTGGGTTCAAACGCAGCATCATCAACGGCACGCCGATATTGTTATTCAGATTGCCATCTGTGGCCAACACCTTATCAGCGCTGCCGTGGTGTGCAATCAAAATGGCGCGCAACATTTCCTTGACGGTGGTTTTGCCATTACTGCCGGTCAATGCCAGCATCGGAATCGCAAATCGGGCACGCCAAATTTTTGCCAGCTGACCCAGCCCAAGCAGCGTATCGGCGACTCTGATTTGCGCAATCGGCACGGACGTTTTAATTTCCTGCGAAACCAACGCCGCTGCCGCACCACGCGCTAATGCCTGCTCCAGATAAGCATGACCATCGAAATTTTCACCCTTAAGGGCGACGAATAATTCACCCTGCGCAATACTGCGGCTGTCGGTGGACACCCCGGTAAAGCCTGAATTGGCTACATCAGGATTTAGACAGACTGCGCCCAACAGGGTCGCCGCTTCAGCCGCCGTCATCATGATGGCAGCACTCATGATTGCAGACCTTTCCACTGTGCAAGCGCATCCTGGGCCACTTCCACATCGCTGAAATGATGTTTGGTGTCGCCCATAATTTGATAGTCCTCATGCCCTTTCCCGGCGATCAAGACAATATCGTTCGCATGCGCCGTATTCAGCGCTTCATAAATAGCGAGTTTCCGATCCGGCACGATGTGGCTCTGCACACCCTTATTTACCCCACCGAGTCCCTGCTCGATATCAGCAATAATGCGCAGCGGATCTTCGGTGCGCGGATTATCGGAGGTCACAAAATTGAGGTCAGCATACTTAGCCGAGATCGCACCCATCAGCGGGCGTTTGCCGCGATCGCGATCACCGCCGCAACCGAACACCGAAATCAGCCGACCTTTATCCGGCACGATCGCCGCGAGGGTAGAAAGTGCTTTTTCCAACGCATCGGGGGTATGTGCGTAATCCACCACCACCAGCGGTTTGTTGCTATCGCCACGGCTGCGCACCGTCTGCATGCGGCCAGGCACCGGCTTTAATTCACTGACGATTCGCGCTGCCGATTCCAGCTCAATACCGCTCGCCAAGAGCACACCCATCACCGCCAGTAAATTCGAAATATTGAATGCGCCCAGAATTGCGCTTTCAACCTGCGCTTCGTTTTTTATATTTCTACTTGCGCCATCCAGACGACGTACCGTGAACGATAAACCGCTCGGCGACACGGCTAAATCCGTGCCGATTAAAGTGGCATATTTACTGCCTCCATTGCAGGCGAATCGAGTCACCGCAATACCCTTGGCAGCAACTTGATCTGCCAAGGCGCGACCAAACGGGTCATCCACATTGATCACCGCTGTTTTTAATCCCTGCGCTGCGAACAATTTGGCTTTGGCCGCGCCGTACGCTTCCATCGTGCCGTGATAATCAAGATGATCACGGGTTAGGTTGGTGAACACCGCGACATCAAATTTAATCTCGGCGACCCGGCCCTGATCGAGGCCATGGCTGGACACTTCCATCGCGCATGCGGCGGCACCGGCGTTGGCATATTCCCGCAAGAGGCGTTGCAGCACCACCGCATCGGGCGTGGTGTTGTCTGAGACGACAAGCTGGCCGACCAAGCCGTTGCCGATGGTGCCTAGCACGGCTGATTTTTGCCCCGCCGCTTCAAGTGCTCGCGCAATCCATTGCGAGACCGAGGTTTTACCGTTGGTGCCGGTTACGCCGATCATCCACAATTGCCGGGACGGGTTTTTATAAACATGACCGGCAATCAAGCTCGCATGAGCTTTAAGATTTTCTACCGCGATATGCGGGACTTTCCAATCGGCATCCCAAGCGAAATCCGCTTCATACAAAACAGCCGATGCACCCCGCACAATAGCGTCGCCAATAAACTCGCGACCATCACGCGTGGCCCCCGGATAAGCCAGAAACACCGCGCCCTGCCTGGCTTCCCGGCTACTTGCCGTCGCCTCGATAATGAGCGCAGGAAGCTGATCGAGCGCGCTGATGATCGCCCCCGCACCACGCATCACCATTGAATTGAGCGGTGCATCCACCATCTCAGCCTCGCGCTTTCACCAGCGCCACCACCGATGGCGCCGGGTTCGGTGCCGCGTTTTCTCGCGCCACTGTTGGCGTTGTTGCCGAGTTTTCTTTTGCCACGGATGGCGTAGTTGTAAGCGCCAAGTTTGGCGTAGTTGTAAGCGCCAAGTTTGGCGCATCGGGCGGTACACCCGCCATCCGTAACGCCTGCGACATTACGTTTGAAAATACTGGGGCCGAAACCTCTGCGCCGTAGTGTTTACCAGCGGACGGCTCGTCAATGGTGATAGCCAAAATATAACGCGGGTTCGAGACTGGCCCATAACCCACAAAAGACGCCAGATACAAATTTTCTTGATAGCGACCATTCACCAGCTTGTAGGCCGTGCCGGTTTTACCAGCCACTCGGTAACCCGGCACCTGGCCTTTAGTGGCGGCCAACTCGGTCACGGTTTCCAGCATCTTCGACATCGCGCGTGCAGTTTTGGCGGAGATAATTTGCTTGCCAATCACATCACCGCTGCGCTTCAAAAATGTGACCGGCAACAACACCCCGTCGTTGGTGAAAACGGTGTAGGCCCGGGCTAATTGAATGGCGCTGACCGAGATACCATAACCGTAGCCCATGGTCGCCTGTTCAATCGGCTTCCATGTATTTACCGAGCGCAAGCGCCCTGAAGCTTCACCAGGAAAACCCGTCCTCGGCACTAATCCAAAACCGAGTTCGTTATACAAATTCCAAAGCGTTTCCGATGGCAATTGCAGGGCTAATTTGGCGGTGCCGATATTGCTCGATTTCTGGATAATTTCGGCCACCGTCATTTGATTCGCAGGATGAGTATCGGTGATCGTTTTCGTGCCGATGGTTAGTCCATTGCCGGTGGTGATGATCGTCTCAGGCTTCACAATGCCCGCTTCCAGCGCGGCAGATACCGCAAACGGTTTAAAAGTTGAGCCAGGCTCAAAGGTATCAGTCACGCTGCGATTACGCATCTGTGCGATTTGCACATGGGTGCGATTATTGGGATTAAAGTCCGGCTGGTTGACCAGCGCTAACACCTCGCCCGTGTGCGCATCCAACATCACCAGCGCGCCACTTTTTGCCTTGTTCGCTTCAACCGCGGCCTTCAATTCCCGATGGGCGATATATTGCAGACGTTCATCAATTGACAGGCTCAATGGCCTGCCTTCTCGTGGCACTTTCAGGCTTTCCACATCTTCAACAATGCGACCTTTGCGATCCTTGATCACCCGGCGCTGGCCAGGCGAGCCCGCCAGCGAGGCCTGTTGTGCCAGCTCAATACCTTCTTGGCCCTGATCTTCTACGCTGGTAAAGCCAATCACATGTGCAGTGACGTCCCCGGCCGGATAAAAGCGGCGAAACTCGCGCTGCTGAAACACCCCGGGGATTTTAAGCGCCATCACCCGCAACGCCTGATCGGGTGCCAGCTGGCGCTTCAACCAGATAAAATTTTTGTCGGTGCTGGCGAGTTTGTCGGCGAGCAATTTTTTATCCAGTCCTAGCGCGCTGGCGCTTTGCCGTTGCGATCCATCAGCGCGCCGCGCGAGGCGGGCATATCGATCACGCGCACGAAGCGTGCATCGCCTTTGGCTTGCAGAAAATCATTGTTCAATCCCTGCAGATAAAACGAGCGTCCGATCAGCAGCGCGAAGGCACCAAAGCAGCCGATTAACACCACCCGCGAGCGCCAACTTTCGAGCTTTAAACGCAGCTCGGGAGAGGCGATGCGCTTGGAGGAAAAATTCATTTGCCGGCCTCGGTCGTGGCCTCAACGGTCGCGTTGGCAGCAGCATTCGCATCCAGCACCACGATCACTGTTTTCTTTGCATCGGGCACCACCATGCCTAAATCGCGCTGCGCTTTTTGCTCGATGCGTTTACCGGTGCCCAAGGTTTGAGATTCGATTTGTAGTTCGCGCCATTCCTGATCGGTCTTGCGTTCGCGATCCTGCTCGCTTTGCAATTCCATGAATAATTTGCGCGATTTATGCTGCGAGGTCACCACCGATAATGCGCAGCCGACGA
>ENA-OFCD01001072-OFCD01001072.1-metagenomes-genome-assembly--contig:-NODE-1072-length-15067-cov-3.343858_pt1 | contig 15067 bp, 12 predicted proteins | sample MGYA00153392_OFCD01 | MGnify analysis MGYA00153392 | reverse complement strand
TTTTTGCTGAAAAGAAAGTTGAAACGCCCGCTTCACCTAAAACAGAAATTAAAACTACGCCCGATCAAAAATATGTTCGTCGCGAGTTTGGTTATTCAGCTTTTAAACGTTCATTTAATTTGCCAGAAAATGTTGATGTTGCTAACATTTCAGCGCAATATAATAATGGTGTTTTAGAAGTTTCAGTTCCGAAAATTGAACCGAAAATTGTAAAGCACGAAATTGTAATTAAGTAATTTTAGTTTTGGTTAGAAAGTTGATTTAACCTGTTAGACTGCAAAGTCTAACAGGTTTTTATTTTTTTGCCAAATATTGAAGCACCAATTGATGATGATGCTGAACGTGATATTTCGTAAAGTATAAAATTTCGCGCAAAGTTAAAACGCCGAGTAACGGATGTGGAACGGTAAATTCATAAAGTTCTTCTTCAGAATAACTATCTACATTAGAATTTAAAAGTTTTACAATTTCGTGTAGTTTCTCAATGTGTGTTTCCCTTTTAAGATATTCAACACTATCGGGTAAAAATCTGCCGCTCGCTTTCCCGCCGTTTTTTAAAGCAGCGTGATATTTTTCAACTAATTCTTCGTAGCTGCTTGAAGCGCGATTACTTTTTCCAAAAACAAAATTTGGCGAACTCTTCGGAATTGAAAACGCTTGCGCTAAAGGTGAAACTGCCCGAACAATGTGATCGAGTTGTTGTCCTGCTGACCATTTATCTGTTTTTGTAAATAAAAATTCTGATTCTGTTAAACCTAAAATTCGATTAGTAAACAACTTGTGCTGTACTGTAAGCGAATTAATTATTTCTTTTTTAGTCATTAGTTTTATTTTAGAAGTAAAACTACGATGCCGTTTTATAATTTTAATTGCGTTAGCCTTAAATTTGTAAAAATGTTAGACTCATGCAAGAAATGCTCGTCGGTCTCAACCAAATTCTACCTAAAGTGCGCATTTTATCGCGCGCCATTGATCGCTATGCTTTTGCGAGCGACGCCAGTCATTTCTATTTAGTGCCGAAAGTTGTAGTGCAACCGATTGATATTTTAGAAGTGCAAAATCTCATGCTTTTTGCGGCTGCCAATAATCTCTCGCTCACTTTTCGTGCCGGTGGAACAAGTCTTTCCGGTCAATCCGTTACAGATTCCATTTTAGTTGATTTAAGTCGTTTTTGGAAAAAAATTAGTGTTGAAAATAATGGTGAACTCGTGCGCGTTCAACCTGCGGTCATTGGTGCTCACGTCAATCGCGCTTTGAAAGGTTATGGAAAAAAAATAGGACCCGATCCAGCGAGTATCACAGCAGCCATGATGGGTGGGATTTTATCAAATAATTCTTCCGGGATGTGTTGTGGAGTGAAAGATAACGCATATCACACAATTAAATATCTCACTTTTATTTTGCCAAATGGGCACGTATATAATACACAAAACGCACTTGATTATAAAAGATTTGAAATAGACGATGCGGCTTTGCATAACGGTTTAACAGCGTTACGTCAACAAATTCTAAATCAAACGAAGCTTTCAGAAAGAATTAAAAAAAAATACCTCCAAAAAAATACGACTGGCTATAGCTTAAACGCTTTTTTAGATTTTGAACATCCGCTCGATATTTTCGCGCACCTACTCATTGGTGCTGAAGGAACGCTTGCGTTTATTGCCGACGCTGTTTTGCAAACCATTCCTGATTTTGCACACAAAAAAACGGGAATGCTTTATTTTGAAACAATTGATTCCGCTTGTTCGACTATAGAAAAATTGGTACAGCTCGATGCCAAAGCGATTGAATTTATGGATCGTGCAGCATTATGCTCGGTTGAAAATGAAAAAGGAATTCCTAAATTTGTCAAAGCACTTCCTAAAACTGCATGCGCATTACTCGTCGAGTTTCAAAGTGATTCAATCGAAAGTTTAGAATTAATTTGGCGCGAGGCTGAAAAAAGTATAGATGCTTTCCAACTTTTGCATCCTGCAATTTTTACCGAAATTTATGAAGAGCAAGCACAACTTTGGAAAATTAGAAAAGGAATGTATCCGTCGGTGGCAAGTATTCGCGCTTCTGGTACGTCTGTGATGTTGGAAGATTTAACTTTTCCTGTTGCGCGACTGAATGAAGCAATTGCCGATGTGCAAAATTTATTGGGTTGGCAACCCGATCAAATTTCAGGATTAGAAATTTTTGTTGATAATATTGACGACAGCAAAACCATTAAAAATTATATCTACAACGAAATTATTTCTGCCGAGCTTTCAGCGCAAACGGTACGCGAAGAACAACCAGGTATTTTTGATTGGCTCGATTTGCAAAACGTGAACGAACGCGTTATCATTATTCTGATGCTCACGATTTGTATTATCAATATGATTACTGCAATTCTGATTTTTATTTTAGAACGAACGAATATGGTCGGCATTTTGAAATCGCTCGGGGCGCGTAATGCGCATATTCAACAAATTTTTTTCTTCTACGGTGCAATCATTATTGTAGTTGGAATAACGCTTGGTAATTTGTTGGGCGTGGGTTTGGGTCTTTTGCAGCACTATTTTAAATTCATTAAACTCAATGAATCGGATTATTATCTCAGTTATGCACCAATTTACTTTGACGTGCCGTACCTAATTCAGATAAATTTTTTAGCCATTATTGTCATTCTGCTCTTCATTACGTTACCAACTTACCTCATTACGCGCATCACACCCGTTGAAACGATTCGTTTCAGATAAATTCTTATACAAAAAGATAATCAAACATAGTTCCTTTTTTTAATTATTTAAATTAGAATTTACTCGGTATTTAACGATAACTTATTTGCTACTAACTTTGCATCAAGTTATAGAAATAAAAAGTGTTCGCACTTTCAAGAAATAATTTAAATGGTTATGAGTAGTGCTGTCTAAATCGGGATAATTCTTCATCCCGATTTATGACGGTTTTTTTATTTTTAGGAACCACAGTTTATCAGTTGAAATGCTGATTTTAAAAAGTTCATCTAAGTCCCTAACTAAATCTGTGACCCCATTTTATTTATACAGTAAGTCCTTCAATACCAGTTACAGTTGTGTATTTAAACGATAATTTTTTATCGGGATGCACAATTTTAAACGCTGACTGCACAGCGAGAGTCGCTTCGTGAAATCCACATAAAATAAGTTTGAGCTTGCCTGAATAAGTATTAATGTCGCCGACAGCAAAAATGCCATCTACCGACGTTGAATAATCGAATGTGTTTACTTCAATCGCCGATTTATTAATATTTAAACCCCACTCACCTATCGGTCCTAATTTAGGTGAGAGACCAAACAATGGAATAAAATGATCAGCTTCAATCAGTAATATACCTTCTACGTCGTGCTTAACATCGAGCGCCGTTAAATGTTTTTCGCCGCGCAATTTCACAACTTCGGCTTGTGTAATAAGTTTTATTTTACCCGAAGCGTTCAAGTGCATCACTTTTTCAACGCTATCTAATGCACCGCGAAACTCCGAACGACGGTGAATCAACGTAATGTGCTGCGCCAAGTCCGCCAAAAAAATTGTCCAATCGAGTGCAGAATCGCCGCCGCCAGCAATAACTATTTTTTTATTGCGATACAATTCTGGCTCGCGCACCATATATTCAACGCCACGATCTTCGTAATGCGTAATATTTTCAATAGGTGGCTTACGCGGTTCAAAACTTCCAAGTCCCCCAGCAATAAAAATCACGGGAGCTTCAATCACCGTTTTTCGATGTGTTGTTAGAAGAAAATGACCGTTTTCTAATCGCTCAATACTTTCTGCGCGCTCGCCTAAAGTAAAATGCGGGTTAAACGGTTTTATTTGCGTCATTAAATTTTCAACCAACTCAGCTGCTAAAACGGACGGATAACCCGGTATATCGTAGATGGGTTTTTTAGGATAGATTTCTGTAAGTTGACCGCCGACTTGTGGCAACGCATCAATGAGGTGACAGCGCAATTTTAAAAGTCCAGCTTCAAAAACGGCAAATAAACCAACAGGTCCAGCACCAATAATAATTATGTCTGTATTATAAACTTCTTTTTTCATCAATAGCAATTTTATTTCAGGGTGCGAAATTAAATTATAGACTGCGGTTCGTCTAAATTAAACTTTAAGTATTTTCAAACAATATAAGTTTTTCGAGCTGCAAAATGTTTTAAATAAACTACAATAAAGCAAAAAATACTGAAATTAGCATTTGCAAAGTACATTTGCAAAAAAAGAATATCAGCAATGGATTGTGTAGAAATTATTAATTACGAACCTCAATTTCAAAACGCCTTTCGTGAACTCAACGTAGAATGGATTTCAAAATATTTTAAAATGGAAGCCGCCGATTACAAAGCGTTAGATCATCCAGATGAATACATTTTGAATAAAGGGGGGTTTATTTTTGTCGCTCTACTCGATGGTGTAGCAGTTGGCGTATGCGCACTCATAAAAATGAACGATACCGTTCTTGAATTGGCTAAAATGGCAGTTTCGCCCCAAGCACAAGGAAAAAAAATTGGGTTTTTATTGGGTAATGCCTGTATTGATAAAGCAAAATCGGTTGGTGCGTCTAAACTGTATCTTGGAAGTAATACGGTTTTAGTGCCAGCACTAAATTTATATCGTAAACTAGGTTTTCAAGAAATTTTTGATCAATCAACACCATATGAGCGTTGCAACATTCAGATGGAATTAAACTTAAATTCTACTGAAAAAAATTAATTGAATCCAAATTCCCGATTATTTAAGACGCTTCAATTAGTTTATCAATTGAAATTTTTTAGAGTTGAAAAAAAAACGAAAAAAAATTAAAAATTAAATTTTCTAGCGTAAATTTATAATTAAATTACATAATTAAACTAAAAAGTGATTATTGATAATCCGTGTTTGGAGTTTTGGTTCTTTCTGCATTTTGAAGCCACTGGAAAGTTTTTTAATACTTGCGATTAGGCAGGTAATCAACTCAAAAAATATCTGTCAGATTATGAAAAAACACAAAAGTATTTCACTCAAAAATACGATATTTACCAAAGACTAAAATTTGATTTGAAAACGGCTATCGAAAATGCTAAAAAGTTGTCGGGCTTCAATTTTGAAAACTCAAACTTTGCTTTATCAGAAATGTACTTATTGTTTGGAGATGCTGTGATTAAAAAAGTGGTCAAATAAAAAAACTTCCCAAAAATTTAGAATAAATTCGGCGAGATTACATAACTTATAGCGCAAATAGAACAATGTTATGAAGTTATTATTATTGTTACTTTTCCCATACTTTTTATTGGCTCAAAATACGTCAGAAACTCATTCTGGTTCTGATAAAGCGATGGCTTTTGTTAATTCTTTAAGCAAGGTGCAAAATAAAAATGCCGTATTCCCTTTTAATGAAATGAATCGGTATGAATGGCATTATGTGCCAGCCACAATGATTTTTCGCTCTGGTGTTGCGATAAAAGACCTCGACAGCGTGCAAAAAAAGAATTTTTACACCTTTCTACAAGCTTATTTGAGCAATGAAGGTTATAAAAGAACTCAAAATATCATGGAGTTTGAATACCTTTTAAAAGAGTTAGAACCTAATAATCCGAGTAGAATTCCTGAAAATTACTACGTATCTGTATATGGCACCCCAAACAAAGACAGTATTTGGGGATGGAAATTTACTGGTCATCATATAACGCTCAACTTTACCACAGTAGATGACAAGTTAGAATTTGCACCTTTCTTTTTTGGAGCCAATCCTGCTGAAGTTAAAAGTGGACCCAAAAAAGGGTTTCGTGTCATTAAGGATGAAGAAGATTTAGGCTTTGAACTTGTAAATTCGCTTACTGATGAGCAAAAACAAAAAGCAATAGTTCAATTAACGGCTTTTTCTGACATTGTTACTACTAATGCGCAACAAGTCGGACCATTAAAAGCAGTAGGAATTTTGGCTTCAGAACTGAAACTTGAGCAGAAAGCAATACTCAATAAATTAATTGTTGCTTACTTAATGTCTATGACAACTGCCAATAAAAATGCCCGGATGAAAAAAATTTTGGCGGAAGACATGAATTTGATACGCTTTGGATGGGCAGGTGGAATGAAGATTGGACTGCCGCATTACTATAGAGTGCAGGGAAAAACTTTCTTAATCGAGTTCGATAACACGCAAAATAATGCCAACCACATTCATACAGTCTGGCGCGATTTCAACGGTGATTTTGGTGAAGACCTTTTAAAGGAACATTATCATAATTCACATCATCATTAATCTCATTAGAAATTATTATTTATTTAATAAGAAAAATTAAATAAATACTCGCCTTTGATGTTAAAAATTCTAAAAAGATTTATCCTAATCATGGCATCGTTTGAATACAAAAACTGCTACCAATAACGTGCTACAGTTAATATAAACACAAGCGCTGAGGGATAAAAGGCAAAAGCTATCAAAGCGAAAAATATTATTCCTAAATTTTTTCTAAAACAGTTTGGGTAAGTTCGTGTACTACTTCGCCTGTGTGTTTTGTTTGCGCGGGTTCAAAAAGCATGAGAAGAACTTCTTCGTCTGAAATCGGGTTATGTTCAACACCCCGCGGAATTATTATCATTTCGCCTGGATGGAGCGTAACGGTTTTATCTCTGAACTGAATGACAAGCGAACCTTGAATAATTAAAAACATTTCGTCTTCATCTTTGTGGCTATGCCAAACGAATTCTCCTTTCAAACGTGCGAGTTTTACGTGTTGTCCGTTTAATTCACCTATTATTTTAGGTGACCAAGTTTCAGTGAATAAACTGAATTTTTCTGCGAGGTTGACGACTTGCATAGTTTTAAATAAATATTTGCGACACTTCCAAGCTAAAGCCTTCTAATACTTGCGATTGAATAGTTTCATTATCAGTAGCAACAAAAAGATTTTCGTAGCGATTATTTTCTAATGAAAAAACATCAATGCTTTTATTGTTTGGGTCAACAATCCAATATTCTTGTACACCAAACTCTTGATAGAGTTTATACTTCTCGCGTTTATCAGTTCTTTGTGTTGATGGGGAAAGAATTTCTATAATTAAATCGGGGGCACCTTCTACATCGTTGTTCGTTACTATGAAACTTCTTTCTTTCTTGATGAATAATAAATCTGGTTGTGTATTATTATAATCATCAAAAAAAACATCTATCGGAGAGGCAAACATTTCGCCGATTTGTTTTTCATCAACAAAATTGCTTAATAACTTTGAAAGCCTCATACTTGCTCGTTGGTGTAGAGGTTTTGGCGCTTGTTTTTTCACGATGTTACCGTTTATGAGTTCGTAATAAAAATTCTCATCGAGATCCATCTCCGAAAATTCTTTTACACTTATTTTTTTTGCCGCAATTACAGACATAAACTATGGCTTTTAAAATTTGAACTAATTAAGTAGGCTACATTATATAATGATCACTTTTATTATTCAGTTTTGTTCGGCATTGAGCCTCACAAAACTGTCGGAAATTATAGTTTTAGGTCGGCTTCGCCTTCCTAAAACCATAATTTCCGAATACCGTGACACAAAAAACTTTTACTATAAATTTTTAATTGTCGTTTATTTAATAACAACTACTTATGTACTCAAAGTTAAATAAAAATTCGGATTTAGCAACCTTTAATTTTAAAACTTTTCACTTTTCATTTTAACATTAATTTCTGACACTCGCACCAAACTGCGTCTCAAAAACTTTTTGAAGTGCACTCATCATACTGTCAATTTCAGAATCGTTCATCGTTTTTTCGGCATCTTCAAAAATAAAACTGAGTGCGTACGATTTTTTTCCTGCGCCAAGTTTTGTCTCATCTTCAAAAACATCGAAGAGGTTAATTGCTTTAAGGCGTTTTTTTTCTGTTTTGCGTGCTGCTTGAGCAAGTGAATTATAAGTGATTTTTTTATCGAGTGTCAGTGCTAAATCGCGTCGAACAGTTGGAAAACGACTAATAGCTGCAAACGACGTGGTATTTGGTTTTATACTTTGCAAAATTGTATCCCACGAAAAATCAGCAAAGAAAATACTGCTTTTAACATCAAACTTTTTAGATAAGTGTGGCGCGACTTTACCAAATTCAACCAAAACAGAATTGCCGCGATGATATTCCACGCCGTATTCAAAAATGCCATCGGTTAAAACAGTTTCTTGATATTGATGCACGTTCAATCTGCCTAAAACGTTATTCACATAACTTTTAAGTAGGAAAAAATCTGTCGGCGTATTGTATTGCGGCATCCAAGACTCGACGGCGCGCTTGCCTGTGAGTGTAAGCGATAAATGGCGCGATTCATTAAATTTTTCGCCCTCTTTTGAATATGTTTTACCAAATTCAAAAAGTTTTAAGTCGTTCGCTTGTCGGTTTTGGTTTTCAGTCACCATTTTTAGTGCTGACATCAGCATCGTTGGTCGCAAAATATCGAGATGCACGTTGGCTGAATTGGCAAGATAAACCAAATTTTCTTCTGAAAATCCGAGATTTTGAATTGCTTGTTGCGCAGTAGTTAAACTCAAACCCATGCACTCATTAAAACCTTGCGCTGAAAGATAATCTGAAATTTTATCCTGAATGTGCAGCGTTTCAATAGTAGGCGAAGCAACCATCGCAGTGCGCATTGTTTGAGGCAGCGGCACGTTATTAAATCCGTGAATGCGCAAAATTTCTTCAATCACGTCAATTTCTCGAATAACATCGGGTTTGTTGGTTGGTACGCGGATAATACAAAAATCTTTTTCGCGCAAAAGAATAGGCATTTGCAAAGCGTCGAGAATGGCGTGTAAGCGTTCAGGCTTGAACTGCTCGCCTATAACTTCGTCGACACGCGAATAACGGAGCGTAATTTCAGGCGATTTTATCGCGTTTGGATAAATATCTACAATTTCAGAAGCCATTGTGCCACCCGCATACTCTTTTATCAGTAAAGCTGCCCGTTTTAAAGCGTATAAAGTATTGTTCGGGTCAGTGCCTTTTTCAAAAGTTTTCGCAGCATCGGTGCGCGTGTTGTGTCGGAAAGAAGTTTGGCGCAAACGTTTACCATTAAAATACGCCGATTCCAGAAATATGCGCGTTGTTGTCGGCGAAACGCCTTCATACGGATTTCCGATAACACCTGCAATGCACAAGCCGTTGCGCTTGGCATCGCAAATCATTAAATCTGAAGCATCAAGTTTAAATTTCACGTATTCACCCGAATCATTTTTTTTGAGCGACGTAAATTCTGTTCCTGTTGCGAGCAAACCCACAATTAGTTTTTTACCCGAAATTTTATCGTAATCGTAAGCATGGAGCGGTTGACCACATTCGTGTAACACAAAATTGGTAATATCAACCACGTTGTTGATGCTGTTTACGCCAATAGCACCCAAATATTTTTTTAGCCATTCAGGCGATTCGCCGATAGTTACATTTTCTATGCACACGCCACTGAATCGCGGACAACCTACAAAATCCTCAACAACAACTTCAATACTTAAATTGTGATTATCAACTTTAAAAGATGATACATCTGGCGTAATTAATTTTGTTGCAGGTTCCGTGAGCGTTAATCGCGCAGCAACATCGGCAGCAACACCTAAATGACTCATCGCATCGGAGCGATTTGGCGTTAATCCAATTTCTATGACTGTATCGTGTTCTGTATTCAAATAATCTTTTCCTTCAGCACCAACTTTCATATCGCTCGGTAAAATCATAATACCATCGTGACCGCTACTCAGACCCAATTCATCTTCGGCACAAATCATTCCTTCCGAAACGATGCCACGAATTTTTCCCGCTTTTATTTTTATCGTTTCGCCGCCGAATGTATGCAACACCGCGCCTATTTTCGATACCCAAACTTTTTGCCCTGCTGCCACATTCGGCGCGCCACAAACAATATTCAGTAATTCAGGCGCGCCCACGTTTACTTTGGTTACCGAAAGTTTATCGGCATCAGCATGTTTTTGGCAAGAAACAATCTCGCCCACCACAACATGCTCGAAGGTGTTTTTCGATGCACCAACGGTGTGCATTCCTTCTACTTCCAAACCTAAATCGGTGAGCGTTTGAGCTAAAAATTCTTTAGAAATCGGATTCGGTAAGTAATCTTTGAGCCAACGCATCGAAATTGTCATACTGCTATAATTTTAGAGGTGTAAAAGTAATTCAAACAGAAGTATTTTTTGAATAAGCATAAATTGGTTTTAGTCTTGTTTGAAAATAATTGTGTAATTGAAGCCCTCAACTTTCTTATTTATCAACAAAATGTATTTTTTTTAAAAAACTAATTGTTTTAAATTTGTTTTAATCCTATATTTGTGCGCATATTTCAACGCGTCAAAATAAATTTATAACATACTATCATGGAAGTTAACACCTACGTTCACCATTTTTTTTCTGTTACGGCTACCCAAAACTTACTACCGATGTGTGGGTTTGTTGCAGCAGGTTTTCCATCGCCTGCTGCCGACTACATTGATGAAAAACTCGACCTGAATGAATATTGTATTATCAATCGCGCGGCAACCTTTATTGTACGCGTTTCGGGGGATTCGATGGAAGGTGCAGGTATTTTTGATGGCGATATTGCCATAATTGATCGCTCGCTCACTTCCAGACACAACGATATTATTATCGGTGTTGTCGAAGGTGAATTTACGATTAAACGTCTCGTGCTACACGGGTTGGATGTTTGGCTCTATCCAGAAAATACGCGATTTCAACCTATAAAAATTACCGAGTACTCCGAGTTTCGCGTGTGGGGTGTGGTGACGCGTGTTATTCACTCATTTGGAAAACGCTGATTGTTTAGTTGTTCGTTACTCGTTGTTCGTCGTTCGTCGTAGAATACTCGTAAACCAACAACTAATAACTAAAAGCCAACAACTAAAAACCAACAACTAACAACTATGATCGCTTTGGTTGATTGCAATAATTTTTACGCTTCTTGCGAGCGCGTATTTCGCCCAAGACTTGAAAACTGTCCTATTATTGTACTCAGCAATAATGATGGTTGCGTTGTGGCGCGCTCGGCAGAAGCTAAAGCGTTGGGCATCCCTATGGGAACACCTATTTTTAAAATTACAGAACTCGTCAAAAAGCATGAAGTCAAAGTTTTTTCTTCTAATTATGCGCTCTATGGCGATATGTCGGGGCGCGTAATGAGTATATTACAATCGTTTTGCCCAAATATTGAGTTATATTCGATTGATGAAGCTTTTTTAAAATTAGAACATTACAACCAAACTGAAAAACCGCTCTTACAATATGCCGTAGAAATAAAACAAACCATTCAACAATATACAGGATTGCCCGTCAGTATTGGCATTGCGCCCACTAAAACGCTTTCTAAATTAGCTAACTATATCGCTAAACGCAAGCAAGAATACTGTGATTATAAAGGTATTTTTTCTTTAGAGCAACCCGAAGCGTACGCTGCATTACTACGCACTATTGATGTCGGCGAACTTTGGGGAATTGGTGGTGCTAATGCGAAACATTGTAAATCAGCAGGATTTAATACCGTTTGGGATTTGCGCTGTGCAAGTGAAACGTGGGCAAAAAATACGCTCTCGGTAACCGGTTTGCGTTTGTTGAAAGAACTTAACGGATATCCGTGCAATGAAATCATTCCAGACGAGCCGCGGCGAAAAAATTTTATGGTGTCGCGCTCGTTTCCAAAAGATATCAGCGATCCGAAATTACTGACTGAAGCTATTGCTTCGCACGCAACGCGCTTGGGCGAAAAATTGCGACAATGCGATTTAAAAACCAGTGCTATTTCTGTTTTTCTTATTCGCAATCCGTTCACAAATCAACCCGACACAGGCGCCTCGTATCGGCAACGCACCGTTGAACTCGCTGTACCGACCAACGATACTGGCAGACTGATATCTACGGCGACAAAAGTTGTATCGCAACTGTGTCAGCAAGGGGTATTTAAAAAATGTGGCATCATGGCATCCGATTTACACGATGGCAGCGCGCTACAAACCTCCTTATTTGAACCCAATGATGCCATTAATGAGCGACGGCGCGAAGGTTTGATGCACGCTTTAGATACCATCAATAGTAAGTTAGGAAAAAACAGCGTCTATTTTTGTTCGGCAGCCAGTAAAAACTCGCAATCAGATTGGATGATGCGCGCAGAAATGCGCTCACCGCGCTACACCACATGTTGGAATGATATTTTAAACGTTTTTTAAACAATTATTTTTTTGCGTTTACGCTACTGAATTAATTTAATGGGTAAAATTTACTACAATTGCACCGTTTGCAAATTAATAACAAATAAAAAAATCATTCTAAAGTGTTGCTTATCAACGATAATTACATTTTGTATAGTAACACACAAAAACGTAACTACTTGCAGAAAAATAGTTTATTTTGTATGTTTGCAACATTGTTTGAAATTCTTTCAGCGATATTAATTTTAAAAAATTCATTTAACATGAAAAATTTGGTTTTAGCACTTGTTGCAACAATTGGTTTATTCTCTTTCACGACTTTAAAGACTTCGACGTACACAGTTGATACTAAAGTCAGCACTTTGGAGTGGTTGGCAAAAAAAGTAACGGGTCAACACAACGGTACAATTAAAATTTCTTCTGGTGCATTTGTAGTTAACAAAAACAAAATCGAAAGTGGCGATTTCACAATTGACATGAAAACGATTGCTTGTTCTGATCTTAAAGGTGAGAATGCTGGCAAATTATTAGGTCATTTAAACAGCGATGATTTCTTTTCAACAGAAAAAAATCCAACAGCTAATTTAAAAATTAAAAAAGTAACAGAAACAAAAGTAGCTGGAACTTATGATTTCGTTGCTGATTTAACGATTAAAGGTATCACTAACGAAATCACTTTCCCTGCAAACGTTACGATGGATGCAAAGCTAGTGAAAGCCACGGCTGATTTCATGGTGAACCGTACAAAATACGGTATCAAATATGGTTCTAAATCATTTTTTGCAAGCATTGGCGACAAAGCTATCTACGACGATTTTAACATGAAAGTAAATTTAGTTGCTACGAAGTAGTCAATTATCATAAATTTTAAAATAGCGTATTGAATATTAATTTGTATTCAATGCGCTATTTTTTTATAATGCACTGATAAATCATTTTTTTACGACATTAAATTCTTTGTGTGAGAATTGTTTTTTATTTTTTAACCGCACGACATTTATATTCTTATTAATCGTAAATTTGTAACCCTAAACTATTAAAATTGTATGCCTAATCCAACTGGATTTTTATTGTATCAGCGCGAAGAACCTGCCTTACGTCCTGTTATTGAGCGATTAAATGATTATTCTGGTGTTCATGTTCCGCTTACAGAATTGAAATCGGTTGAGCAAGCAGCGCGATGCATGGATTGCGGCGTTCCTTTTTGTCATCACGCGTGTCCTTTGGGTAATATTATCCCCGAATTTAACGATGCTGTTCAGCAAAATAATTGGCAATCCGCATTTAATATTTTAGAAAGCACCAATAACTTTCCAGAATTTACGGGTAAAATTTGTCCTGCACCGTGCGAGGCAGCGTGTGTACTCGGCATTAATCAACCGGCTGTGACAATTGAACACATCGAAGAAAAAATTTCAGAAATTGCTTTTGAACACGGTTGGGTAAAAGCCAAAACGCCGAAGCGCAGAACAGGTAAAAAAATTGCTATCGTTGGTTCAGGTCCAGCAGGTTTGGCGGCAGCTGAGCAACTCAATAAAGCCGGTCATTCTATAACCGTTTTTGAAAAAAATATTAACGTCGGTGGTTTGTTACGTTATGGTATTCCCGATTTCAAACTCGAAAAACGCATCGTCGAACGCCGTTTAGATTTATTAAAAGTGAGTGGTATTGAATTTGTTTTGAACGCCCACGTCGGCGAAAATATAAAAACTTCGTGGCTACAATCCGAGTTCGATGCTGTAGTCATCGCAACGGGTTCAACTGTGCCGCGCATTTTGAATGTGCCCGGTGTCGATTTAAAAGGGGTGCACTTCGCGATGGATTTTTTAGAACAGAATAATAAACGCGTCAACAACGAGCCTTTTGAAGGGAAAGATATTTTAGCCACCAATAAAAACGTCGTTGTTATCGGTGGTGGTGATACAGGTTCAGATTGTATCGGCACAGCGAACAGACACAAAGCTAAAAGCATTTCGCAATTGGCGTACCAAATTGAACCACCTTTAGAGCGACATTCATCCACCCCGTGGCCCAGTTATCCATTAATGCTGCGCACATCAAGCTCGCAAGAAGAAGGTTGCGAACGCGTTTGGGCGGTACAAACCAAAGCATTTTTACCTGATGCCAACGGATATATTCGCGCTGTTCAAGTCATTGATGTTGAATGGGGAAAAGATGAAACAGGTAAACGCGTCATGCTCGAAAAAGCTGGTAGTGAACGCGAAATTCCGTGCGAATTATTACTCATCGCGATTGGGTTTTCACACACAGAACACAATGGTTTGGTGGCGCAATTTGATTTAGATAAAGACGCGCGCGGAAATATTGCATCCAAGAATTTTAAAACAAACACTGATAAAGTTTTTGTTGCCGGCGATGCTACACGCGGACAATCGCTCGTCGTTTGGGCAATTTCGGAAGGGCGCGAGTGCGCGCGCGAAGTAGATAAATTTTTGATGGGGAGTTCTCTACTCGAGAGTAAAGATTTTTAGAATTTTTTAAATTCTAAACCTGTTAGCTTTTAAAGAGCTAACAGGTTTAGAAATTCGGAAAACTAACTGATTTTTTAGTCCTACAAACCCAATATCCGTCTATTCAGTTTTTCATCCGCAGCACCGCCTGCGAAATCATCAAATGCTTTTTGCGTGACCTCGATAATATGTTTTTGAATGAACGGCGCACCTTCACGCGCACCTTGTTCCGGCGATTTTATACAACATTCCCACTCCATCACTGCCCAACCTTTGTAACTATACTGAGAGAGTTTTGAAAAAATAGCGCCAAAATTAATTTGTCCGTCGCCCAGCGAGCGGAAGCGGCCGGCCCGGTTTATCCAGTTCTGGTAGCCGCCGTACACGCCCTGCCGCCCCGTAGGGTTGAACTCGGCGTCCTTGACGTGGAACA
>ENA-OFCD01001071-OFCD01001071.1-metagenomes-genome-assembly--contig:-NODE-1071-length-15079-cov-39.102702_pt1 | contig 15079 bp, 14 predicted proteins | sample MGYA00153392_OFCD01 | MGnify analysis MGYA00153392 | reverse complement strand
GCACTGCCGTGTCCCTACAAGAACTATGTATCTCACATACCTGGAATCTGCTGTATTTGCCGTTTCTGCGGGCTGTAATGCGTCTTCTCAGAAAAAAATAGTTTCTGACTACCTGTCCGTCCAGGACTATTATTGCCACTAATTTGAGTGCCATCCGCCAGTAGAATATTGATTTTTTTTACTGCTTGTAGCATCCATTTATTGCGGTTGAGTTGCGTCTGGTTGAATTGCCATGATGTGCTTGTCAAGTTGGCGCGCGGCTTCGCTAATTGTTACAGCCGGTTTGCTGCCGTTGAGATACACAATCGCCACAAAACTTCCTATTTTTCCCCGCCGAAACAGCGCCAGTTCGACATTGATGGGTACACCTCGTACTTTTCCTTGAGTTGTCCACCCAGACGATACTTCACCAATCTTGTCTTCTAAGTTTAAAGTGGTAAGATTAGCAAACTGAAATTCTTTGTTACTACTGTTTAAACTTTGGGAGAACTGTTGTGCAAACATCCCTTCACCGATTTCAGCATCGAATTTAGCTCGATCGATCTGGTTGGGTAGTTGCGTTGTAAATCCTGTGACTACTTGAAACAGCTTATCATCGTTTTTGTAATAACCAAATACGCTTGCTGGTTTAAAGTTAGGGATACCGCTGACCACATTTTTTAGAGTGTCAGGTGGTATCTTGATAAAACCTGCGGGCAAGTCTTGTGAAGTCAAAACTAGGGTGGACAAGTCCGTTGCGGGTTCTGGAATGTCGGCAGATATGATATTGCTGCGATGATCGATCGCTGGAGTTGCGATCGACCTTTCGCCAAATCCACCGCCCAATCCAGCACTAACTAGCAAACACACCAATAACACAACTTTTTTTTTCATTATTTTACCCCTCTTCACCTCACTCTACCTCAAAGCGCTATCTTTTATTCTGCTGCCTCTAATTCCTCTAATTCTTGTGTAGACTGCCATCCAGCTTGCCAGAGCGATCGATCTTTGAGCTGTCCCGCGTTCAGCCAGAAACGAACATTTGGATCGCAAGCCGCCACCATTTCCGCAAATACCCATCTACCTTCGTTTTTTCGGTTGACTACTTGAAAGTGCCGCCACCCCCAAGTTTTTTGGTGTGAAGTCCATCGGGAACCAACTAAATGAGGAAATTTTTGTTTCTTCGGCACAGTATTTTTGGTAACAAATATATGAGAAAGCAAGTTAATAGTAATAATTCCTGCTGTTTGATGATCTTAATTTCCTCTTCCCCCCTCTCCCTCTCGAACATAACAGACCAAATTTCGCTTAGCTAGAGCTGATATGAGAGTTTAGCTAAACTCTGTCTACAAGTAGATGCGCGTTTATTCTAAATTGTAGGTGTTTAGCCTCCGGGTTCAAAGTTCAAAATTAAGGGCAGTTCAGTGACTGCCCTTGTAATTAGTTATACCTATTGAATAGGGTTGATTTTTCAGCCACTCCACAAATAGCAAATTTGTGCAGCACGAACTAAATCGTGAATCTCAAATCTAAAAGCAAATAATCCTGGTTATAGTTGTGGACAATAATCCGTGCTGTGAAATTTACTCAAATCTACTTTTAGAGCAGCTTTGACATTCACTTCCTGCTTCTACCAAGGCGGTCGGCCGCTTCTTCTGGGCAGGTTTTTTTTCGGGTAGAACTCTCCGTACAAACATTTTTTCAATCTTAATTGTGTTTCATTGACGCCCTACAGCTCAATAAAAAAGCATTTTTAGGCAAGATTGACTAATTTAGGTGATTTTGTCGCTACCCTTAACTACTCCCGTGTGAAGGCTTATGGCCCGATAAATCCATAGGAAGTTGGGGAAGCCGGAGGCGAACCGCATTTGTTTGTAGCCAGAGAGTGATAGCGTGTTTCCGTTGGGGAGTCACATACTCTCCTGGTCTGATCACGCCAGCACAGACGCCGATGTTTTTAATAAGGGTTTCTCGCTCCGATGAACTTGCACCCTGTAGCAACCTGACTTGGGCTTTGATAAAATCCACGTTCATAGCAGAAAGTAAAACTAAAGAACTCAGTTAAATAGCGATGCTTTGGTTCCAATTGTAACCCTAAAACAATTTGGTATGAATCAAATTGATTTAACATCCCTGGATGGGGATCGGATCGTCTAGAGCTAGCCGACTTTATTTACTTTATCTGTTTTTGCTAGCAAAAGTGTCACTATGCTAGCAGTTTTGACAGAATTATTCATAGTTAAGAACTGTTACAAATTTGGCTCATCTTCATCAATAATGCAAAGTTTAGTGCTAACGCCACTCTCCTGAACTCAAAAACTTCAGCATTGTCTCCAGATCCTTGGCTTGGTAAGTTTTACCATCTCCCATTGGAAAGGGATCGCTCTGTGAACATTCCTGTTCGATCGCACATCTTAACACCCAGACACTGCCACCTCACCTGATTGATTTAGATCGGCTTCTATGCCTGGCTGTGAACTATAACTTTAGACATACGTGTTGTTACGTGAACTACCATAAGCCAGCAACTTTTTATGCTTGTTTCTCAATGATATATTTTTTTGCTTTTGTTACAGAACCATTATTTATGTTAATTAATGTAGCTTTGTGATGTCCTAGCCCACCAAAACTCACGGGCATTTTGCGCTCTTTGGTGGTGATGGCGATCGCTCGACGACTAGAATTGCTCATAACGATCAATTTTGTATAATTCATAACAGATATGTCAATGCTAATAATTTAAAAACAGTATAAATTCAAACAGTATTTCATATCAAATCCCTTGGCATCGGAATGATATAAACGGAGGAGACTGCACGTGCCGTGTCCCTACAATTGATCGCGGTAGGGACACGGCACTGCCCATTAGTGTCAACTTAAGGCTGTCAGCCCGCCAAGTCCATTAGTCATCCCACGAGTCCGACAGGGGTTGAAACCCCTGTCTAATAGCTAAAGTCGGTTGAAACCGACTGAAGATTTGCCTGAAACCAATACACATCAACTAACTCTTTAGTCCTCTTTGAGAGGACTTTCGCTATGAGACAGAGGTTTAAACCCCTGTCGGACTATCGGTTTGACCTTAAGTTGACACCTATGGGCACTGCCGTCTCCTCGCTTGTCATTCCGGCGCTTGTCGATCGCTCACAACAGCCAAAAATATAGGTAAAATAAATCAACATGGCAGCATCCGCTTTCTCAAAGTTAATAGTGCCGATTTTGTCTTCGTAGTTGATGTTTAATCGTGTTTATATTTCGCCAATTTTATATCTGTTGAATTTGAGATTAAGTATAAAATTACCAGCTTAAGTAGGTAGACGGGATTAAACCGAATAATGTAACAGTATGTAAATAGGCTTAAGTCATCCAGTAGAGAGCATTTGGACACTTTACATCGTTTACATAGTTGCGTTTTAAAGCGCCGACTTACTTAGCTAAAGTAATAAAATACAAAAATTAAATATCTTAGATCATTTCCGGTAGCATCGGAATTAATATTACTCATAGCCAGAACACGGCAGTGCGACATCCCTAAAATTAATCAGGGTAGGGACACGGCACTGCCGTGTCCTCTCTATCATTCTGCCGTGTCCTCTCTATCATTCTGCCGTGTTTTCTCTATCATTCTGCCGTGTCCTCTCTATCATTCTGCCGTGTCCTCTCTATCATTCTGGTGGCATCTGAATTGATCTAAAATCCCCTGCCGCCGGAACGGTGGAGGGGAAATGATAAATAAAATTATTGGTGTGTACGTGTCGCTTTGCAGTGTCAAGACCGATCGACCTATCTGGGCCAGTAGCTAAAATAATTTCCCGGTTTCCAAGCGGGAAATTATCGACAAATCAACCTTTTTTCTGGCGTTCCAGCTTAGTTTTCCAATTGGCGATCGCCTTCTGAGCCGGCTGATAACTCTTAGTACCCGACGGCACCAGCGAAGCAGCTTCAACTGCCTCTTTTAGCCTTCCTTGAGAGCCGCGTAACTGAGCAATTTTGAGAATAGATTCGCTCCACTCTCCAACCAAAAGCTGAGCTGCTTCATACTTCGGCTGACCGGGCTGAATTTTATTAACTTGCTGGATGCCTTTACTGTAAGAAGAGGCAGCCCCTCGCTTAATTTGACCCTTAGCCGCTGATAGCAAAGCAGTATTTACCTCCTGCTCTTTCGATAGATCCTGCCATTGACCGATCGCCTGTTTCGACTGATTGTAAACCGGCTGATTGACATCAGGCATCAATTTAGCCGCCCCGATCGCCCCCTGAAAATCGCCCCGAGCAGCCCGTCCGTTAGCTATATCCAAAATCGTCAAACTCCAGCGCTCAATATCCTGCTGAGCCTGCGGGTAGAGCGGATCGCTAGCCGGAATCGTTCGAGCCTTAACCACTGCTCGATTAAAACTAGAAGCCGAACCATCCTTGAGGAAAGTTTTCGCCTCAGCCCACACCTGTTGGCTCGACGGTTGCTGCTTGGTTACAGTCCCTGCTGGCACCGTCTGCGGCTGTTTCTGCGGTACAAAATTGCCACCACCAGCAGATTTCTGAGGCGGAGGGTTTTCACCATTTTCAGCACGCGATCCAGGATTTCCTTCCTGCTGACCGATAAAAATCGATCGATTAGTCAGAAAAACACCCAACAACAGCACCAAAGCCGTAGCTGAGCTCCACAAAACTAGCTGCTGCAAAAATGACTTATCTGACCCCCCGTTATCGGCATCTTCCGGCTTTTGCAAGTTCGGTCGATCGTCCCCACCGGAAGATCCGACAACATTCGCCCGATCGATCGGTGGCCTCTCAACCGACGAATCCTCCTGATTGCGAGTAGCCGCCGACAGCTCCATTTGAGCCGTAGCCGTAGCCATTTGCGGGCGATCGCCCCCATCCGCCGCCCCAACGGCCATATTGCCGTTACGTCCCGCCAACGCAGCAGTTGGTATCCCAACAGCATCCGGCAAAATCACCAAATGAGCCTTTCCTGGAGGATTCACTACCACCAAAGGTTCTTGTTTCGGACGCAAATGATGATCGCATAGCTCCGGGAGTCGATCGCTCAAGAAACGATCTAAACCCTTAATCGTCGTACACTGTCCCGATCGCAGCCCCTCCAAAAGCGCCGTCGTGAAAAACCCCTGACGCAGAGCAGAAGTTTCCCGCGAAACCTGATTCGGGCGACAAGAAAGCACCGTCGGGATTTCCAAATCCCGCGCCACCTGTGCCGTTTGAGCTCCGATCGTTTCCCCCATCTTCACAATCTGGCTGCGATTCATATCCACCAGCACCAACACCGTTTCCGTAGGAGCATTTTTCAGAGTATTCAACAGCAACTCCACCGGAATCCCTGTAGCCTGAATATCAGCCGGATTGCCATCAACCGGCATCAAATAATCCTTACCTTCATAGCTGACACCGTAGCCACTAAAAAAACACCAGAGTAAATCTCCCTGTTGCAGATGTTCCGCGCACAGTTTTTCCGTCAACCTCAGAATATTTTCCCGATTCGGATACGTTGATTGGCCCCACAGCGACGGCGAGCTATCCGTCATCAGCAGACACCCATCCGGCGCAAAACCAGCCTCCTCAGTCAAAAAACCGTACAGCGCCTCTGCATCCTCTTGGGCATAACTCAAAGGCTGTAGTAACTGATATTGATTGATACCTATTGCAATACAAGCGTGATGTTTCATCCCCATATGCCCTATATATATAGTGGACAGCTTGCACAAAACGATAACACATAGCCGTTTAAGCTTATAGCAACTTTTGTTAAAGCTCAGATAGCAGTCGTCTCAAATCAGAAGTCCCAACCAGCCCCAAATTCAACACCCTAGAATATTTAATTTTGAGATTTCAGTAAAAATTTATACCCAATGCCTGTATTCAGAAAAATGACGTTAAATTGGATACATAGGCAAATCAATCTCTTAAATTTTTTGTAAAGCACACCACAAAGGAGTAACCCGCTAATGGTCTCTACCGTCCAAAAAGAAATCTTCACCCACACCGAATCCCTACTCAAGCAAAAGCATCCTAAAAATCACGGCCATTATCGGTTTCAGGATTTTTTTGCCTTCGATCGCCAGTTTGGTACGATTAACGACTGGAATGAGTCGCGTAACATTTTTACCAGCGAAGACTTCATCATCGGTTTGGTGGAAGGACTCGAAGAAGAAGTAGGCCCAGCTTCCTCTGTCATCATGTATACTATTGGTTGTCAGTGGGGGCTGCAAGATTCGGAATTCTTTCAAAAATGGTTTAGCGCCGAATTCAGCCAGAACATTCGCCAGTCGAATCTGATGTTTTTGCTAGAAACTTGGTGGTGGCCTTTCACAGCTCAAGGTTGGGGTCGGTGGGAAGTTGACATGAGCGATCGTAAACACGGCTGCATCTTCATCAACCTCTTTGACTCAGCAGTAGCTCGCACCTTGGGCGACGTAGGCAAGCCAGTTTGTCACCTATACGCCGGTTTGTACGCCGGTTTCTTCGGATCTCTAGTCAAAAAGCCTCTCAGTTGCATAGAACTCCAATGTTACTCAATGGGAGAAACCTATTGTAAATTCCTCCTCGGCAACCCAGATAAAATTGACGCAGCAGCATTCTGGCTCAACGAAGGTGCCAACGCCCGCGATATTCAAAATCGACTCGAACACGGCGAAATATTGCGCTAAACAACCTGGAAAGGCATATTAAGACCCCTGCCTTTCCTCCCATCAATTTCGCCATATGTAGCGATATCGGACTTCTCCAGGCAGAAAAAAAAATGAAAAGTCAAGCTTCATGGTTGGACAAGTCTGTCCAAGACTTCTTTGGTCACTATAATTGGCAAAGGAAACCTTTAGAAACCCAAAATGGCTCGATATCCGGGCAAGTGCTGACTTTAACCCGATCCGTAGCAGACTTTTTTCAAGCTATGTCTTGGGAAGGAATTCCCGAAGTCGGCGCTCTTCCCCTACCCCCACCCTTGCCAGTAATTTCTATTTCTGAACCCGCAGAAGTCACGATTGACGACCTATTCGACCTGTTTTAATCTGTCTGGGGAATCAGAAATGACCAAGACTTAATATTGATTAGTTGTTATTTGTTAGTTGTTATTTGTTAGTTGTTATTGGTAAGCTGTTCTACATCTAAATTGTATTTTCTGTGCGGGCGGGACGCCTACCCCACAAGAACTTTATCAAGTTTTGAGTGTGCAGTTCAAATGCAGAACAGCTTAATTACGAAAATTACTATCAACTACCAACTACCAACTACCAACTGTCAACCGCCAACGGACTTCCTTTTATCAATTACAGATTACCACTTAATTAAAATCATGCACCCTGAGATTGAGGCGCTGCTGGATCAGGCAGAAAATCGCTTTTTAAAAGGCGAAGAACTCATTGCTTTTAAGCGTCAAGTTGCAACCCTTTCCCAGCGCTTAAAAATTTACGAATTTTTGCGAGAGAAGGAAGCAACCATCTTCCAACCAGTAGCTAACAAGCTACAAGAAACATTCCCAGACGAAAAACAAGAAACTTTAGAACGATCGCTCAAACACTGGCTATTAGTCTTGCGGTACTGCGGTATGGCTATGCTACTGAACGATCAACAATTTCTCGAACAGAGGCTCCTAGACTGGGTTTCGGGCATCGTCGAAGCTCACCAAACTCAAAAGATCGAAGCAACTGTTTGCAATCTGCTGCAAACTCGTTTAAAAGAAATGCTTTCCGAGCAAGCCCGGGCTATATTGCAACCATTTTTCGATCAAGCACAATCAATGATTATTGTTAGTAATAAAGAGTAGGCAACAGGTAATTTTTCAAAATAAGTCATTAGTCATTAGTTAGTTGCGATCGGCTCCCAATTCCCAATTCCCAATTCCCAATTCCCAATTCCCAATTACCGATGATTAATATTGCCGACTTGCTCAAACAGCCCCGAATTCCTGGAAACTACTTTGCCAGCGATGCCTACGTCCGAGGCGACCTCGAACTCGGGCTGCTCGAAAACCGCCGGGGCGATCGGCTTATAGCGCTTCCAGAAACACTCATTCAAGCCATTTACATTGGCTTAGAACAAGAAACTGGTCAAGCTTCTCGCCTCGTACTATTCAACTGCGGTCGCTGGTGGGGAAAAAACTTCTACGTGCGTTTTTGCGAAGAAGTCAGCGAATACTACGGCCAGCCAGTTTCCGAAATGGAAATGGTAGAATTTATTCAGGCCTTGCAGCAGTGCTGGAAAACTCACGGATGGGGAACATTTGAACTTGACCCCAGCCATTCCGAACAGGGATTTTTAATCGTAAAAATTGCCAACTCTCTTTTTGCGAAAACTGCCCCCAAGGGAAAGCGGCCAGCCTGTTTTCTAGAAGCCGGCATCTTAAGTTCGTTTTTTAGCAAGCTTACAGGTCGAGAACTTCACTGCGTGCAAACCTCTTGCGAATCCTTGGGTGCGGACTGCAACCGCTTTATTTTAGGGCTGCGCGATCGCCTCCAACCCGCAGATTCTCTCGTAGAAGAAGGACAAGATCATGAAGCTATTATTAGTCAACTTTTCCTAAAAAATTGATTTATTTGACAGCTATTAGTTTGTTAATAGCTGTCATTTTGATGAGTCAACAGCTATTTTATCGACCGTATCATTAAAACAGAAAGTTAAACTATAAAAAATCTACGTAGTTCAAAAAAATAGTTTTAGCTGTTAATAAAAAACCTGATTATGATAACTCGCAGCTAGACAAATCATAACTTACTGTAGAAACTCATAAAATTTAAAAACAATCACAAGCTCAAACTTTTTGCTCGAACTTAATGGACGCCAATGAACTTCTAAATCGATATGCAGCCGGCGAAAGAGATTTTAGACAGGCCAACCTGCGGGGCATTGTGTTGAGTCCGATCGATTTATACCGTTCCAGCGATGCCCCAACTCTACGTTTGGCAAACCTCAACGAACACCAGCAGCGACCCTACTTAATCGGTGCCAACCTCAGCGGAGCCGACCTCACCAAAGCCCATCTGAGCCGAGCCAACCTCAGCAAAGCCGACCTCAGCGAAGCCAATCTCACCGGCGCCAACCTCATGGCTGCAAGTCTTAGCGGAGCTAATCTCAGCGGAGCCAATCTCACCGACGCTAACCTAGCCGGAGCTCACCTGAATTGGGCAAACCTGAGCGGGGCAATTCTCCCCAATGCTAATCTCATAGGTGCAGATATGAGTGCAGCCAACCTCACGAAAGCCAATCTGGGCGACGCAAATCTCAGTAAAGCCTATCTAATCAAAGCCAACCTCAACGGGGCAAATTTGAAAGATGCAGACTTGAGTCTCGCGAGTCTCAAAGACGCAGACTTGAGCGAAGCACAGCTCACCGGAGCCGAATTGTCCAAAGCGAACCTAGCCGGAGCCAACTTAACTCGAGCCAATCTCAGCAAAGCCAACCTGTTGAAAGCTAACCTCAGAAGAACTAACCTTACTCAAGCTTATTTAAACGGCGCGTGTCTAAGTGAATCAGACCTCACTGAAGCTTGCTTGGACAGAGCTAATTTGTGCAAAGCAGACCTCAGCAAAACCTACCTGAGAAAAATTAGTTTCAATGGTTCCCACTTAAGCGGCATCAACTTCAGCGGGGCTGACCTCAACGGTGTAGACTTGAGCCGAAAACTTTTAACTGGCATCAATATGGCAGAGGCATTGTTGAACGAAGCCAACTTGAGCGGTGCTTATCTGATGGAAGCTAACTTGAGTGGAGCCAACCTCAGCAAAGCCAACTTCAGCCTAGCTTACCTGATCAATGCCAACCTTTCTAACTCTTGCTTGCATCAAATTAACTTGAGCAAAGCTAACCTCAGTAGAGCAAACTTGCGGAAAGCTGACTTGAGGGAAGCCAACCTCCAGGGAGCTATTCTCAGTGAGGCGGATTTGAGGGGAGCGAACTTGATTGGAGCCATTCTTCCTAACGGCACAATTTATCGTGGTTAACTTGATGTTCCCCTCGATTATTTGCCTAGTACAGTACGGTTGATGTCCAGAATCGGAAAAAATAGGCTGACTTCTTCAGCAGTCAGATATTGTTTGAGTACCTTTTTCATGACATCGTAGGTAACAGCCGAACTATTGCGAGCTTGAAAAGCGCCTAAAATAGTTTGGAACCACAGCAGCAGCCGATCGCGCAACCGTTCAGTATCATTAATCAAAAGTGCGGCCGCCGAGTGTCTCAACACCCGCAGAGCATCTACGCGCCACTTTGCCGTCACATCTTGAGACCCCCGGCGAAATAAACTAGGGTCAAGAGACTGCATTTGCGCTTCCACTTGCCGAATAATTTCTTTCTCAGAGGCTTGAAGTTTTTTATAAGCACTCATCCGGTGATTCAAAGACTGAAAGTAGTCTTTCAAAAATTGGAGTTCATCAGCGGTGGCGTAGCGTCCGTCTGCTTCCGTGCTCAAACGCGCAAGTTGGCTCAGCATATAACTTTTTTTTAGGCAAAAGGATGTACAAGTTACAACATATCAAGTTTTAACTTAATTGGCGCCTCGTTCCCCATCCGCAATTTATTACCTCAGAGTAATTCAAGCTTCTTTAGTCCGAACTAAATACTGTCCTACTTGGAAGCGGGTATCATTAAGCTGAGTAACGATCGAACGAGTGATCAACTTTCCCGATTCCACAACTATTTGACCCGTAATTGGGTGTAATAAATCTTGCTGAGCACGGCGGCCGATCAGAGATTCCACATTTTCAATAGCATTAATGTACATCCCCGCAGGCAACTGTACAACCACACCCTCGCCCATAATTTGAGCCTGACAAGCAAGTCGCGAATTGGCTTTAGCTGTAGTAATGACTTCCAGCGTCCTCCTCTCGCGGCGGTTCATGTCCGACAAGCCTTCCATGCCCTCTTTAATGTAAACGTGGCAGGTAGCACACATTCCCCGCCCCCCACATTCTTTGAGAACGTCTAAGTCTTTGGAAAGTAAAGCAGATAGAATATTCGATCGGGTTTCCACTGCCATTTCTTCGGCAATGGGATCGAGTCTAATAATTTTAACCATATTGATTTTAGATCCTGTCAAGTTAAGTATTTAGCAAGCGCGATCGAGATATTGAAAGCTCAAACAATTTTGTCTAACACCAAACAACGTTAAGAGGGCTTGACAGGACTGGCTTCCGGCTCCATGACCCAGATTGCATAACCGCTAGCTGTTTTGGTAATCGCTGTTGAATCGCCCCTATTCCCCAACTTAGCCACGATGGCTAAAACCTTAGACGCTTCCTGCGCAGCCTTGAAAAAACTGTAATACTCGCGATCAACTAAAATAGCAGCCACAGGTAGTTCCAGATCCGGCACCCGAACCCGGCAAGATTGATACTGACTCCGAGATTCCAGGATTTTGGTAGGTGCGACCGTGCGATCGCTCTTCGGAGGCTGAGAATGAACCTGAGATAACATAGCAGTACCTGGCGATCGATTCAAAAATTTGAATTTTTGTCAGAATCCTTTACATATATTAATACTAGCTCAAGCATTTCCTATAATTAAACCGATGCAACATTCTAAGTACCGCATTTTAGGGCTAGTCGGACAAGGGCAATTTGGTCGAGTCTTTTGTGCCAGTGTTCGAGAAGCTCCCGCCAAAGACTCCCGCCTCACCAGCCAACTGGTTGCTCTCAAAGAACTCAGCCATCAAAAAGCCCCAACTAGCGAATTCTTGCGAGAGCTGTGGTTTCTGATCACCTTGCAACACCCCAACATTGTTACCTGCCGAGCTCTAGAACATACAGCGACAGGCAGGTACTTGGTGATGGACTACTGCGAGGGAGGAACCCTCCGCAACTTACTCAAACAAGACCGCCCCTTGCGGCTGCTCGAAGGTTTGCAGCTAGTCATGGAAGTTTTAGCAGGCTTAGACTACGCCCACCGCCGAGGCGTAGTTCACTGCGACATCAAACCCGAAAATATCCTCCTAACTTTAGGCTCCAAAGGTTGGTCGCCCCGGCTGTCTGACTTTGGCATCGCACGTCGCCTGCCAGAAATTGGTACAACTCGCCTTCACCAAGAAATTTCTCCCGACGCTACCGTAGGTTCTCCCGCATACATGGCCCCAGAGCGGTTTTACGGTCTTTATTCCCCCATGTCAGATATATATGCAGTGGGAATTCTGTTGTTTGAGTTGCTAATGGGCTACCGCCCTTTCGGCGGAACCCCCGGAGACTTAAGGTGGGCGCATCTGAATCAACGCTTGCAACTTCCCGACGCTATCCCCGAACCTTTGCAAGCAATAGTCAAAAAATCTTTGGAAAAGCTGCCAGCCCGCCGTTTTGCCAGTGCTTCTCAAATGGCTCAAGCTCTGCGGCTGATCATGTATGACCCCGCTGTCAGGCAATTAGGCGATTGCATTGTTCCTTGGGAAAACCCCGTAACCACAGGCGCAAAAAATTTCAAGTCAGAAACTGATTCTTTGGCGGAAGTCGATGAGGAAGAAGTCTCACAGCCGACTATTAATTTACTTGGGACTGTGCACTATTCACTTTCGCAGCCAAAGCCACTGATACTTGCTGCACCGCTGACCGCTTTAATTGCCACTGAAACCTATCTCTACGCTGCTGTAGGTACTGAGGTAAAGGTTTGGTGTCAGCCGGGAAAACAGCTAGTTACACAAGAAATGCCGACTTCTATAGTAATGCCGGAAATCGTGCGTGGCATTTTACCTGCTTCTCACGGCTGCTGCGTTCTTACTCCACAAAAACTTTATTGGGTCAACGATCGCTCTTGGGAGCCTCAGTGCTTACTGGATATCGGTCTCAGGCAAGGTACAGATGCTTTTAAAGCTGCTGTTGATTCTCACGGTGACTGGCTGACAGTAGCTGTTCCTGGCGAACTGCGTTTTTATGCTTTAGCTCCAAACGGCACAGCGGGCGATCGAGAAAAAGCCCTGAAGCCGATCGCGACAGTGCCATTACCGGAACACTATTTACCAGAATTAATCTTCTTGGATCGACGACACGTCCTAGCAACTTGGTCGGACAACGAACCAAAAAATCCCCAAACTATTTTTAGAGTTTACACTCGCCGCGGCACGGCAGTTGGTTCTGTACGGTTATCTTCCAGCGTCGGACAAATACTGCTGACACCTGAACCATATACCTTACTGGGAATTCCTCAATCTGGCAAAGCGGCTGTGCTGTTGATGAAATTATGGCCGCTCAAGGTAGCGCGAATTCCCCTGGAAAGCTTGCCTGTATCGGCTTGTGTAGCTAATTGGGGATGGGTGTTGGCAGATGTTGCGGGGCAGATTCTGGTGCTAAACAGTCAAGGCATTCAAGTAGGAAATTTTAGCAGCCCCGTCGCACCCCGGGCGATCGCCCCTTGGGGAAAGACAGGTTTGGTGATTGCTGCTAATACGGAGGAAGAGAGTCACTTGCACTTTTTAGATGTAGATGTTGAGGAGACCAACTCGCGATCGAGCCTCAACGGTCAATAACTGGCGCAACCGAATCTGTTTAGGGTTGCTGTAATTCAGGAGTGTGTATTTGCGGGCGATCAATTCCTGAGAGTGCGAGCGGAGTTAGAGTACCGTCTTGTGACGACTTCTGGATTTTGGAGCGGAGAACTTGCGATCGGGCGATCGAGCCAATGCTATACCAACATCCCTCAGTAAAGTCCAAAGAATGCAGACACCACTTATATATATGACTCATGCACCAATCTGCTTCTGTCATCCTGAGCCTAGCTATGCAGCCTCATACTCTAACTTTGTCTGATCTCTACTCTAAGTAAGCCCATCATCTTTAACCACCGATATTCTACCCATGCGGGGTATCTCCTGGGTCCAAAATCCCCCGGAGTGCCAAAAAAAAAAGACCCCCTTGATTAAAAGAGGAGTCAGGCAGCGGATGTCGGGTGAGAGTCAAAAGCTCAAACCCTATCCCTGTATGCTTTCCAAAAAAGTTAAAAAAAACATTGCCAAAACGCTTGACAAGAATTGGGTAAGTAAGTATATTAATAAAGCGCCGGAAGAGAAGCGATTCACCGAAACGCGCGCTGAACCTAGAAAAAAGAATAGTTTGAAAGCTTAAAGCAATATTAACCTCGTCAAAAAATTAAGAGCATAGAGAGTAAAAGCGAAAGCTTGAACTCAATATCGCAAACAACGAGAAGAATGTCAAGGTCAAAAGCAAAGTTCCGAGACAGAGATGTCAAAGGCTTTGAAAATAACTTGACAAAGAGCTAAATGTGAACAATCCAACACGGAGAGTTTGATCCTGGCTCAGGATGAACGCTGGCGGTCTGCTTAACACATGCAAGTCGAACGGAGTAGAAATACTTAGTGGCGGACGGGTGAGTAACGCGTGAGAATCTACCTTCAGGACGGAGACAACAGTTGGAAACGACTGCTAACCCCCGATGTACCGAAAGGGCAAATATTTATAGCCTGAAGAAGAGCTCGCGTCCGATTAGCTAGTTGGAGAGGTAAAAGCTCACCAAGGCGACGATCGGTAGCTGGTCTGAGAGGACGATCAGCCACACTGGGACTGAGACACGGCCCAGACTCCTACGGGAGGCAGCAGTGGGGAATTTTCCGCAATGGGCGCAAGCCTGACGGAGCAAGACCGCGTGGGGGAAGAAGGCTCTTGGGTTGTAAACCCCTTTTCTCTGGGAAGAAAGTTGTGAAAGCAGCCTGACGGTACCAGAGGAATCAGCATCGGCTAACTCCGTGCCAGCAGCCGCGGTAAGACGGAGGATGCAAGCGTTATCCGGAATGATTGGGCGTAAAGCGTCCGCAGGTGGCAGTTCAAGTCTGCTGTCAAAGACCGGGGCTCAACCTCGGAAAGGCAGTGGAAACTGAACAGCTAGAGTATGGTAGGGGCAGAGGGAATTCCTGGTGTAGCGGTGAAATGCGTAGAGATCAGGAAGAACATCGGTGGCGAAGGCGCTCTGCTGGACCATAACTGACACTCAGGGACGAAAGCTAGGGGAGCGAATGGGATTAGATACCCCAGTAGTCCTAGCCGTAAACGATGGATACTAGGTGTTGTCTGTATCGACCCGGACAGTGCCGTAGCTAACGCGTTAAGTATCCCGCCTGGGGAGTACGCACGCAAGTGTGAAACTCAAAGGAATTGACGGGGGCCCG
>ENA-OFCD01001070-OFCD01001070.1-metagenomes-genome-assembly--contig:-NODE-1070-length-15101-cov-3.115645_pt1 | contig 15101 bp, 14 predicted proteins | sample MGYA00153392_OFCD01 | MGnify analysis MGYA00153392 | reverse complement strand
AGCTTGGAAGGCTTCTGCTCTACCATTGAGCTACACCCGCAAATTCGAAACTTTCCACCACACTACGCCTGCTGCCTTAAGCTACTTTTTTACTTGCCAACAAAATCTTGGTGGAGAGGGCTGGATTCGAACCAGCGTACTCGTAAGAGGGCAGATTTACAGTCTGCTGCCATTAACCACTCGGCCACCTCTCCACGGAACCCAACATTATCCAGAATTTTCGGGAAAACGTCAAATATAACCTAGGGAATTCCGTTAGCTCGCCTCAAAAGCCCGATGCGGTTGCGGCCGAGCCGAGCCAAGCCTCCTGCGAAACACTCCAAAAACCCGGGCGCACATGCAAGCCGATTGAGTTCATTGATAAGCGATTAAGCGAAACTTGGCCGTGTCGGGGAGTGACTAGATTGGTATGCCAATTATTGCTTTAACAATGAGCTTGTCGGTAACGTCGCCCCGCGCCTGCCCTAGCCCAACGCTAAGGTCCCACTTCGCAACCGAAAAATCGGCCGTCAGGAACGTTGAGTGGCTCGGATTCATCCCCGCTACGCGGCTATGCAAAGGACCCAAAAACGAATATTTTTCGATACCCAATTGCCAATGGTCATTTAGCTTATAGGCCAACTTGGCGTCAATTTCAGCCGTCGTCGGCGCTACCGCATGCAGCCGTAGCGGACGGTCAAGATTCAGATTCAGGCCAGCGATCCATGAAGGCGACTTCCAAGTGAGAATACCTTTGAGCTCGCCATTAGAGCCATCACGATTAAAGCGCTTGGCCAATTTGCCCTAATTCGACATTGACGGCGGCGTGCCAGGTTGCCGCCGCCGTTGGCATGATCGGTCGCCAACGCATCCGAACCTTAAAACCATCCGTTTGCGGATTGCCGTGGGCAACCCAATTGGTTAAAAAATAAGCGGCCGGTTCAAAATGTTCGTTCAACCCGTAACTACGCTCAGGCGTGAGCCGAAGTTGGTGCAGCGGCAGTTGGTTGGCGTTGTTTTGGGTCGAGGCAACGTAGATCGTGTGCAAATCAAGGCCGACTTGTCCTGGTTCAGCAAACTCTTCCAGATACACTTGAATTTCTTCGGGCGCAGCGCTCGCCCAAGCCGGATAAAGCAACAGCATGAAGCAGACAATGCCACCCGCGAGGTTGGGATGATTGATGTTTATAGGTGACATATTGCGCTCAACTAAAGATTGAAATTTACTGCCTGAAGACGCAGAAATAAGCAGCTCGCGTTGGTCAACCTGGCGAACGTCAAAATCGATTTGATATAGGCCAATCAGACAATTTTGCAGGGAATCAACGCATCTTCATCGAGGCCGTAAATAGCGCACAGCCGGTGGTAGCCATCCGCAATAATCAGCTTGCCGATGCTTTCATCTTTGACCAACAGCAGGGGCGAGAGTGCAGTGCCCTTGCCGATCTTTGCAGTGTCCTTTTCGACGTGCGAGTTGCTAACCCCCAAGAGCGACAGTTGCGAGGCTCTAAAAATGTCCTTCGCCTTGTATCGCACAATCGCCGCAGCTCTTAATTTTGCGACCAGTTGTTCGACTCGATTTTCATTAAAAATAAGGCTGAGATAGGACTCCGCTGCCGGGTAGTCATGTTCCTCCACCTCTTTTAACCAATTGATTTCTGATGCGCTCGATTTTCCCATTTTCAGCTCCTGATATTTGCGTGGATTAAGCTAATTATTGCAACCAAACCCAATCAAACCACAAAACGGGGAATTCATGCATTAACGTTGATCAGGAATTTTAAAAGCCTGCTTTCACCATTCGGGGTCAGCTGCGGATGCGCTTGTCGGCATCGCCGTTTTAGGCGATTTTATATTGCCGAATTAACCCGTGCGGTGTAATACAATCCAAAGTCTTTACGGTCCACACCATCTGAGCGTCAGATCATCCCGCTGGCGATGGTTCATCAATCAACACTTTCTGGCGTAAGCATGGCCGATCAATGATTCCGTCCTCAAGCTCACCGATGTTACGGGTCGCGGTTGTATCCATTGGCCGCAGCGGCACCTCGGTCATATCTCGTATTTTGCATGAAGTGCTAGCGGTAGATTTCGGCGATGAGTCTGACCATATTCCGCGTAATCACAATAATCCCGACGGCTATTTTGAGAATCGGGAATTATTGGAACTCAATGAGCGCATTCTGGCAGCGCTAGGCGGAAGCGTTTTGCGACCGCCCGCCATAAATTGTTTTCATCAGTTGGCCGCGGCAGACAAACATGAGCTGGTGGCCACCGCCCGTGAAAGATTGAATTTTTATGCTGCCGAAAAGCCCCGGTTTGGATGGAAAGATCCGCGACTATCGCTGACTTTTCCGATTTGGCAAGCCGCCGCACCTAACGTTGTCGCCATCATTGTTTTCCGTGATCCACGCGCCGTCATGCGCTCAATCGCGGACCAGCTCGAAGTGCCTGCTGAAAGCTTGGCGGGGTTGTGGCTTGCATACTATCGCCGTATTTTTAGTCACACCGCCGCTTGTCCACGGCTGGTCGTGAGCTTTGATCAATTGCTTGAGGAGCCGATAAAGGTTGTAAAAACCATGGCGGACTTTCTAGGCATGGCCAGCGAAACTGAACAGTGGGAACGCCAATTGGCGGGCATCGTCAAGCCAAAACAGGCCAAACACCGCGCCGTTGCTGGGGTTTTAGAAAATAATCTGGCGCTGGATGCTGACACGGAGGCGCTCTACGGCTACTTGCGCGACACCATCAATGGCGGGCTGCAACCCGATTATGCAAAGCTGGAACGGCTGCTTAATCCACCCAGCGCACCGCCAGAAAAAATCATCTCACCCCAACCTAAAAGTTGGTTAGCTCGCTTGATGGGACGTTAGCCTGAATCGTCCGGCAGGCAATTAAAACCGTCCCGAATTCAGGCTGGTAATCGCCAGCATGATCGCCACCATGATCACGCCGATCACCGCGCCAATGCTTAATATTGCAATCGGCTCCAGCATTAACAAAAATCGTTTCATCCGATTCCGCCCCGATTCGGAATGCAGTTCGCCGAGGGTGGCAACCATTTGCGGCAGCTCGCCAGATTTTTCGCCGACACGAATCAGATTAACGCCTGTGGCATTCACCACACCATATTTCGCCACCGTATCAGCCAACGTCGCGCCGCCGCGTACATCACGCACCACAAACTGCACATTGCGCCGCATGTCCGGGAAACGCAGGCCCTGCGCCGACAATTCCAGCGCGGATAAAATCGGCACCCGGTTGCCTAGTAGCGTACCTAATGTCGTCGCCCAACGGCCCGTTTCTGCTTCCGTCAGCCACTCACCAACGAACGGTAATTTCGATAATCTGGATAGCCACCGGGTGCGCCCGGCTTCTTCTCGCACCGAAACATAGAACACTAACCCGGCAATGATGGCCGCACCCAAAAACCACAACCAATGAGCGCGAAAAAACAGTCCTGAATTAATTACCCACAAAGAAATTTCAGGGATATCAGTTGCACGGCTACCTTTAATCAGATTCGCAAACCGCGGCACCACAAAGAAAAATATCAGTAACACCGCACTCACGCCCGCCAACACCAATATCACCGGATAAATCAGTGAATTGCGCAACTCCTGATTCACCTTATCGTCGTACTCCATCTGCTTGGCTGCATCGGCCAGTGCCGGGGCTAATTTACCGGTCATTTCACCGGTCGCGCTGAGCTGATTCACATACATCGGAAAACTGATATTGGCGTCGGCCAGCGCGGTCACGAACGGCTGGCCCGCATTGAGCGCACGAGCCGTGCGGGCAAGTGAATCACCCATGGTCGTCCCTTCGCGCGCTTCGGCCAGCGATTGCACCGCATCGGTCAGCGGGATACCCGCCTTGAGCAGCACGGCCAGTTCGCGGATCACCATGATTTTGTCGTTTTGGGTAATGCGCTGACGGCGACGGGAACGATTAGCATGCGGCGCAGCTGTCGCATTTAAAGCAATCGGGGTAAGCGATTGGCTGCGCAACTGCAGCAACGCGTCCTGCTCATCGGCGGCCATGATGTTGCCCTGCACGGGTGCACCTTGAGCGTTGACAGCTTCGTAGCGAAATTCAATATTCATACGCTACGACGCGCCATCTTCAGCCAGCATCGCGTCGTCTCCTGCGCTGTAATCTTTAGTGTGAGCGTTTGAATTTTGGGAGCCCGCCACGCGCAATACTTCCTCCACGCTGCTAATGCCGTTCCACGCTTTAATCAAGCCGTCTTCACGCAGCGTGCGGAATTTTGCGGTACCGGTCGTACGGCGACCAATCTCGGCCAGCTCTTGTGATGAGGCGCGGCGCACAATCGCGTCCTGTAATTCACTGGTGACGGTAAGCAACTCATAAATACCGTTGCGGCCCTTGTAGCCATCCACTTCATGATGACTTGCAGGTTTGGATAATTTTGCTTCCCCGTCCAGCACGCCGGGAAAAGTCGATTTAATGTCGGCAAATTGCTGTTTGAGCCAGCTTGGCGGCGTATCCGGCTGAACATGATCAGCTATAGTTGATAATTTTCTGACCAGACGTTGCGCCAGCACGGCGCGCACCGAAGTCGCCAGCAAAAACGGCTCAATGCCCATTTCCAGCAGGCGTGTAAATGCCGATGGCGCATCGTTGGTGTGAATGGTTGCCAGTACCAAATGCCCGGTAAGGGCAGACTGAATCGCGATCTCGGCCGTCTCGGCATCACGAATTTCACCGATCATGATCACATCAGGATCGTGGCGCAAAATCGAACGCAGCGCTCGCGCAAAGGTATAGCCGATCTCCGCATGGGTTTGAATTTGCGTAATGCCCGCCATGCGATATTCAACCGGATCTTCCACCGTGACGATTTTCAACGAGCGGTCGTTAATCGCGGCGAGCGCGGAATAAAGCGTCGTACTTTTACCCGAGCCGGTGGGCCCTGTGACTAAAATAATACCGTTTGGCTGCTGCAATAATGCATTGAGCTGGGCCAGATGATCACGCTCCATCCCGAGTTTCAGCAAGCTCATATCCGCACGTTCTTTGGGCAGCAAACGCAGCACCAGTGATTCGCCATGCACGCCCGGAATGCTCGACACCCGCACATCCAGCTCTACCCCGGAAACCCGCGTCGTCACGCGGCCATCTTGCGGCAGGCGACGCTCGGCAATATCAAGCCCCGAAATTAATTTGATGCGTGATGCAATCGCATCAAAGCCGTCACGCGGACGCGATACGCGCGGCTGCAGTACACCGTCAATCCGGAACCGCACCTCAAACTCACGCTCACCCGGCTCCACATGAATGTCCGAGGCACGATCATCAACCGCCTGCGCCAGAATATTGTTCACAAACTCAATCACCGGCGCCTCTTCGGCCAGTTCGCGTAAATAATGGGCGTCGCCAATGTTGCCACGTTTAACATGGCCATCTTTCACCATCGCCAAAGCACGCTGCAAATCCTGGCTGCGCGCCCAGTAAAGCGTGACGTGATGATTTTTATACGCCGCCGCCACACCTTCAGCCAGCTCGCTATCCAATGGGTCACGCGCAATGATGCTGATATCCGCATCGCCCAGCGCGCTCACATTTAAATCTGCATTCGCCCCGCTATCCAGCGTCACCACGAACGGTACCGCCTCGCGGGCGAGCCACCAGGATCGTTGTGTGCCACCTAATTCCAGCGCTTCGTGAATCGCCGCCTGTGACGGCATTAAAGCAGGCACCAGTAACGGCACGCCAGTCTGTTCGCTCAAATGCGGCAATAAAGATTCTTCTGAAATCGCGCCCATGCGCAATAAAATCGCGCCAAGCCGATTATTCAAACTATGACGCGCTGCATTGATCGCCTGGCTTTGAAAGGCCAGCGCCTTTTCAATATCACCCGCGTCCACCTTGCCAGCCGCCAACAAACGCGCGCCGATTAAATCGCCCGACGCGAGCCCTGCCACATCACCCGATAGCATTTGCGGCCGGGTTTGCATCCGGTTCAGGCTTGGGTCTGGTTTAGCGCTATAGGTAGAGGCCAATCGTTGCTCCATCAAAGGGGTACATGAAACCAACTGCATGAAATCAACTGCGGGTGAAATTTGATCAGCTACACATGAGACGTGAGATTAATCACAGACTGCAATACATAAATGTAAAGCAAACACCACACTCAATTCCGTTATAAACCAAACTCAAACTAGCAATGATCAAAAACCGACCAAGTCACTTGCAAACCTGTAGGACGATTGCCCACAAAAGCCTTCTAAATTAACTATTCAGCGAAAAAACTTCAACTTGAATGTGAGGTTTATCATTTAACCTTAAAATTTCTGGCATTATTCTCTCATAGGCCATCAGTAATACCTGCCTTGTCATGGGCTTTATGCAATTTAAGTAAATTTTAAAGTCCTGATGAATGTTGTAATATTGCAACACAAGCGAATCAAAGCCTTGGTAAATAAGCGTCTGTTTGCAAAGTCTCAGACTTTTAATTACTATAGCCAAGACGTCGCTATTAAAAGTAATGGCGTCAGCATGGTTGATTTGCAGTTCTTTGAAGGCATCGCACCGGTGCGATCACTAAAAAAGCAAGCTGCCACGCTAAACCGTTATGAGAAAAATCTTTCCGTTTGTACAAACACTTCCTTCAAGGAGACTGTAATGAGAGTTTCAAAAAACAAAGTAACGCTTTTGAGTTTGGCTGTTGCGGGCTTGTTTGCCGCTACCGCCCAAGCGCAGGTTCTTGTTAACAATACGCCTGCAGCTTTACCAGCATTAGTTAACGCGACAGCCACCTACGCAAATGAAATTAATTTAACGGCCCCACTGTTCCCTACCGCTGCTGACTTCTCTATGGCAGGATCATTTGGGTTCGGTTTGAACACAGGCGACGTTCGCTATGTTCGCCTTGATTTCGCTGGCGCAACCTACGGCGCCGCGGCTGGTCCATTTTTCACTTTTGTTGGATGTACGCTTTCTGGCCCTCCATTTGTCGTATCTGGCGGCGCGGTGGGTAGCAGTTTTGTCATTTATCAAGTAACTGGCGGCGCAGGTGGATGTCCCGCTACCGGCGGTTTCTTCATTGGTGGTTCACCAATGAACCTAACCACCAAAACACCAACGGTAACTTACACTTTATGGCAAGATTCCAGTAGCGCTGCTAATCAGTTACCACTCACAAGCCGTTTAGTGGTTGGTGCTGCAGTGCCGTTGGTAAATTTTGCTAACTCGGTCACGTTCACAATGGCACCAGTCGCGCTTGAAACAGCGGCAGCCACCCAAAACTTCTTGAAGTTTTGCGCGATCGGCGGAGCGCCTGGCATCCCAGGTTGTGCTGCATCTGCAACTGACCTTAACGCAGTAATCGGTTCTGTAACTGCATTCTCTGTTGCTCCTAATAAATTGCAAAGCGGTGCGCCAATTGCCAACATGACTGACATCATGACAGCAGGCACGACCATTGTAACAACGGGCACACTTGCAGCATTTGCGTCCGCAGCAGCTGGCTCGACAATGTCTGCTGGCTTGTCAGTTTGTGGTGGCGCAGCAACTGCAGGTGTTACGAGCACAACCACCGCGACTTCAACAATATTTGGCGGCACTTTGGTTGGCCCGGGCTTGACATCACCTATCGCTGTTCCAGTTTCGTTGTGTTACAACGTAAACGGAACAACTGCTATTTTCCCATCAACTTACTCCACCACCATGACACCAACTTCAGTAGTTGGTTACACAGTGGCACCGGTTACAGTTGCGATTTCTGGGCAAATTCAGCGTGATGGTGTTGAGTTGCAATCACCATGGTTCGTGTTTGGGCAAACTGGTTACAACAGCCGCTTCTACCTGACTAACACAGGTGGTCCAGATGCGACTTGCCAAGTGTTGCTCATGAACGAGGTTGGTAACGCTTTGACAGCTGGTTCAACAACTAGCGTTGTTGTTCCTGGTACAGTTTCATCGGGCAACGCAAACGGCGGCATGTTGTTTGTTGACAGCGCTTCGGTAGTAACAGCCGGTCTGATCAGAAATCGTGCAGCAGTTCGTTTCTTGTGCTCAGCCCCATCGGCTGCAATGCAAGGTACTTATTCCTTGACCACAAGCGCTGGCGTGTCTAACACTCCAATGTTGCGTCCAGGTACAAACTAAGCAAGCGTTTAGTAGTTCCGCAAAAGGGACGCTTCGGCGTCCCTTTTGTTTAGCGCTTTAAAAAGGCATTCTTTTTTGTTGATCGCAGCAATCAAAATAGGGGTACTACCGTGCCCTGCCTGTTGCTGAACCTATCAACCCATTCATTTAATTTTGCAAATATGAAACCACTATTTTGTTCGTTACTTTTTCTCATGAGCCTACAGGCCTGTACGACGGCAACAGTACCACCTACGGGTAACTTAAATCCGACTACAAACGAAACGACTTCAACTTCAACTTCAACTTCAACTTCAACTTCAACTTCAACTTCAACTTCAACGTCAGCTCCTACGTCAACGCTAAAAAATCAAGATGCCGACCCGCTATTTCAGCCGCGTGTGGCTGAGAATGCCGCCTTTATTGCCCTGATTGAATCCATGAAATCTGGTGGCTACGTCTTATATTTAAAGCTACCTGCACCAAAACCAGCCCCCACAACTGATCAAAACGCACGTCAAGACCAATGGTGGAAAGACTGTTATCTCACGCCGGGGCTTGATCTGGAGGGCAGTAAAACACTCAGTTTGATCGGATACGCTATGCTCCGTATTGGGCCACTTTTTAGAGAAGTGCGCGTGGGCGAAACCTGCGCAGCACTGGATGCAGCAGTCGGGCTCAATTTACCTTACGCCATTTTGCAAAGGCCGATACTTAATCCTGCCGATGTACTGACAAAATTAGGTCAGACCGATGCAACCATTAAAGCCAATACCCGTCAGGAATTTATTAATGCTGTAAAGGGTGGCGGTAATATATTACTGTTGGGCTCTGGACTTTCCGCAAGCGCAGCGCCTCACCAGTCCCTAGCGAATCTATCCGCAGGGCAGACTGCCGTGTTTCAGGTGAAGGAAAACGAAATCACTTTTGTCCGTACTGTTGATGTGAGCCTGTGGTTGCCTTACGCCAAGCGCATCGAAGCGGGCTTAAATTTGCCAAAGGCAAATGATCTGCCGCAGCCTACGCGGGACAAATAATTGCGTCTATCAATGATGCTGGCGCTAGACTACAAATGATCATGTAGCCACGTCAGCACAGTCACTAAATGGCAAAACAAGATTATGATCTTTCCGACCTGTCATGCTCGCATTATTCAGAAACACATAACTGTCGTGGCCATTTTCTGTGTGTTTTTTTCGAACGCACTGCCTGCACAAAATTCTCTCACATCGGCCGCCACCGCTACTGCCACCTACCGCATCGCCACGCCATCTGTCCCCAACCAGTTGAGCGTCGCCGACGAACCTGCGCCCTTGGCCGAGGTCCTGATTCGCGAATTACGGCGCGGCGGCTATGTGTTGTTCGTTCGGCATGGACTGGTGCAGCCGGGTTCAATCGATGTACGTGGCGCCGGTGAGTGGTGGAAAAATTGTGCGGCTACGCAACGCTTGGGGCCCTCGGCCTTGCCGCAGGCGCAGGCGATTGGCGCAGCCCTGCGCGCGCAACGCATTATGTTTGATGAGGTGCTGTCCAGTGAATTTTGTCGTGCGCAGGATACCGGCGTTTTCATCGGCGTGGCGGCGCCAAAGCCTACTGCAGCACTTAACGCCGGCACTGCTTTTGAGAGCCAGAAAAAAACCCCTGCCGAACAATCGGCCGACCTGTTGCAATTGCTTTCTGCGCCAGTGGCAGCCGGCAAAAATCGGCTGCTGATCGGCCACACCGTGCCCGCTACGGCGGTGCATTCTATCTTAAGTATTTTAACTGAGACCCAAACCGCGATTTTCAAACCGGAAGGTAACGGCCGGTTTCAATTTGTGACCATGCTCTCGCCCGGCCAATGGCAATGGCTCGGCAAGCAGGTCGTGGCTGACCAGCCCGTTGTGGCACTGAACACACAGGGTGCCGTGACCAAGCCATTGCCACCGCCTGCCCCGCCCATTATTAACCCGGCACGCGAGCTTACGGGTACAGCACTTATTCAGGCGCTACGCAACGGCGGCTACAATCTGTACATGCGCCACGCCACCTCAACCATCGGCACCGATCAGGATTTGCTTAAGACACCCATGTGGTGGGAGAACTGCGCGATTCAGCGCAACCTCAGCGAGCAGGGCCGCGATCAGGCGCGCAAGGTTGGCAACGCCATCGTCACGCTTAAAATCCCGGTTGGGGAAATTAAAACATCGCAGTTTTGCCGTGTGCGCGACACCGCCTATGCGATGAATCTAGGTGCCATCGAAATCACTGAAGAGCTGAACCACAGCCTCGGCCAGCGGGCCGGTACCGATGTAAACGCCATGCGTTACGCGCTGCTGGCAGCTGTCCCATCCAAAGGAACCAATACCCTGCTGATCTCTCATACCCATGGCTCACCGCGGCCTGAAGAGCAGGTGATGACCCAGCTTGCTGAATCGGAAATCGTGGTTTACCAGCCCGATGGCAAAGGCAGCGCCGAGCCGGTCGCGCGGATCCCCACCGCCGAATGGGATAATTTGATCATGCTAATGAACCCGGGTAAAAATTAAAATCATGACACCAACTATTTCGCCGCGAAAAAAATCCTCGCCCAACCGTTTTGCCCCGCGCGGATTTACGCTACTGGAGCTGTTGGTCGTGCTGGTCATCATCGGCATGCTGGCCGCGCTGATTGGCCCCAAGCTGTTTGGCAATGTTGATAAAGCCGCTGTTACCGCAGCCACCGTACAAGTCAAAACTTTGCGCGGTGCCGTCGAAACATTCAGGCTTGATGTGGGCCGCTATCCTACTGAGCAGGAAGGGCTCGTCGTGCTTAGCAAAGCGCCTGGCGACCCCGCTGCCGCCGCACGCTGGCGCGGCCCCTATCTGGATGATGTGTTGCCCCTAGACCCGTGGAAGCAGCCCTATCAATACAGCCTGCCCGGCGCAGGCGGCCAGCCCTTTGCCCTGTATTCATACGGCAACGACAACAAGCGCGGCGGTGAAGGTGATGCGGCAGATATTGGTATCCTGCCGCCCAATTGAGCGGATGTTTGAGTTCGGTAAACGCACCAGCGGATGAGATGCCGTTTAAAGTTTCCCCAAGCAAACTCTAGCAGTGGCGGGGCGTTTCAAGCAAAAAGTGCTCAAAGTCCGCTCCAGAGCTAGAGTTTTCCCGCTAGAAACTTCTATCAATGCGGCCACTAAATATGGCTGACGTCGTTACAGCCAGCACACATCAACACCCAAGGAGCATTCTCATAGCGGCTGCTGTTCAACGCATTGTGGACTAGCGATCGCCAGCCGCTTGAGATACCTATCTCTTAATTGATGCGGCGTGACGCGCTCGCTTATGAGTCGGGGGATGCCGACCTGGCACTAAGCGCGCTGGCTGACGCAGCCAAGCCGTCTATTGGTAAGGCCGTCGGCAAAGCAACAAGCAAAGTCGTGAAGATGGCAAAGGCAACGTGATGGGCGTCACTGAAAAAATATAGGGCGCTTTTACTTCCATGATCAAGCTGGAGGACAAGGTCAACCGGCAATCTGAGGCCATGAAATCGCAGCAGGCAAAAATCGAAGACCTCGCCGGTCGGGTGATTCGCCTGGAGACGCGGCTGGATATGTTGATGCAGGCCGCGACGATAAAGCAGCTCAAGGGATGAGTGTTGATTTTTGCGACGCTGGCATCACCGCAATTAACACCAGACGATTAACCTTAAAGCAATAATCCCTGCTTCGCGGGCAATCCGATTCGCACCACCTTCACCATTTTGTCCTGCACCTGGACGACTTCAATTTCATAGTCGCCGATCATCACCGAGACGCCGGGTTCGGGGATGTCTTCAATTTGTTCGATCAATAGGCCGTTCATGGTTTTGGGACCGTCGAGCGGGAAGTTGAAGCCGAGCTTTCGATTCAGCACACGTAGCGGGCACGAGCCTTCGACCATCACGCTGCCATCGTCCTGCTTGCGGTAGAAGCCGACGTTCATGGGCGATTGGCTGGTAAATTCCCCAACGATTTCTTCGAGAATATCCTGCAGCGTGACCAGCCCCTGAATTTCGCCGTATTCATCCACAACCAGCGCCATCCGTCGTTGCTGTTCCTGAAAATGTGTGAGCTGCTGCAATAGCGGCGTGCCTTCAGGAATAAAATACGGCTCGCGCATAATTTCACGCAGGGTGTCGTGATCAAGCGGCTCTTTGCGGGATGCATTAAGCACTTTTCGTACATGTACCAAGCCGATGATGTTGGATAAATCATCCTCGAATACGACGATGCGGGTATGGTGCGAGGTTGATAGCGCGCTGCGTATATCTTCAATTTTATCGTTGATGTCGACAGCCTCGATGAGTGAGCGCGGTGTCATGGTGTCATCGACGGTCATGTTTTCGAGATCAAATAAATTCATCAAAATATTTTGATGTTTCTTTGGAATAAATTGCCCGCCTTCCAGCACCAGCGTGCGCAATTCTTCCATCGATAATTGTTGCGCGCCCTCGACCGCAGGCTTGATGCGCAGCACTTTCAATATGCCGCGCACGATCACATTGACAAAAAACATCACGGGCTTGGTGGCCCAGATGAGCGGCGTCAGTATGTAGCTGGCGAGCAGTGCAATTTTTTCAGCGAAGCGTGCGCCGATCACCTTCGGCAAAATCTCGGCAAAAATCAGAATGCAGATCGAAGCGGCGCCGGTTGCGATCGCCAATACATATTCGCCGTCGCCAAATAAACGCCGACAAATTTCAGCTACCAGAATCGTGGTTGCGGCATTAATGACGGTATTGCCAGCCAGGATGAAGGACAGCATTTCATCCACCTTGCTGAGCAGCTCACCGGCGAGGCGCGCACCACGGCTGCCCTGCTTGATGAGATGACGCAGCCGATAACGGTTGAGCGCCATCATGCAGGTTTCGGACATCGAGAAAAAACCGGATGACGCCAGCAACATCGCCAACGTGACCATGAGCCAATGGATAGGAATGTTGTCAGTCATAGCGCCGACATAAAAGTCATTGCCTGACGGGCGTTTTGAGGCGAAAATGCCTCAAACACCGCTCCAGTGCTAGAGTTTAATTTATCAAAGCAGCCGTTTCGGCCATACCATCCAGCGCAGCCCATCAATAGCGCTTAAGAATAATTTCGAGTACAAACTTGCTGCCGACATACGACAGCAGCAGCATGGCGAAACCGATCAGCGTCCAGCGTACTGCAACTTTGCCGCGCCAGCCAAGCTTCCAGTGCCCCGCAAGCAAGCCGCCAAAAATAATCCACGACATAAACGCAAACACGGTTTTATGCGTGGTTTCAAAAGCTTTGCCGAACAGGTTTTCCGAAAAAAAGACGCCACTGACCAGAGTCGCCGTCAGCAGGATGAAGGCAAATCCGAGCAGCCTGAATAATAATTTCTCTATTGCCAACAATGGCGGCAGATTGTTATTCAGCACATCGAAGGTGCCCGCGTGCAAGCGCTTGTCCAAAAACAGCATGAGCAATGCATGCAGGGCCGCAACGGTGAACAATGCGTAAGCCAAAATCGCGACCGCGATATGCAGCTTGAAGGCCCAACCGCCATACATGACGATGCGCTGGGCGGGCAGCAGTGTCGGCAGCAGGGCGGCCACTACCGCAAACGGGGCCAGATAAAGTGCCGCCAGGTGCGTTAGTCGAGCATCATTACTCAGCACGACGTAGCTCACGATACTGATCCAGACAATCAATGAAATGGCATGAGAAAATCCAATATTAAAACCATCCTCCAGCACCAGCGCATCGGCGAGCGCAAATGCATGCAGCATAATGGCGAGCCACAGCAAGATTTTTGACAGCTTTGCCGCATCGAGCTTGGCTGCATTGACCGCGCCGACTTCGCGCCTATCACTATTTTTGCCAGCGCTAGGGTGGGCAGGGCCCGAGCTCGTCTTCCGGGCAAACGACCACGCGGCGGCGCTTGCCAGAAGATATAGAGCTGCGGTGATAAAATTAAAAGCGGTAAGCAACATAATCTTTGATATTTTTTATTGTCAAACTCACTTTGAGTTTACACCATACCGCTCGGCGAGCTCGGCTCCCCCAGTGTGTGAAATGAAGGCCCTATGCTCGATAACCTCACCCATCGTTTTGCTGGCATCGTCAAACAATTACGCGGCCAGGCGCGGCTGACCGAAGAAAATATCGCCGATGCATTGCGCGAAGTGCGCATGGCCTTGCTGGAAGCCGACGTCGGCCTGATGGTGGTAAAAGATTTCATCCAGAAAATAAAAGAGAAGGCGCTGGGCGCAGAGGTGCTGCAGAGTTTAACGCCCGGGCAGGCGTTTATTGGCATCGTCAATAGTGAACTTACCGTGCTGATGGGCGGCCAGGATGCAGCCACGGCAGCACCGCAGCTCAATGCCCTGCCGATCAATCTGGCGACCACCCCGCCGGCGATTATTTTGATGGCGGGTTTGCAGGGCGCGGGCAAAACCACCAGCGCCGGCAAGCTCGCCAAGCTACTTAAAGAGCGCCATAAAAAGAAAGTATTGCTGGTGAGCGGTGATGTGTATCGGCCCGCTGCGATTGAGCAGCTGCGCACCTTGGCAAAACAGGTCGGCGTGGATTTTTTTGAGAGCGATATTACGCAAAAGCCGGTTGATATCGCCGTCGCCGCCAAGCAATGGGCGAAGATTCATTTTCATGATGTGCTGATTGTTGATACCGCAGGCCGCTTGGCCATTGATGAAGCAATGATGGCCGAAATCAAAGCGGTGCATGCGGCCATCGAGCCGATTGAAACCTTGTTTACCGTTGATGCGATGCAAGGCCAGGACGCGGTGAACGTTGACGGGCAAGCCGATCAAGTTTGTCGGTGTGTCCGAAAAAATGGATGGAATCGAACCGTTTTATGCAGATCGCATGGCATCAAGAATTTTGGGCATGGGCGACGTGCTTTCGCTAATTGAAGACGCGCATAAAAATGTTGATATGGCAGAGGCGCAAAAGCTCGCTGAAAAATTCAAGAAAGGCAAAAATTTCGATTTTGATGATTTTAAATCCCAGCATGCCGCCAC
>ENA-OFCD01001069-OFCD01001069.1-metagenomes-genome-assembly--contig:-NODE-1069-length-15141-cov-3.856092_pt1 | contig 15141 bp, 11 predicted proteins | sample MGYA00153392_OFCD01 | MGnify analysis MGYA00153392 | reverse complement strand
GCGCATCGGGGTGGGCACCGTCTACAACCACTTCGAGCAGAAAGAGGACGTGCTGCAGGCGCTCCTCGAAGAGCACAGAGCCGCGATGATCGATCGCTTCGCCGCGCGCCCAGGGGACGCCGAGGACTTCGCCACCAGCCTCACGCAACGCCTCTCGCGCACGCTCGCGTACAAAGACGAACACCGCGCGTTCTTCGTCCTCGTGATGGACTACGGGCTGATGGGGCCAACCACGGCGGCCGCCGCGATGGTGCTCAAGGGTCGCAAGCTGCGCGCCGACGGCATGCAAAGGGCCGGCAGCGCGCTCTTTGCGGAGGCCCAACGCCGCGGCGATCTGCGGTCCGACTTCGATGCCATGCACCTGCTGCGCATCCTCGGAGGCATCATCCGCGCGTTCGCCGCAGACACGATCGCGGAGGGCGCGACGTTCGCGTCCCGTGCCGGCGAGATCGTCGATGTGTTCCTCGGTGGTGCGCGGAAAGCCAAGCGCAAGTGACGGCCGTCGCCAGGCCGTTCGCGAGCGCGCCCGTCGTCGCGAAGCGGAACAAGTGGGTGATCGCCGCGGCGGTTACGTTCGGAACGCTGATGGGGACCATCGACACGTCCATCGTCAACGTTGCGCTCCCCCAGCTCCGCGGGACGCTCTCGGCCACCGTGCAGGAGATCACGTGGGTCTCCACGGGCTACGTCGTCGCCTCGGTCATCGTGATGCCGATCACCGCGTGGCTCGGCTCGCGCTTCGGTCGCAAGAGGATCTACCTCGCGGGTCTCGTGCTGTTCTTGCTCGGGTCGCTCCTCTGCGGCACCGCGCGTTCGCTCGCGCCGCTCGTGATCTTCCGCATCATGCAGGGCCTCGGCGCCGGCGCGCTGCAGCCCACCGAGCAGGCGATCCTCCGCGAGACGTTCCCGCCGCACGAGCAAGGCATGGCGATGGGGCTGTACGCCTTCGCGATCATGATCGGCCCGATGATCGGGCCCACGCTCGGCGGCTACATCGTCGACAACTACTCCTGGCCTTGGATTTTCTACATCAACATGCCGGTCGGTGCGCTCGGACTGTTCATGGTTTGGCGCTTCGTGGAGGACCCGCCGTATCTGGAGCGGACCAAAGGAAACGTGGACTGGTGGGGGCTCGGATTGCTCGTCGTAGGGCTCGCGTCGTTGCAGACGCTCCTCGAGCAGGGTGAGCAAGACGACTGGTTCAACTCGCCCAAGAACGTGGCACTCGCTTGCGTAGGCGTCTCGACGATCGTCATGTTCGTGCTCCACGAGCTTTACGTCGACGAGCCAATCGTGAACCTGCGCGTGCTCTCGAACCGCTCGTTCTCCACGGGAACGGCGATCGGCGCGATCCTCGGCGTGGTTCTGTTCTCGACGCTCTTTTTACTGCCCGTCTACATGCAGGAGTTCCTCCGTTACAACGCGATGCAGACCGGGCTCGCGTTGATGCCGCGCTCCATCACGATGCTCATCACCATCCCGATCGTGGGGGCGCTGTACAACAAGCTCTCTCCGCGCTTGGTGATCGCGGCGGGCCTCACGCTCGGCGGCATCACCTGCTTGATGATGAGCCGCTTCACGCTGCAGACGAGCAAAGAGGCCATCCTCGTCCCTCAGTTGCTTCAGGGCGTGGCGCTCGCGCTCATCTTCATCCCGCTCTCGACCGTGTCGCTCGCGACGATGGACAAACGGCGCATGGGGCAGGCCACGGGCCTCAACAACCTCGTGCGTCAGCTCGGTGGCAGCTTCGGCGTCGCGATCTTCGCCGCGGCCCTAGAGCGCTACATGCACGAGGCGAAGGCGTCGCTCGTCAGCCACGTCGCGGCGACGGACCCGGTCGTGCAGCAACGGTTGATCTCGATGCGAGCGGTGATGATGAAGGACGGCGTGGACCTGCAGACGGCGTCGGCGCGCGCGCTCAACCTGCTCGACATGCAGGTGTCTGGACAGGCGGCCGTCCTCGGCTTCGAGAAGGCGTTCTACGTCGCCGGCCTTCTGTTCTTCTGCGCCATTCCCTTCGTCGCGCTCCTCGACAACCCAGACATGAGCAAGAGGCCGGACCCCGAGCACGCAGCAGTGGAGATTTGACATGTCAACGACCAGCACACTCGACAACCCCGTGACCGCAGAAGCGAAGAAAGAGGCCGCGGCGCCCGCCCCCGTTGCGAAGAGCAAGCGACCGCAGCTCATCGCGCTCGGCGTGCTCGCGGCGGGCGGCATCGTGCTCGGCGCGTATTACCTGTCGCGCGCAGGGATGGAGTCCACCGACGACGCGCAGGTAGAGGCGGACATCGTGAGCGTCCCCACGCGCGTAGGCGGCGTCGTCGCCAAGGTCGGCTTCAGCGAAAATCAGCTCCTCAAGGCCGGCGACGTGCTCGTCGAGCTGGACGACGCGCAGCTCAAGGCTCGACTCGCGCAGGCGGAAGCGGACTTGGCGAGCGCCATCGCGCAGGCGGATGCGGCCGATAACGACGTGGCCGTCACAGCGACGAACGTGAAGGGCCAGAAGTCCGTGGCCGAGGCGTCTCTCCAAGGAGCGAACGTCGGCATCACCTCGAACGCGGACGAGGTCGCGCAAGCCGAAGCGATGCTCAACGCGGCGACGACGACGCGCAACCAGGCGCAGACCGAGCTCGAGCGTACCAAGAGGCTCTTCGACTCGGGCGCGATCTCGAAGGCTGCGCTCGACGCGGCGCAGTCCACGTTCGATGGCGCGGACGCGAACCACGCGAACGCGAAGGCGCGGCTCTCTTTTGCAAAGGCGAACACCTCGCAGGCGCGAGCGAAGATCTTGGAGGCGCAGGCGCGACTGGGCCAGACCAGCGCAGTAGACGCGCAGATCGCTTCCGCCCGCGCACGAGCCGCCGTCGCGCACGCTCGGGTCGACATGTCGCGAGCCTCGCGCGATCTCGCGGCGCTCGATCTCTCCTACACGCACATCGTGGCGCCCAAGGACGGCGTCGCCTCGAAGAAGGCGGTCACCCTGGGCCAGATGCTCGCTCCTGGACAGAGCATCGTGATGGTCGTCCCGCAGTCGGGCGAATGGGTCGTCGCGAATTTCAAGGAGACGCAGGTCGCCAAGATGCACGTGGGCCAGCCCGTGGATCTCGAGATCGACGCTTACCCTGGCGCGAAGCTGCACGGCGAGATCGAGAGCATGGCGCAAGCGACTGGCGCGCGCTTCAGCCTGCTGCCCCCCGACAACGCGACGGGCAACTTCACCAAGGTCGTGCAGCGCGTCCCCGTACGCATCAAGCTCGTAGACCCGCCAGCAGACAAACCGCTACGCGCAGGCATGAGCGTGACCGCAGACGTGCACGTGAAGTGAGCGCGAAGCTGTCATCCTGAGAAGCGCGTCACCGTTGAGGAGCGCAGCGATTGGTCACCCCTGAGGAGCGCAGCGATTGGTCATCCTCAGCGACGAAGGAGCACACCGCAAAGCGGCGTCACTTGCCGACGGCGGCGAGCTTCTCTTCGACGAGCATGTCGGCGACCTTGTACGTGGGCGCTCCGCGCTTCTGGCTCCGCTCGTAGATCTCCATCATCGTGTCGTAGATCTTCAAGGTCTTCTGTCGCGCGATCTCGGCGTCGTACCCAACCACCTCTTGCGCGACGTTGATGAGGCCGCCCGCGTTGATCGCGTAGTCCGGCGCGTAGAGGATGCCGCGCGCGTGCAGATCGTCGCCGTGTCGCGGCTCGGCGAGCTGGTTGTTGGCGGCGCCCGCGACGATGCTCGTGCGGAGGTGCCCGATGGTCTGATCGTTGAGCCCCGCGCCGAGCGCGCATGGCGCGAAGATGTCGCACTCCACCTGCGCGATGCTGTCGATCGAGCAGATTTTAGCCCCGAACTCGCGCGTCGCACGCTCGGCCTTGAGCGGATCCATGTCCGCGACCGTGAGCTTGGCGCCCGCGGCGTGGAGTTCTCGACAGAGGTAATAGCCGACGTGACCGACGCCTTGCACGGCGACGTGGATGCCCGCGAGCGAGGTCTTGCCGAGCTTGAACTTCACGGCCGCCTCGATGCCTCGACGCACGCCGAGCGCCGTGAACGGTGACGGATCACCGGACCCGCCGTGCGACGGATCGATTCCCGTCACGTTCTTGGTCACCGAGCGAATGACCTCCATGTCCTCGAGCCCGGTGCCGCTGTCCTCAGCCGTGATGTAGTGACCGCGGAGGTCCTCCAAGAAGCGTCCGAACGCGCGGAACAGCGCGACGCGATCGAAGACCTCTTTCGGGCGAATGATGACGCTCTTGCCGCCGCCATGGGCGAGACCGGCGAGCGCCGCCTTGTACGTCATCCCTCGCGCGAGCCGTAGCGCGTCGGTGACGGCTGCGTCTTCCGTGTCGTAGTGAATGAAGCGACAGCCGCCGAGCGCAGGCCCTAGCCGCGAGTCGTGGATGGCTACGATCGCGCGAAGACCCGTCGCCTTGTCGAGCTTGAGGTGAACTTCGCCGTAGTCGTAGCTCGCGAGTCTGCCGAAGAGTTCCATGGCTGAACGATTAGCTCACCCCAAAAGAAGGTAGAACAGAAAGCTTACGGATGACCCGGGGGACGACCCATGCCCGGCGGCATTTGCATGCCCGGCGGCATTCCCATGCCCATGCCATCGGGCGGGCCTTCGGGCTTCTCCGCGCCGCCGTCGAGCGGCTTCTGGAACTTGCCGACCTCGGCAGTCGCCCAGTCTGCGTTGAAGCTCCCGATCACGAACACGGTGGAGTCGGAGTCACGTAGCGCATAGCGCGATCCTCCGCTCGAGACCTTGCCGACGCGCAGCGTGTGCGTGCCGTCCTTGAGGGCGATCGTCACCGTCGCCTCGGGCGCGTTGAGGCCAGTGTCGCTCACCGGTTTGCCGTCGCCGAAGTCCTCCGCGGTGAGGTTCTTCCATGCGCCGAGCGCCGCGGTGAGCTTGCTCTCGTCGAAGCGCTCGATCGGCTTTTGGTCCTTCTTTTCAGGCTTGAACTTCGCCGTCCACTTTTCCGATTTGCTGAAGTCGAACGTGCCGTTCTTGTTCGTGATGATCACGCCGGTGATGTTCGCGTCGTCGAACTTGAACATCTCCTTGTCGCGAAAATCGCTCGGTGTGCGCGCGTACATCCAGCCGGAGTAGCCGCTCGCCGCGTAGACGTCCGGCTTGCCGGTGACCATCACCATGTTGCCGCGGCCGCCGCTCTTGCCGAACGTCGCGTCGAGCTTCTTGTCCGCGCCCTTGAAGGTCACGAGGTGCAGCGCGTGGTCGTTGTCGAGCTCGTAGTTCGCCTTGGTCGCGTCGTCCGCCTTGCGCGCGATCGTCTCGGTGAGCTTCACCTCTTTCATGTTGTCGAGGAGGCTCTTCACGTTCGCTTGGTTCGCGGGTGCGTTCACGGGCTTCGTGAGCTCCCACTTGTCGCCCTTCTTCTCGAGCACCACCTCCGTGAGCTTGCCCTCTTTGGTGGTCGTGATGGCGATCTTGTCGACGTCATCAGTGCCCTTGAAATCAGGCAGATCTTGCGCCGCGGTGATCGTGCCCTGCGCGGCGTCCTTCTTCTGCTGATAGTAGACGCCAACGCCGAGGCCGATCAGGATGACCAGGCCAACACCGATCTTTATTTCACGAGTCATGTCGGTACTCCGTTAACGCGTTCACGCGAGCCGCGCGTTGAGGCGCGCTTTCTTGCGCCACTGCCATCGGCCAAAGCCGAAGAGCGAGAAAATAATCGGCACGAAGAAGATGAGCGACCATTGGATGGTGCTCTGCTGCGTCTTGCGCGCCTCTTTGAGATCCTTCTCACGCTTCTTGACGTCGTCCTCGGACTCCTCGGGATTGAACTTGGGAGCGCGGACGTCGCCGTAGACGAGGTTGGGCTCGCCCAAGATCTTCGCGCTGACCGCGAGGAGATCCACGTCGCCGGTGAGCCAGTCGAGCGTGTTCTTGAACGAGAGGATCGTGTTGGTGAGCGCCTGCTGCGCGTAGGGGTTCGCGAGTTGCAGCAGCTTCTCGTCGCCGCCCATCGGCATGCCGCCGAACTGCGGGCCCATGTCTTGGCCGTTGCCGGCGCGCGCGAACGGGTTCGCGAGATACTGGCTCGAGCTGATGACGAAGATACGCGCCGACTTGCCATCGGGCACCTGCGCCGCCGTCTCGACGCCTTGTTTGTCGCCCGCAGGGAACGCGCTCTTGAGACGCCCCTCGACCGAGGCCGAGAGGTTGAACTGCTCCCACTTGCCCTTCGGCTTCCACGCTTGGAACGGATTCAGGTCGACGGTGTCGTCGGTCTTCTCGTACGCGAACGGCGTCGAGCGAGCGACGATCTTGAAACACGGCGGTTTGTTGTCCGCGCACTTGGTCGGCACGTCCGGCTGCTTCTCCGGGTGGAGTACGAGCGCTGAGGTGAACGGCATCGCGACCTCTTCGATGCGGAAGAAGCCGGCGAAGCTCGTGTCGAGCAACATGTCGTCGCCCTTGAACTGCGTGTCGTCGATGACGTCGATCATCTGCGGGAACTTGGCGCTCGCCATTCCGCCTTGCGTCATGATGTTCACACGGAAGCTGCGACCGAAGTCGAGGACGACGTCCTTCTTCATCTCGATGCCGTAGCCATCGAGGAGCTTGTCGAGGCCATGCGCGCTGAGTGTCGCGTTCATGGTCGCGTCGTTCGCCTTGATGTTCACGAAGCTCGCGAACATCGCCAGGCTCTTGCCCTTCATGAGGAACTGGTCGATGCGGCGCAGCTCCTTGTCCGTGAGATCCTTGCCGGGCTGCGTGATGATGATGCCGTCGAGCGAGTCGTCGATCTCTGCATCTCCGCCCTTCAGATCCACGTCCGACAGTTTGTAGAAGGGAAAGTTGCGGGTGATGATGTCCTGCATCGCGGGCTTGCCGGCCTGCGCGGGGACGAGGTTCGCCTCGGTGAGCTTGATCTCGTCATGCCCAGTGAGCACGCCGATCTTGTGCTCGACCTTGTCGCCGCGGTCCCTGATTTCTCGGATCTTGTTCGTGATCCAGAACTCGAGGCCCGTGGACTGATCGGGCGAGAGCGCCTTGATCGCGTCCTTCTCGGCGCCGTACTTGAAGACGATGCCCATGTAGCCCTGGGCGACCGCGCCCTTGTTGTCCTCGGTCTCGCTGAACTCGGGGAACGGCTGCTCCACGAGGCCGGCGTCTTTCGCGGCCTTCTTCTGATCATCGTCTTTGGCTTCGATGATCGTGTACGTGAACTTCTTCTCGCCGTTCACGACGCTCGCGTCTTCGTACTCTTGGAGCAGATCGCGCAGATCGCGCACGAAGGCGTCGATCTTCGGGAGGCCCTTGGTGACGTACGCGTCCACGTGCATCGTCTGCTTCATGGAGACGAGCAGCTTGCCGCTGCCTTTGCTGAGGGTGTAGCGCTCGCTCTTCGTGAGGTCCTTCTTCGTGTAGATGCCGAGCGCCGAGAGCGCGTTCACACCGACGAGGATGAGAGCGATGATCAACAGGAGCGCGAGGCTCTCTGTTGCTGCCTTGGTCTTGCGTTCCATTGCCATGACTAGTTCCTCAAGACCACTTCCGGCTCTCGAGAGAGCGGAAGGCTGCGACCAAGCTGATGACGGCGATTGAGACGAAGTAGACGACTGCGCGGGTATCGATGATGCCTCGCGCGAACGGCAAGAACCTCGTTTGAAGGCTCACGAAGCCGATGATGTCGCCGCCGACGCCGTGCCAAAACTCCACCACGAATCCGATCATGTACAGGACGAGCATCGTCAGCACGCTTGCGAAGAACGCGATGATTTGGCTCTCGGTGATGCTCGAGAAGAGCAGCCCAATGGCGACGCCAGCAGAGCTCATCAAGATCAAACCGAAGTAGCCGGTCCACACGGGACCCCAATCGAGAGCGCCCATGTGCCAGGGGAACACGAACATCGCGAAGGGGATCACGATCGAGCCGAGCAGCAGGATGATGCACATCCCGAGAGCGGCGAAGAACTTGGCGAGGATGACCTCGCTGTCTTTGACGGGCATCGTGATGAGCAGCTCGATGGTGCCCGAACGCTTCTCTTCGGCGAGCGAGCCCATCGTGACGAGTGGAGTCATCACGCAGATCGCGAACGGCATCACGTCGAACAGGGGACCCATGGTGGCGCGATCCACCTGCCAAAAACCGCCGTGATAGAAGAAGAAGTACAGGCCGAGCAGCAGAGCGCTCACGCCGACCACGACGTAAGCGACGAGCGAGTCGAAGTACGACCGGAACTCGCGGCGCGTGAGGGTCCAGATGTTTCGCAGCGAGTACAGGGCGCCCAGTTCGAGCGGCGCTTGGACGTTCGCCTTGAGCGCTGACTTTGCGGCCGCCTTGGGCTCGTCTTCGTCCTCTTCGTCTTCGTCTTCGTCCTCGTCTTCGTCTTCATCTTTGGACTTGGCAGCCTTGGGCGCGTCCTTCTTGGGCGCGTCTTTCTTCGCGGCTGCGGGGGCTTCCTCTTCGTCTTCAGACTCCTCGTCGTCCGACGAATCCTCGTCCTCCGAAGACTCGTCGTCGTCCGAAGACTCTTCGTCCTCGTCGTCGTCCGATTCGTCCTCGTCTTCTTCTTCGGCCAGCTTCTTCTTTCGAAGCTCTTCAGCCTCTGCGGCTTTCTTGTTGGTGGCCATGGCTCAGTCCTTCTCCTCTTCGTCTTCGTCTTCTTCGTCCTCTGCGGACTCGTCCGACTCTTCTTCGTCGGACTCCTCTTCGTCTGCGTCCTCGCCACCGTCTGCTCCGAGGTGGCGATTGCGTGACTCGTCACCGATCGTGAGGTTGCGAAACACGTCCTCGAGGGTCTGTGCGTCGCGGTGCAACTCGAGCAAGACCCAGCCCTTTTGCACGCAAAGCGAGAAGATCTCGGCGCGCAAATCGTTCTTCTCGTCTGTCGCGAGCGTGTACGAGTGGACTCGCTCGTCCGTCGGTAGCTCCGCCATGTTGGCGACGCCCGGCAGCCGGCGAAGCGCCTCTTCGACGGCCTGCTTGGTCGGCGGCGCGCCGGTGCCCTTGTATTGCATGCCGTTCGTCGACTCTTGGATCGACACGACGAAGCGTACCTTGCCACTCTTGGCGCGGATCTCGTCGAGCGGACCATCGGCGACGATGCGACCCTTGCGCACGATGATCGCTCGCGCGCACGCGGCCTCGACCTCGCTCAAGTTGTGCGTCGACAGCATGACCGTGCGGTCTTGCCCGATCTGCTTCAGGTACTCGAGGAACTCGGCCTTCTCGTTCGGATCGAGATCGCTCGTGGGCTCGTCCAGGATCAAGATCGGCGGATCGTGGATGAGCGCCTGCGCCAAGCCGACACGCTGGCGATAGCCGTGCGACAGATAGCGGATCTCCTTGCCGAGGACCTGCGCGAGGCCGCAGACCTCGACGACGTTCCTGGCGCTTTTGAGGAAGCTGTCGTGGTCGAGCTGACGCAAGTCAGCTGCGAAGCGCAGGTACTCGAGCACGCTCATGTCGAGGTACAGCGGTGCGCGTTGGGGCAAGTACCCCATGCTCCGACGCACGCTGAGCGGGTCGTCGAAGACGTCGAACCCTCGGACGCGTGCGGTACCGCTCGATGGAGCGATAAAGCACGTCAGAATGCGCATCGTCGTGGATTTGCCGGCGCCGTTGGGCCCGAGAAATCCGACGATCTCGCCTTTCTGTACGTCGAAGCTGACTTTGTCGAGAGCGCGAAACGATCCGAAATTTTTGCTGAGATCGTTGACGTGAATCATGACGTCGGTGGACATCCGACCTCCGGGAAGAACACCCGCTCGGTCGACAACCTCGAACGGGCAAGCACTTGAATTTGGGGTTGACCCATCGAAAAAAAAGGGCCTGGATTTACGGAGCGCGCATCCTAGCGACGAGGTTGCGAGTGTCAACTATCCTCATCAACGCGCGAGGTCCACAACCGTTGCCGCTGTGGGCTATTCCCGCGACTACTGCAGGCGGGAAGCGCGTACGATTCCGTCAGTGGTCGTGACGTAAATGGCGTCGTCCACGGCGATCGCGCGCGGTGACGAGAGTCCGCTCGCGATCACCACCGGACCGCCGCTCGGGAGACTCATTCCGTAAATCGATCCGTCCGAGGGGCTCGTCCAGTAGACGTGGCCCGAGTCACGCGCGAGGTGGCCGATGCTCGGCAGGCCTTGCGCGATCGCGGTGGGGACTCCCCCTTTGATCGAGATCGCGAAGATGTCCGAGGCGCCCTCGGCTTGGTGACCGACGAGTACGCGGGGGCCGTCCGGGACCGTGTCGACCCACGCCGCAGTGACCGGAGGGACGAGCCCCTCGGCGACGCCGCCGGTGGTGGGCACGGCGTACACGTTGGCGCCGGCGCCGCTGGTCGTGAAGTAGAGCGCCGAGCCAGAGACGGCGATGCCGTTCGGCGTGAAGGGTCCAGTAGCGGATGCGATCACCGATCGCCCCGCGCCGCCGACCCCGCATCGCTCGATCGACGCGCCGCCCTGCGCGCTCGGCCAGTAGGCGATGTCATTCGCGAGCGCGATCGAGCTCACTCCAACGACGCCGAGCGCGAGCGTCGCGATCGATCCGCCTTGTAAGGATGCACAATACACATTTCCGCCATCGGTCGTGAAGCAGGCCGTGGTTGCGGACGCGACGATGGCGTTGGGTGGGTCCGAGGTCGTGATGAACCCTTGCGGCACACCGCCGGCCTTCGGGATCGCGAGCACGCCCGTGCGCACAGTCACGTAGACGAACGCGCCCGACGCGGCGATTCCGCGCGGCGAAGACAAACCTGTCGCGAGCACCGTGGGAGCGCCCCCGTCGCCCTGCGGCGCTCCAGAGTCCGGGACGTACTTGCCGCCGTACGGCTGCGGCTGCCCGCCGATCGTGTCGAGCGGCGGCGGGTGATTCGGGTTGCTCGCGCACGAGACGAGCAAACACGCGAGAATGGGGCACCAGCGCATGAGGAAAGGTTAAGCGTCCAATGCAGGCGCGGCAAACTTCGAGGCCAGTTACTACCGTCTCGTGGTTGGTGCTGTCCCAAAGACCCTACGAGCACGATTGACGCTGCGGTGGCCGTGTTCTTCGGCGGGATCGGGATCGCGATCTCCTCGGTGATCATCACGATCAAGACGTTGTCATCCTGAGCCAAGCGGGATCCCGCGCCGTTTCCCACGTACTCTTCGACGAGTGGTTGCGCCCGCTTCGCTCAGGATCACACTTGGGTTCCGGAGTCGCGCTCGTTGATCTAAGCGTTGGGGTTGCGCTTGGAGGAGGCGATGTCTGCGTCCTCTTGTTTTAGGCGATCGTGGAATGTCTCGGGCGTCTCTTCCGCCGTGCGAAACCGGAACGCGCCCGAACTCACAGGCGCGACGAAGTCACTCGATGGCGGAGGCGTTTCATCCTCCATCGAAGCGCCCGCGCGTCCCATACGGAGCACGACCACGAGGCCGACTACGAGCACTGCGAGCAGCAAAAGGCTGATACCAACGACCATTTCGCCCCTCCGTTCGACCAACATCCTCGCCTAAGGCTGCCCTGTCAATCACCGGCACCCTGGAGTAACTCTTGGCTCCCCGTGACGACGCGACAGCGCAACCTCGCCGTGCTGATCGCGATCGGCGTGCTCGCGGTGGTCGGGGGCTATTTTGGCGGAGGTTCGCCTCCCGCGCCTCACCCGATGGACGCGGTGCCGGACGGCGCGTTCCTGGTCGTGTCCGTGGATCTCGGCAAGCTGCGGAGCGCCGGCGTGCTCGATGAGCTCGGCTTGTTGAACCAGCGTGGGCGGGATGACGTGACCGCGGCGTGCGGCTTCGATCCGCTGGATCGCGCGCGCGAGTTCGTGATCGCCGCGCCCGAAGAGGGTGAGCCTGGCGAGTTCGGCGTCGCCGTCACGGTGGACCTCGACCGAGACCAAGTGCTGGATTGCGCGAAGAAGGTCCTCTCGGCGCGAGGCGGCAACCCCACGGTGCACGAGGAGGACGGCTTCTCGATCGTGGAGGACACGAGCCTCGGCGTGGCGCGTCCTCGCATCGCGGTTCGAACGGGCGCGCCGCTGTTCGTAGGTCACGGACCGTGGCTGCGCGCGATGATGCACGCGTACGATCGACAAGGGCCCCGCGCTGCCGCGACGAGTGCCCACGTGCGCCTCCGCAAGGAACTCGACGGCGATCACGCGGCGATCTCGGCGACCGCGAGCCTGCCTGCGAGCCTGCGCGAGAAGCTGCGCGCCGATGTGGAGGGGGGACAAAAACAGGGTGGGCCGACGTTCAGCGCGATCTTGCAAGTGAGCGAAGCGGCCATCGCGCTGCACGTCGCGGGCGACGCCGGCGGCGCGGACGGCGTGCACGCGATCGCGCAGTGCGAGACGGCGCAAGCGTGTGTGACGCTCAGGGACTTCATCGCCAGAAAGCAGACCGCGCTCGAGAAGGATTGGGGCGTGAAGCTCATCGGTATGGCGACCTTGCTCGAGGCGATGCACCTCGAGACGCGCGGGGCTGAGCTTGAGTTGGACTTGGCTGCTCCGGCCTCGGAAATCGCTCGCGTGGCCAACCGCGCGTGGACATTTACCGCGACTTCCCCGCCTCCGCTTGCCGACGCAGGCACTGCTCCTTTGCGCCGTGCCGATGAGACGATCGTCGCCGGAGATCGGTAAAAAACGCGCGGCGGATAGATTTTCCGCTTCGTGGAGATTACCTTACTTGGGCTCCCATCGTGGAGAAGAGCTGGAGATTGGCAATGGCTGGCAAGAACGTGATCACGCTTTCCGACACCAACTTCGAACAAGAGGTCACGAAGAGTGAATCTCCTGTCTTGGTGGACTTCACCGCGACGTGGTGCGGGCCCTGCAAACAGCTCGCTCCCATCGTGGAGAAGCTCGCGGACGAGACCGTCGGCAGATTCAAGGTCGCCAAGGTCGACATCGACGAGTGCCCTGGTATCGCACGCAAGTTCGGCATCAAGAGCGTCCCCACCGTCATGGTGTTCAAGGGCGGCGAGAAGATCGGCCAACACGTAGGACTCACGGGTAAAGACACGCTGCTCAAGTTGCTCGAGGGCTGAGTGCAAAGAAATGGGGGCGGCCGCAAGGCGTGAGACCCTGGGAACGATGTTCACGACTGATCCGCGCCTGATTGCGCTGCGCGATAGTCTCGCCGGCCGCACCCTCAAGGGGAGCGGCCGCGCGCAGTACATCTTGCGCGAGCAGATCGGCGAGGGCGGTCAGGGTTGGGTCTTCACCGCGAACTGGGACGAGCCCGGCGGGTTCGTGGTGGTCGTGAAGGTCCTGCGTCCAGACGCGGTCAACGCGGACACGATGCGGAGGTTCCAGCGCGAGGCCGACGTGCTGCGCATGCTCTCGCAGCAGAGCATCCCGAACCCGCACATCGTGCGCTTCTTCGATCACGCTACGGCGAGCCTCACCTCGGCGAACGGCAGGGATACCTTCAACCTTCCGTTCACCGTGCTGGAGTACGTCAACGGCACGACGCTGGAGAAGGTCGTGGACTCGCAGCCTGGCAAGGGTCTCGGCGCCGAGCGCACGCGCCGCATCTTGCGTCAGGTCTCGCAAGCCCTCGAGCTCGTGCACCAGCAGAAGGTGACCCACCGAGATCTGAAGCCTTCGAACATCTTGCTCGCGGTCGAAGCTGGCGCCGAGATCGCCAAAGTGACGGATTTCGGCCTCGTCAAGCTCACGGACGTCTCGCTTCAACGCACGACGACGCTCGCGGGAGCTTCGCTCGGGTACGCGCCTCCGGAGCAATACGAGCAAGGCAACCAGCGCGTCGGCCCACGCACGGACGTCTTCTCGCTCGCGGCGATCACGTACGAGATGCTCGCCGGCAAGATGGCGTTCCCCTATCGCGAAGGCGAGAACCCGCTCCTGATCGTGACGCGCATTCTCAACCACGCGCGACCGTCTCTACTCGAGGACGCGGACTCGCTCTGCGTCGAGCTGCGCTCGCGGCCGGATCTCATCGCGTTGCTCGACACGCAAATCGCCAAGGCGCTCGCGCCCGATCCGGGCGATCGTCACACGTCGATCAGCGAGTTCTTCGGGGTGATCGAGCCGGTGCTTCGAATGGCGGCCGAGGCGAGGTCTTCATCGGCGCCACCGGCGAATAGGAACCTCCAGTTCTCCGAGACGATCCCCGCGAGCACCAGCGACTTCCCGCTACGACCGAGCCAGGTGCCGGTGATCCTGCCGGCGTTCGAAGGCCCGCCGAGGAGCTCGCTCGGGAGCGGTTCGTTTCAGCCGATTTCCATGCCGCAGCCGTCGGGCGCTTCCCGTCCTTCGGCTCCCATCGACAACCCATGGTCGAACCCGAGGCCCATCGGAGACACGTCGAACCCCTCGCTGTGGACGTGGCGCGTCGCGACTCAACCCGTCAAGGAGGACGTCGTCCGCGGCGTCTCGATGGGCGCGGACAACGGCGGCTGCGTCGCCATCGGGCCGGCGGGGCTCGCGCGCTGGGAGCGCGGTCAGTGGCTCGGTGTGGCGCTGCCCGGCCAGGCCGCGCCGCCGCGTATACGCTTTGCGCGCGCGCTCAAACTGGATGGTGTGCTCGCCGAGCCGGCATGGAGCACCACCGACAGCCTGACATCGTTCACGCAGCGCGACCCGAAACAGGGCGAGCCCGCCAGCGAGCGGACCGTGGTGCGATTTCTCGGGACGTCGGAAGGATTGTGGATCGGTATCTGGGCCTACGACCGCGACCCGCAGGGCATTCGGCGCACGCAGTTGCGGCGCGATGCCGATCTGAGCGCCGACGATAACGTCTCCGTCATGCTCTCACCCACCGCCGACAAGCGCACGGCGTTTCTGTTCAGCGTCAACCCCAACGGCGCGCTCTACGACGCCGAAGTGCTCACGTTCGAGAATGAATCGCGTGAATGGGATGGGATCTGGGATGGGCGCGCCCGCGTCACGGCTGATGGATGGCAGGCCGAGCTCCTGATTCCGTGGCAAACGTTGCGCTATCGACCCATCGATGCCGATGCTGCCGCCGACGCGTGGGATATCAATGTGCGACGATTCATTCGCCGGAAGAACGAAGCGGTGCTGTACGCCGCCTGGAAGCGGACGGAAGGCATCCGATTTCTCGAGCGGGCCGGTACGCTCAGGCAAAGTCCCCTGGAGCGGCGCGTGCTCCGTCGAGCGCTTTTGCGCTGTCGGACCTCTACAGATGACGAGCTGGTCGC
>ENA-OFCD01001068-OFCD01001068.1-metagenomes-genome-assembly--contig:-NODE-1068-length-15164-cov-2.887550_pt1 | contig 15164 bp, 16 predicted proteins | sample MGYA00153392_OFCD01 | MGnify analysis MGYA00153392 | reverse complement strand
CCGCTATTTACCAGCGCATGGTTCGGTTGCTGTGGGTTTACAATCCGTGGCGGGTGAATACGCTCAAACAAGGCACGGTGCTGATCCAGCCCTGGATAATCGGTTATCGAAAACATCCGTTCGCACATGAGCCGTTTCGTTATCTGGATGTTGATCTGTCCAAATTGCCTGGCAATAAGTAAGTTTAAATTACTCAGAAATCTTCCTTAAATCTTCCTTGAATCATTCATGACCACACCTTACTCACAACGCATCACCACGGCTTTAATGGTGCTCATCATCATTGCTTTAGGCCTTCAGCTTTCATGGTGGAGCTGGCATTTTATCGCGCCTGCCATGACAGGTGATGCCTCAAGCTCTAGCACTGGTGAGGGGTTTGAGCCTGCTGCCGACTATAAAAAACGCGCGCGCCAGTTATTTGGCGGCGACGGATCTTCCGGAGTTGCCAGCATGGATGCCGCTTATGTCGCCAACGATATCAGTCTGAAAGGCGTATTCGCGGTGGATGGTAAAACCTTATCGGCGGCAGTGGTTAATTTAGGCGGCAAAGATCAAGTGGTGGTGCTGAATCAGGCGCTGGCGAACGGTGCCAAGCTGACTGAAGTGCACGCCGAATATATTATGATCAGCCGCGCGGGCAGCGCCGGGCCGGGTGAAAAAATTATGCTGGATCAGTTCCGCAGCACTCGCGGGCCCGCTGGAGCTAACACCGCCAATGTTGGTGCTAATGTCGGCGCTGGGACGGGCACCAATGCCGGTGTCGCCAATGCAGGTTTCCGGCTTAATGTCGCGAATGCTGGTCTCAATAGCTATAGCCTGTCTCGCCAGGAGCTTAATACCGTGTTGCAGGATCAACGCCAGTTGGAATTCCTTGGCCGTATCGGCAACGCACCCAATGGGGGTATTCGCGTCGATGATGCGCCCGCCAATTCACTCTCCAGTAAACTCGGGCTTCGGCCTGGCGACATCATCAGCAACGTCAATGGCCAGCCGGTCAATGGCACCGGCGATTTAGCCCGGCTCTACCAACAATTTGCCACCCTCTCGCAAGTACGTATCGAGCTTAAACGGGGTGGTGCGCCGGTGTTATTAACTTACGCGGTGCAGAATTAGCCTTTGTAAATGCCCCGCCGTGCCTGCATGGCATGGTTAAAAGCAACGCAAATTTTCTGCCACACAATATTCAGCGTCCTATTCAATGTCAAGGCGCGCCCTCGCCGCTTGACCTAAACTTCGGATTGCGGGTTATATTTTTTATAAACACTTTCGGAGTATTCGTATGATCAGTATTAAAACGCTTCACCACCAAACCATTGCGGCATTGGTACCCATGATTACCGCTGCCGCCTGTTTAAGTTTTATCGCTGCCGCACCTGCGCACGCCGCTGCGCCAATGGTTAAAACCCCTAACCCTGGCTATTACCGCATGATGCTGGGCGACTTTGAAGTCACCGCCCTGTCTGACGGTACGGTTAATCTGCCGGTGCGCGATTTATTGACCCACACCGCACCTGCTGCCACCGATCAAGCGCTTGCCAAGGCATATTTGAAAAACCCACTGGAAACCTCCGTCAATGGCTACCTCATCAATACCGGCGACAAGCTGGTACTGGTTGATACCGGTGCGGCCGGCCTGTTTGGCCCGACCCTCGGAAATCTGGTCACGAATTTGAAAGCAGCCGGTTATCAACCAGAGCAGGTTGATGAAATTTACATCACCCATATGCACGCCGACCATGTGGGCGGCCTGATGTCCGGTGACAAACTTGCGTTCCCGAACGCGACTGTGCGCGCGGATAAACAAGACGCTGATTACTGGTTAAGCCAGGCGAATCTCGATAAAGCTGACGCGGACGACAAAGGTTTTTTTCAAGGCGCGATGGCGTCCTTGAACCCATACGTCAAGGCGGGCAAATTTAAGGCCTTCGTCGGCAACACCGATTTAATGCCCGGCATCAAAGCCATCGTTACGCACGGCCATACTCCCGGACACAGCATTTATGCGATCGAAAGCAAAGGCCAGAAACTGATGCTGTGGGGCGATCTGATACATGTGGCTGCGGTGCAGTTTAGCAATCCATCCGTCACCATCAAGTTTGACAGCGACAGCAAAACCGCCGAAGCCCAGCGCAAGAAAGCCTTCGCCGACGCAGCCAAAGGCGGCTATCTGGCGGCCGCCTCCCATCTGTCATTTCCCGGTATCGGTCATATCGTGGCCGCTGGCAAGGGCTACACTTGGCTGCCAGTCAATTACTCTGCGCTGAAGTAATCCATACGATCTCATCTGTGTGGTGCAGATGACATTTTTTGAAAAGGGCCTCGCGGCCCTTTTTAAAATTGCGGTTTATGCACTGCTGGATACATTAAAAACTGAAGCGGTTATTGCTGCCGCCACCTACTGTCATGCAGCGTTAGCAGCTTTCAAGAACGGGCAAGTCCGTCAATTCATGGTGGGCCCTGTACTGCTTTATGCCAACTTCCAGTTCGCCGACGCATTCGGCAAGATGCTGCTGGTGTCCTATCGCCCCCAGCAGATATAGGTTGCGCCCCAGCAGGCTTCGCCGCTAATTAACTTCTGATCTGCTGGATAAAGCAGTATTTTTTAGCGCTTCACGCCTGTCGGTGCCCAAGTTTGTCACGCATTTTTTTCCGCCAACTTCCAGCGCTAATTAAAAAGCGGCATTAGCCCAATTTGCGGCATTTATACTGCTGCAACATTGATGCCGTACAATCACAAAACAAATTTAAATTGTTTTTTATGGGCGCGCAATGCACTTATCTTTTACACGACTAACACGATCAACTTTTGCGGCAGCCTGCGTAGTCCTGGCGATGGGCAGCAGCACACTGGGCACGATCTCACCGGCGTTTGCCGATGATATGGTGATGATCAATTTCGTTAACGCCGATATTGCCTCAGTGGTGAAAGCGATAGGCGCGCATACCGGAAAAAATTTCATCCTTGACCCTCGCGTGACGGGCAATATGAACATCATTTCGCAGACGCCCGTGTCGAAAGAGCTGGCGTATCAAATTTTGTTGTCAGCACTCAGGGTGCACGGCTTTGCGGCGATTGAAGAGCGTGGCGCCGTGAAGATCGTGCCGGAGGCGGATGCCAAAACCAGCGGCACCGTGATTGATCGTGGCACGCAGATGTCCGGTGACCGTATTGTCACGCAGGTCTTCATCTTGCAAAATGAGTCAGCCGCGCAGATTGCAACTGTATTGCGACCGCTAGTCGCACCGAATAATTTTATCGGCGCTTATCCTGGCAACAACACACTGGTGATCACCGACTATGCACAAAATGTGCAGCGCATCGCCAAGATTATTGCTTCAATTGATGTGCCGACGAGTGCTGATGTGCAACTAATCAGACTTCAGTACGCGAGCGCTGTTGATGTTGCCAACCTGCTTGGCCGCCTGATGCCGGAGGCCACGCCGAATCCCACCCAACCCGGCGCGCCAGCGAAATTGACGATTGCCGTGGAGCCACGCACTAACAGCCTGATGATGCGTGCCGACACCCCGGCACTGATTACGCGCATCAAAACACTGGTGGCGGGCATGGATATTCCGACTGCTGCGAACGGCAATATCCATGTGGTGTATCTGCGTAATGCAGAAGCCACCAAGCTGGCTGAAACCTTGCGCGGATTGATGAGCAGCGGCAACAGCGGTAGCAGCAGCGCTGGCAGCAACGCTACACCCGCCACGCTCAATGCCGCAAACCCTAGCACTGGCGCGGCTTCCGGGGCATCCACCTCGAGTGCAGTCAACAGCTCGATCCAGGCTTATGCGGCTACCAATTCACTGGTGATTGTAGCGCCCGACCATGTTTATAATTCACTGCGTTCTGTGATCGACAAACTCGATACGCGCCGCGCCCAGGTTTATGTAGAAGCCTTGATTGTGGAAGTATCAACCTCGATTGCATCCGAGTTTGGTATCCAGTGGCAGGACCTGACGGGTGTCAACAACACCGGCACCCGCTTAATTGGCGGCACCAATTTTGGCGGCACCGGCCAAAATATTATTGGCGCAGCCGGCAATATCAGCAGCGTGGGCGCCGGACTCAATCTCGGCATCGTCCGCGGCAAGGTAACCATCCCGGGGGTTGGCGAAGTGCTGAACCTCGCCGCTCTGGCGCGCGCCCTCGAAGCCGATCAACGCAACAACGTGCTCTCCACCCCCAACATCCTCACCCTGGACAACGAGGAAGGTAAAATTGTAGTGGGGCAGAATGTGCCGTTTGTGACGGGCAGCTTTACCTCTACGGCCAGCAGTTCCACCAATCCGTTCCAGACCATTGAGCGCAAAGATATTGGCCTGACCCTGCGTGTTACGCCGCAGGTAGCCGAAGGTGGCGCGGTCAAATTAAAGGTGTATCAGGAAGTATCCAGCGTCGTGCCGACCACCAACAGTATTAAATCGGCTGATTTGATTACCAATAAACGCTCCATTGAAAGTACTGTGCTGGTTGACGATGGGCAGATCGTGGTGATCGGCGGCTTGATCCAGGATGACACCAAAAATGGCGACAGCAAAGTACCGCTGCTGGGCGACATCCCTTTCATCGGCAACTTCTTCAAATACCAAACCCGCAATCGCGATAAAACTAATTTGATGGTGTTCCTCAGGCCCTATGTGTTGCGCGACGGCAAATCAGCCAATGCGCTCACCGGTGATCGATACGACTACATTCGCAATGAACAAGGCGCGCATTTGAAGGATGCTGAATCACTGTTGCCGCCCACCGGCGGGCCGCAATTGCCAGCGGTTTCTTCGCAGCCAATTACTACTCTTACGACTACTCCTGCTGCTGCTCCGGCTGCCGCATTCTCGGTTGCACCACCCGCCCCCTCAACGGTAAAGTAATCATGGGTGCCGCCTTAAATAAAGATGACGTCACACCGCAGCATACGGATAGCACCACAGTACGTTTGCTGCCCTATCATTTCGCCAAAGCCAAAGGCGTCATCACCGCGCGCGAAATTGAGGGCGAAATTGAAATCTGGCTAGCACCTAACCCTGAATCGGCCACTCTCGCCGAGGTGCGCCGCATGACCGGCAAAGCGCTGCGTCCGGTGCTGTTATCGGATGCTGATTTCAAAATACATCTGGCGCGCGCTTATGCAGGCGACGCTTCCGATAACGCCCAGGATTTCGCGCTCGATATCGCCAGCAATATCAATAGCGCTTCTGACCTCACGCTGCTCACTGAAGCGCTGACCGACATCACCGATCTGCTCGAAACCGAGAACGATGCGCCGATAATTAAGCTCATCAATGCCTTGCTCACTCAGGCCGTGCGCGAGAATGCCTCCGACATTCATCTGGAAATTTTTGAGCGTCGTTCACTGGTGCGCTTCCGCGTTGATGGTGCGCTGCGCGATGTAGTTGAGCCCCGACGGTCGCTGCACGCGGCGATGGTGTCGCGGGTAAAAGTGATGGCCGAGATGGATATTGCCGAAAAGCGCTTGCCGCAGGATGGCCGCATTATGCTCAGGATTGCGGGACGCCCGGTGGATGTGCGCGTCTCAACATTGCCCACCGGTCACGGTGAGCGGGTGGTGCTGCGCCTGCTCGATAAACAGGCGGGTCGGCTATCGCTGGATGGCCTCGGCATGCCCGCCCATACATTGACACGGCTCGATCATTTGATCCAGCAGCCACACGGCATTATTCTGGTCACCGGGCCTACGGGCTCCGGCAAAACCACCACTTTGTATGCGGCGCTGTCACGGCTCGATGGCCGCACCCGCAATATGATGACAGTCGAAGATCCGATTGAATATGATCTTGATGGGGTCGGCCAGACGCAGGTGAATCACAAGATCGACATGACTTTTGCCCGGGCGCTGCGCGCGATCCTGCGCCAGGATCCGGATGTGATTATGATCGGTGAAATTCGTGATCTTGAAACCGCGCAGATCGCGGTGCAGGCATCCCTCACCGGCCATCTGGTACTGGCCACGCTGCACACCAATTCTGCAGCGGGTGCGGTCACCCGTCTCGTTGATATGGGGATTGAACCGTTTCTGTTGGCGTCCACTTTATCCGGCGTACTGGCACAGCGGCTGGTGCGTAAATTAGCCCCTGACACAAAACGCGAACGCGCACCCACCGAGGCTGAACAGGAAATCTTAGCCGCCTCATCAAACGCGACACATCGGCAATTAGCCCAGGTATTTGAACCCGTTGAAGGCATCACCGCCAACGCCACCGGCTATCGTGGACGCACCGGTATTTACGAGCTGCTTACCGTGGATGAAGCCTTGCGCAAGCTGATTCATGACGCCGCATCTGAACACGAAATTGCCGATGCCGCCATTCGCGGCGGCATGACACCCTTGCGTGAAGACGGTTTGCGCTGGGTAGCCGACGGCGTGACCTCGATGGAAGAAGTGTTACGGGTTACGCGTGATTAACGCGTGATCAACACGTGATGAGTGCGACTATGCGTGATTGCCACGCCACTTAATCATGATTGAATATTATTTACGCCAACCCAAATAACCAATATGCCCGGCTACCGTTACACCGCCTATGATCTTGATGGCCGCGAACAACGCGGCGTGCTGGAATCTGACAGCCCGCGATTGGCACGCGCGCAGTTGCGCGATAAAGGTTTGTTCCCACTGGATGTGGCGCAAATTGCAGCGGCCAACGACACCTATGCCGCAGGGGGTGGCAAGCGTCGTGCCCATCTGGCCACCGCGGATCTGGCACGCGTGACCCGGCAGCTCGCCACTTTGCTGGGCGCTGGCTTGACCATCGAGCAAACCTTTAACGCCATCATCGAGCAGGCTGAGTCCGAGCCCGAACGCCAGCTGCTCGCGGCGGTACGCGGCCAAGTGCTGGAAGGCCAGTCTCTCGGCACCGCACTCACGCAATTCCCGAATACATTTTCGGATTTATATCGCACCCTAGTCGCAGCGGGTGAGACCTCGGGTCGGTTGCCGTTAGTGCTGGCGCGATTGGCGGATTATGTTGAAGAGCAACAGGCGCTCAAGCAAAAATTATTGATCGCAATGATTTACCCGGCGATCGTCATGACCGTGTGTATTTTGGTGGTGACAGGCCTGATGGTTTATGTTGTGCCGCAGGTGATCGGGGTGTTTGAATCCACCAAACAAACCCTGCCGTTGATGACGCGCGCATTGCTGGCGCTGTCGAAATTTATTCAGATCACCGGCGTATTCTGGCTGGTTGCAGGGGTAGCCGCTTTTATCGGAGCGCGCATCGCGCTGCGCCGTGAAGCGGTACGACGGCGCTTCGATAAGGCGTTGCTGCGCCTGCCGCTGTTTGGTCGGCTGATTCGGTCGCAGGAATCCGCGCAACTCGCCGCCACTTTGTCGATCCTGGTCGGCAGTGGCGTGCCGGTTCTGACCGCGTTACAAGCCGGTGCAGGCGTGGTTGGCAATCTGCCCATGCGTGAAGCCTTGCAGCGCGCCACCGTTGCCGTGCGTGAAGGCTCTGGCCTGGCCCGCGCCATTATTGCGCAACAACAAAAGCCGCCGTTGTTTCCACCAGTAATGGTGCACCTGATTGCATCCGGTGAAGCCAGCGGCCGCCTGACCCAAACTCTGGAAGCGGCCGCACGTCAACAGCAACGCGATGTCGAAACCCGTACCACCGCGTTCGCCGCGATTATTGAACCTGCGATGATTTTAATCATGGGCGTGATCGTGCTGGCAATTGTGCTCGCGGTACTCTTGCCCATTTTTGAACTCAACCAACTTGTCGCCCGCTAATATGAAAATCCTGCCTCGCTATCGTCTCCCTGACCGCGCACACGGTTTCACGCTCATTGAAATTATGATCGTCGTCGTCATCATCGCCATCCTCGCCGCGGTCGTCATTCCGCGCATTCTGGATCGCCCCGATCAGGCGCGGGTCACGGCGGCTAAAGCCGATATCGCGATCATCATGCAGCAGTTAAAACTCTATCGATAACGCCGCCTATCCTTCCACCGATCAGGGCCTGCAGGCGCTGACCGTAAAGCCCACCACCACGCCTGCGCCGATGAACTGGAAAACCGGCGGCTATCTGGAAAAACTGCCGAACGATCCATGGGGTCGTCCGTACCAATATTTGAATCCTGGCCTCAAAGGCGAGATCGATATATTTAGCCTGGGTGCCGACGGCCAGCCCGGTGGCGAAGGCAACAATGCGGATATTGGCTCATGGAATCTTTGAGATTTTTTTATACAAAGTCGTTTATCCATGAGACTCTTGAAGCATAAATGGTCTGTGATGCCCGTCAATGCTAGAGTTTTTAATTCAAAAAACGGGTTCACCTTAATCGAAATTCTGGTGGTGGTCATCATCATTGGCATTGCGCTGTCATTAGCGGTGGCCAAGCTTTATCCCGACGAGAACGAACGCCTGCGCGAGGAAACTGATCGCGCCGTGGCGATGCTCGAAGCCGCACGTGATGAAGCCGCCTTTAGCGGACACACGATTGCGTTCAACATCAGCGAAAACACGTTGACCTTTTACGAGCGCGACACCCGATCCGCTGAAATAAAATGGCTGCCCGTGAACAACCCGCAACTTGAAGCGCGGCCGTTTGCAGACGGCATCAGCGCGGCCTTGCGGCTGGGCGGATCTGGTGCCCAAACCAGTGATAAAAATGCGCTCGCCTTGTTCCAACCGGCGGGCGTCGGCGCGCCTTTTGAAGTGCTACTGGCCTCCAACTTTGGCCAACGCGTGATCGTGGCCGATGCATTGGGGAACCTGTCATTAGGCAATCTCGATACGGCCATCTCCGCCAACACCAGCCAAGTTAATGCGCGCTAATTTTTTTACTCATGCCACCTTATCAACGCGCGCTCAGCAAGCCTTCACGCTCGTGGAAGTGTTAATCGCGCTGGCGATTTTAGCGATTGCTTTATCGGCTGCCGTTCGAGCCGCGAGCGTCGCGGTTGATAGCGCTCATGAAAGTAAATTACGTACCTTAGCCACCTGGATTGCGCAGGATCGGATTGCGCTTGCAAATGCGCAGGTTATGACCAGCGCACGCTTGCCACCGGTGGGCGCTAGCAATGATAGCCAAACTTCGGCCGGGATTGATTTTGGCATTCAAACCAGCGTAGGCGATACGCCTAACCCCGCGTTCCGCAAACTCGATGTGCGGGTTCTGCGCCCCGGTGGTTCACAGGCGTTGGTCATCATGACCACTTATCTGGTCGCAGTCCCTAATGTTTCCAACGCCCCTAATGTTTCCGGTGTTTTAAGGCCAGCACCATGAGCCTGCCATTTAAAAAACGCCGTGCACAAATTGGCGTCACACTGATTGAGCTGCTGGTGGCAATGGCCATTTTTGCGATCATTGCGGTGATGGCCTATCGCACCCTAAGCTCGGTATTTCAAACCCGCGAGCAATTGCAAACTGAAACCGCCAAGTGGCGCGACGCCGCCTTATTTTTTTCGCGTCTGGATAATGATTTGAGTGCGCTGCTGGATCGTCCGATTAAAAACGCCGATAACCTGCCGGAGCCCGCACTCTTGTTGCGACGTTATCCCGCAGGCCCGAATGAAGCCACCCTGACCTTCACGCGGGCGGGCTTTGCCGATAACGATGGCGAGATGGCCGCGCCACAACGGGTCGGCTATCGCCTGCGCGATGGCAAGCTCGAACTGCTGATCTGGACGGGCCTTGATCAAGCGCCACGCGCCACACCACAAGTTTTTGCCGCATTGAGCCATGTGCGAGAAGCCAGTTGGCGCGCTCTGCATCCGACCCAATCCTGGCAACCAGGATGGGAAAAAATCGACACTAATCGCAGCGCTTTTCCGTTGGCGCTGGAATTATCGATCACGTTAGACAGTGGTGAAAAAATATCGCGTACTTTCGCCATCAGAAATAGCGGCTATGCAAGCTAGGGGCGCACTCCAATATCAGCGCGGTGCGGCCATCATCACCGCCCTGCTGGTGGTGATGCTGGCGGCGACGATCGCCACTTATTTGCTGTCGCAACAATCACGCGCACTCACCCGCACCGCGCGCGCCACCGAGCGCGCCCAGGTCACGTTGTATGCGGAGCCCACGCTTAATTGGGCGCGGGCGGCGTTGTTTGCGAGCCAGAACAACAGCATCTATGTCGCCCTGACACAGCCGTGGGCGCAGCCGATTGCGGCGCAACCGCTGGTCAACCCGGACGGTGGTGCGGCGGTACTGGCGTCCGGCCTGATTCATGATGAGGCGGGCAAATTCAATCTCAATAATTTAGTGAAGGTCGATAAAACCGCCAGCGCTGATGATATTGAAATATTCAAACGCCTGCTCAAAAACCTGAAACTGAATTCTGATTTAAGTGATGCCGTGGTGGACTGGATCGACGCCGATAACGAGCCGCGCACAAATGGCGCAGAAGACGGCTATTACATGAGTCTTGCCGCACCCTATCGCACCGCCAATCAGCCGCTGGTGCAATGGCAGGAGCTGGGCCGGGTGCGTGGCTTTGATGCCGCCACGATACGGCGGTTAGCCCCCTACATAACCGCATTGCCGACGGGTACCAAAATAAATATCAACACCGCGTCGACCGAGGTAATCACCGCGCTGTTCCCTGATTTATCGAGCGCGGATATGGCCGATCTGGTGCGCAAGCGCGCGACTACCCCGTTTCAGAATATTGATGGTGTAACCGAAAAGAAACCGTCATTGCAGAAAGCGTTATCCACCTTCGATCAGGTGGCGGACGTGACCAGCTCCTATTTTTCAGTCTCGATTACCATCACCGGAGAAGCTGCGGCCACGCATCAAACCGCGCTGCTGGACTGCACCGAATCAAAAAAAGGCAGCTGGCCCCGTATAATTTGGGTTCAAGCCCAGTAAATTTTTTCTGCTCATCTTTATTCTGATTCTTGTGTTTGTTCTTATCTTTATCCTGACCAACATGCCGCACCCTCATTGATATCCACCCGCCCGTGCTCTTAATCATCACCCTTCCCGATCAAGCAACCTTTAGCGCGTCCGAAACCCGGGCGAGCTTCTTGCTGCTGGATGGGCAAGGCCATGTATTGCGCAGCGGACACGATGTGTTGAGTGATGTGTCAAATGCAACGTTAAATGCTGTGCCGCGTGCCACATTACACATCATCGCCACCGTCCCGGCCAGCCGCATTGTCTTCATCGAGACGCCACTACCCCGCGTCAGTGGCGCGCGGCGTGAAGCATTGCTGCGTTATGCAATTGAGGACAAGCTTACGATTGATCCCGATACCATGCATGTGGCGTTGTTAGGGGAAGCACAATCTGCAGCTGGACCTGCAGCTGGATCGGCAGCCCAGCCAGCATCGCAACCAGCCGCACGCTATATCGTGGCCGCGATTGATCGCCGTTGGTTTAGTGCAGCGCTTGCTTGGCTCAGCGCTGCCCAACTCGCCCCGCGCGCAGTGTATGCCGAAACCGAGCGGGTGGCCGCCGCCGCCGATGAATGGGCGATTGTGCTCGGCCCCGACCAGTGCTATGCCAAGCGTCATGACGGATTTGCCTATTCGCTGGACAGTGGTGGTCAAACTTTGTCGGAACCGCCGTTTGCGTTGAGTCTGGCCTTGCGCGAAGTAGCCCATCCACCTTCGGTGTTGACCGTATACCATGCGGATGCGGCAAATCCCACCAACACAATGTTGGCCGAACTAGCACCGCACTGGCAGGCCAAGCTGGGCATTCCCACGCGGATGGCCGACGCCGTCGCTGTCAAGGCCGCACAATCGGGTCATCGCCTGCTGCAACTGTCGAACGGCAATTTGCTTACCAGTGAATTCAAGCCGCGCAGCCGAGGCGCTGGTTGGGCGCAAAGCCTGCGGCCGGTGATGTGGCTGGCGGCCGCCTTGGTCGGTCTGCAACTGATTTTCAGCGTCGCCGATGTTTTACAGCTTGATCGACAGCGGCAAAAAATCGAACTTGAAATGCGGCAATTGTTTCAGGCAACCTTCCCCCAAGCCACCACCATCGTCGACCCAGCACTTCAGTTGCAACGCAATCTTGACACGCTTAAACATGAACGTGGATTGAGCCAGAGTGATGATCCACGGCTGGCGCTGGCGCAATTGTCTGAACTATCGCAATTGTCTGAGCTATCGCAGAACGCGCCCGAACTCGTCATTAATGAAATCACGATCAGCGAAAATTTTACGGTCTTGTCACTCAACATGCCCAGCCCGGAAGCATTTAATCAGTTGCGCCAGAAAGTCGCATTGATGCCGAACGCCAGCCTGAAAATTAATGCGCCGCAAAAAGATAATCCAGGCCAGGTAGTTATTACGCTTGCCGCCACTACTGGAACACGCTCTGCAACTACAACTGCAACCAGGAACGGCACATGATCAGCGCCGTCAAGATTAAATGGGCCGCTGCGCAAAATCGTGCTGCACATTCACTCACCAGCAGCGCTTTGTGGAGACGCTGGCAGAATCTGAGCAGCGACGGGCAACGCATCATCCGCTGGAGTGCCATGCTGCTTACGGCGGCGCTCGTTTGGGCTTATGTGTGGTTGCCCGCTGCGCGTGGTCGCGAGACATTGGCGCTGCGTATTCCGGTATTACAGGCGCAGCTGGCCGCCATGCGTAGTCAGGCCGACGAAGTCAAGCGCATCAACACCACACCGCTGGTCGTGACCACCAATGCGCGTACTCTCGCTGATACCATCGGCTTGCAAATTGCATTTGGCCAAAACAATACCGCCACCACTGCCAACACCACCGTTACGATTAACGAACGCCGACAATTTCGCGTCAATATTGCCAGTATCGCTTACACAAGCTGGCTGGATAATCTGGATGCCGCATTAAAGCGCTATCGAGTGCGCGTGGTATCCGTCAATTTGAAACCCCTGCAGCCGGGCAACAGCGCCGCATTGATGGCCGTTGAACTGGTGTTGGCAGATGACGCACCTTCGGGCAGATGAGCAGAGAAGGCGTAAACATCCTATGAAAATTCGACATGCACTAGTTTTGCTGGCGGTCATATTTCTGCTCGGCTTGATCGTGTTGATGCCAGCCACGCTGATTCAAGCTCCGGTGAATCGCGCGATGGCACCGAATGCGGCGTTGGTCGTCACCGCCGGCACTATTTGGTCAGGCACCGCCAAGCTCACCCTGTTTCCCGCGGCGCGCCCGGTGATGGTACCGATCACGTGGCGCTTTGATCCAATGGCATTCCTGCGCCTGCGTCTGGGTTTTTACATCCGTGCAGACTCAGCCGCACTGGCGGGCACCACCCGTATCGGCGCGGGCATTCGTACTATTGAGCTGCGCGATACCAACCTGAAAATTGATAGCGCGCTGATTAACCGCATCCATTCACTGCTTCCGATGTTTGGCTCACGCGGCACACTGCATCTGACTATAAACGAGGGCGATCATATCGTCATGCCCTATCAGGCCACAGACGGATTGCGCACCGTCGAAGGCAAACTGGCTGCAAAAATTGATAGCCTGACCCTAGGCATGTTTTCATCGCGCCCATTGGGTACTTATGAAATCGCGGTCAAGCTCAACAATACTACTGCAGAATATTTACTGGTCAATGCCACCGGCCCGCTCAAATTTGACGGCGGTGGTGCGGTCTCGTGGGGCACCAATCGCAGCTTCGTCTACCGCGGTTTTGCCGTCGCCCCGCGCGAATCTGCACTGCTCCTGACACCGTTACTGGCGGTGGGCAGACCCACTGCTGATGGCCGCTTGCAAATTGACTACTCCAGTAAATGGTAACGCCGCTGGATCAGCCCGTTTTAAAAAACGTGGCAACACCCGCTGTTGCCATCCCCGCTGGTTACAAAGCCCCGTGGTGGCTGCCGAGTGCACATGCGCAGACAATCTATCCGCCGCTCTTCGCGAAGCGTCCCACGATTCAATATCAGCGTGAGCGCTGGGATTCCACCCCGCACGGCATAGCGGACGGTGATTTTGTCGATGTGGATCGTCTAGCCGGTCACGCTGATAAACCGCTGCTGGTGGTATTCCACGGCCTCGAAGGCAATTCGCAAAGTATCTATGCGCTGAACCTGATGCACGTAGCACAGCAGCGCGGCTGGCGCGGCATGGTGCCGCACTTTCGGGGTTGCAGTGGTGAGATGAATCGCCTGCCGCGTGCCTATCATTCCGGCGACGCGGCCGAAATTGACTGGATTTTACGCCGCGCAAAATCTGAATCACCGAATGCGCCCGTCTATGTTGCCGCCATTTCTTTAGGCGGCAATGCCACCCTGAAATGGCTGGGCGAACAGGGCAGCAACGCCATAAATATTGTCGAGGCGGTCGCAGCCATTTCAGCACCACTCGATTTAACCGCAGCGGGCAATGCGCTCGAGGTCGGTTTCAGTAAAATTTATGCGAAAAATTTTCTCAACACCATGAAAAAAAATGCGCTCGCCAAGCTTGCCGTGCATCCCGGTATTTTTAATGCCGACGCGGTGCGTGCCGCCACCACGCTGCGCGAGTTTGATAATGAAGTCACCGCGCCGCTGCACGGCTATCGCGATACCGATGATTATTGGCTGCGTGCTTCCGCCAAACCAGGCTTATCAAATATCTGCGTGCCAACGCTGGTGTTGAATGCGCGCAACGATCCATTTTTGCCGGCATCGGCATTGCCTGCCGCATCCGAGGTTTCGTCATTAGTCACCCTCGATTTTCCCCTCGACGGTGGCCATGTTGGATTTTTTTCTGCCCCTTTCCCGGGCAACAGCCAGTGGATGCCACAACGGGTTTTTAATTTTTTTGATCATCAACACTGAAAGCGCGCACAGCTTATGACCACCATCGCAAACGAAATTTTTAAAGCCTACGACATTCGCGGCATTGTCGGTAAATCATTGACGCCTGAAGGTGTTGAGCTGATCGGCCAAGCACTCGGCAGCGAGATGAAACTGCGCGGAGGTACCCATGTCGCCATCGGTAGGGACGGTCGCCTCTCCGGCCCCAGCCTTTCACAAGCACTCGCTCGTGGCCTGCAGGCAACCGGTATTCATGTGATCGATATTGGCGTGGCCGCCACGCCAATGGTCTATTTCGCGGCACATCATTACGACGTTGGCTCTGCCATCATGGTCACTGGCTCGCACAATCCCCCGGATTACAACGGCATCAAGATGGTATTACAGGGCGAGACCTTGGCACTCGATGCAATTCAGGTGCTGAAACGCCGTAT
>ENA-OFCD01001067-OFCD01001067.1-metagenomes-genome-assembly--contig:-NODE-1067-length-15182-cov-7.043631_pt1 | contig 15182 bp, 12 predicted proteins | sample MGYA00153392_OFCD01 | MGnify analysis MGYA00153392 | reverse complement strand
GATCGCCGCAACAACACAGTATTTATCAGTTCCAATGGTGAGTACACAGGGAAGCAAGAAGATGCAGATCTGATTGCCGCACGGGAGAAAGGGGAGCTAGTCAGACATCAAACTGCGATGACTGGTGCTAGTACTAGTGTCAACCCCAGCGATACAGGCAACCGAGTCAAACTCATGACCGCTGCTCCCTTTGGCAAAATTGACGGGATGCAGGAATTACCGTGGGTCGCCATCTCAGTCATTGATGAAGATGCAGCATACGTCGAACTGCAAGGGCTGTTATTGACGATTTTGGCTGGAGCTGGCTTTACTGCTGTGTTGACAGTTGCGTTATCGACCTTCCTTGCCGATCGAATCATTAAATATATCCGCCGGACGATCGCCACGATTACCACTTCTGCGAATGAAATCGTCGATACCGTGCAGACACAGGAGATTTCCGTCAATCAACAAGCAAATTCGGCAATCGCGACTACAGATAGCGTCAATGAATTGGAGAGCATCTCCACCGAAACCGCCGCACAAGCCTCCGCCTCAGCGAATGGAGCCAGACAAGCCCTCTCACTGGCAGAAGAGGGCACCCAAGCGGTGCAAAAAACGATCCATGAGATGTCCGATTTACGCGAACGCGTCAATGAGATCGCCAAGCAAATCGCCGATCTGGGCACCCAAACCGGACAGATTTCGACTGTATCCGACCTCGTATCTGACATTGCCAAACAGACAAATATGCTCGCACTCAAAGCAGCCGTCGAAGCTGCCCGCGCTGGCGAACAGGGCAAAGGATTCGGCGTAGTTGCTGGAGAAATTCGGAAATTAGCAGACGAGAGTAAAAAGTCTGCCCAGAAAATTAATAATCTCGCCACCGATATTCAAGTGGCAATCGATCGCACCGTTATGACTACCGCTCGTGGTACTAAGACAGTTACCGACGGCATCCAACTTGCCGAAAATACCGCAGTGACTTTTAACGGCGTGACAGATGCCGTCAACAACGTCTTCCTCAACTCCCAGCAGATTTCCGCTAGTACCAAACGCCAAGCCACAGCCATTCAACAAGTACTCGGTGCGATGAACACCATCTCCCAAGGCTCCCAAGAGAACGCAGTGGGAATGCACAAAGTCAAAACCTCTACAAGAGAACTGAACCTGATTGCAGATGAGCTGCAAGCAGCGGTGAGTTAAGAGGGTAGAGGGTAGAGGGTAGGTAAGAAGTAACGCTGCGCGTTATGACAAGTAAAAAACTTTACCCCCTAACCTCTACCCCCTACCCCCTACCCTCTACTCTCTACCCCCTACCCTCTACCCTCTACCCCCTAACCCCTACCCCGATGCTATCCACATTCAAAACTAATCTTCAAGATAAATTAAATGGTTTTTCCTTTAGAACTAAAGCGATCGTTGTTGCAGTATTGCTTTCTACTATACCTGTGGTAGGGATTGGTATACTCGCTTATACTTTGGCTCATGATAGTCTGCAAACATCGGAAACTCAACAACAGCAGTATGTGACTGAATCTTTTAAAGCTAACTTAATCAGGTTTATGATTCTGCGTCGCAAAGATATTCAAAGTTTGTCGCTAGCACCAGTGCTGACTAATCCCAAACTTAGAGCTAATAGCTCGGTACCAGAAATTGAAACTTACTTAGATCGATTCAAAGATACTTATAAGTTGTACGACAGCATTATGGTGTTTGACCTTCAGGGAAATCCCCTGTATGTTTCTCAAGGTAGTCCCCGCGATAATCATCGCGATCGAGCGTATTTCCAAGCAACGCTCAAAACTGGCAAAGCCCAGATTTCTCGCGCCTCAGTTTCCAAGAGTTCAGGCAAAACTGTCTTTCACATTACCGCTCCCATTCTGGATAGTAGCACTGGACAGCTAATTGGTGTTGTCCGCGCCCGAATGCCGATTGATTCTCTCAAAGTACTCGCTCAAGCTTTTGATGTGAGTAATAGTCGTAATGAGTGGCACATTCTAGACAGAAATCTCGATCGATTTCTCCTGGCTGGGGAGCAAGATCAAATTGGGCGGGCGGGCAATGACTTTGATAGCTATGAAAAACTGAAAAATGTTCAGCAGCCAACCACGGTCACCGATATTGATAAAATTGATGGCAAGAGACAGCTAGTATCATATCTCGCTGTAGGTAAGACACCAGAATTGCCAGATCTCGGACTGACAATTCTTATCGCCAAAGATACCGCTGATATTTTTGTTCAAGAGCAGGGAATGATCGTAGTCATTGGTTTAGGAGTGCTGGCAACAGGTGGTTTGACTTTGGGATTATCCCTATTGTTGGGTAATCGAATTACCAAGTTTATCGCCAAGCTTGCCGACTCGATCGTCACTTCTTCGGGCGCGATCGTCGATACCGTCGAGAGGCAGGAAGTCACGGTCAATATCCAGGCAAACTCCGCGATCGATACGAGTACGACAGTCAACGAACTTGGAGCGATCTCCTTCCAATCTGCCGCCCAAGCTGAAGCCGCTACCAATAATGCCAGACAAGCACTCTCCCTCTCAGAAGATGGGACTCGATCGGTACAACAGACGCTCAGAGGGATGTCTGGACTCCGAGATAAAGTCGATGCGATCGCCAACCAGATCGTTAATCTCAGCGAACAAACCGGACAGATTACTGTAGTGTCCGACCTCGTGGCAGATTTGGCAAGTCAAACCAATATGCTCGCCCTCAATGCTGCGGTAGAAGCTGCGCGGGCGGGGGAACAGGGTCGAGGTTTTAGTGTAGTTGCCGACGAAATTCGCAAACTAGCCGACCAAAGTAAAAAATCTGCTGACAAAATCAACGATCTAGCCAACGATATTCAATCAGCAATCAACCGGACGGTGATGGTGACTGATGAAGGTACCAAAACCGTAAATGAGGGGATCGACCTGGCTCGATCGACCGCAGCGACCTTCGTGGGCGTGACAGATGCCGTTAACAACGTATTCTTGAACTCCCAACAAATCTCGACCAGTGCCAAGCAACAAGCGATCTCGATCCAACAAGTACTCAGTTCGATGACGATGATCTCCCAAGGCTCTCAAGAAAGTGCCGTAGGAATGCACCAAGTGAAGATGACCACTAGAGAGTTGACACAGGTGGCGGATGAGCTGAAGGCAGCAGTGGTTTAGGCCTTAGGCTTTAGGCTTGAGTCAAATTCGCCGCTGTGCTGTATCTGTCCCCTCAAATCTTGCTGAAGGACATGGTAGAACTTCGGCTAAAGAGTTCTTACAATTCATCGCGATCTCCTTTGGCTCTATTTGCGAACTCGAAACCCAAATACTATTATCCCATCGACTGAAATACATCAACAGCCAAGACTCTGACACAGTTTTAGCTTTACTAATTGAAACTAGTAAAACTATTCGCGGATTATAAAAAGCCATCAAAGAAAGAACGGAGGGCAAGATCTAAATTAGGTGTTAGGGATTAGGTATTAGGTGTTAGGGGAAGTATTCTCGGTCGGGAATTCAGACCTAAAACCTATTCCCTAAAGCCTAAAGCCTAAAACCTAAAGCCTAGTCCCTAAAGCCTAGAACCTATTCCATAAAGCCTAAAGCCTAAAACCTAAAGCCTATGTACATTGACGACGACGAACTCCGAGGACTATACAAAACCTCAGCTACCGAACATATCCAAGCGATCGAGTCAGCATTGATGCAGTTGGAAAAACAACCGCAAAATTTGGCTGTATTAAAAGACTTGTTGCGATCGGCGCATACGCTCAAGGGTGACTCGCGGATGCTGGGAGTACAAGACGTGGAAACTCTCGTTCATCAGATTGAAGAGTGTTTGATGCCCCTGGAAAGAGGACAGGCGATGATGGATGAGCAATTGTGCGATCGGCTGTATGTCGGACTCGATACCATTAAGCAATTAGCCCATACTGCGGTGACGGGCGAACCCAATGATGTCAATATGTTTTATGTATTGGCAACATTGATGGGAGATGCTGGCGTAGTTCCGCCGCCCGTTACTGCTGCTCAACCAGCATTCACGACAGATTCGTTGGATCTCGATGGGGAAGCATCTAATGGTTGGATAACGCTCTCGAATGAAGAACCTCTGTTTGAGATGTCTTCAGATCTATGGGTACATGAAAACAATGACTTACTTACACCAATGTCGTTGGAGCCTCTGCCCTGGGATGCTGATGCGCCCCAAATCCCCTCCCAGTTACAAGCAAATTTATTGGAGTTAGCCGCAGAGCTATTTCCCTCTGACTCGACTTTACCAAAGCTCGCTCGCGATACAGTTTTTAGTGACTTCGATCTGATGCCTGGAACTACACCAGCCGATCTGGAGCCGATCTTTCTGTCAGACGATAACTTGTCACTGATGTCTGATATTTTAGATGGTGATGGCACCTTGGGCTTGGTAAATCGATCGATCTTTGATGCAGATCTTTTCGCTACCACTTTCGATAGTCTGTCGATCCCGATGAGTGGCGATTTGGCAGAGCCGATCCTGGTTGGTACCACCAATCCCACCGACGAAGTATCTAGATCTCCAGCAGTTGACAGCCCGATTGTCCCCACCCCACAAGTTCAATCTACCGTAGCTGCTCCGACAGTAAATGTCAGTGAATACCAAATCGAAACAATTCGGGTGGAAGCCAAGCAACTAGATGCCCTGATGGGACAATCTGGTGAAATTAATGTCATCAACCAGCAAATCGCCAGTAGATTGCTCGATCTCGAAGCAATGATGGAACTCTGGGAGAATGGCAACCGCGATCTGCAACAGATCCAAATACTCAAACAAATTCCTCCACAATCGCCACTGTATAGACAACTGAGCCGCAACCATCAGCAGTGGGAGCAAATGGGCGCATTAATCGCTAAGTTTAAAAAATCGATCGATGCAGATAGCTCCAGACTAGATCTAGTTACCTCAGCTCTAGAATCAGGAGTCAAACAACTCAGACTACTGCCATTAGCAACGATTTTTAATCTCTTTCCTCGGATGGTGCGAGATTTAGCCAAAACTCAATCTAAAGAAATTAATTTGGCGATCGAGGGTGGCGATCTACTCCTCGATAAACGGCTCCTAGAAGAGATCAAAGACCCATTAATGCACATTTTGCGAAATGCGATCGATCATGGCATTGAAACGCCCGCAGAACGCCTCCAGCAGGATAAATTGGCTACTGCTAGTTTGACGATTCAAGTCCATCAAGCTGGGAACCAAACGACGATCGAGATCCTTGACGATGGGCGGGGATTGGACATACAACGGATTAAAGCCACAGCCATCAAGCGGGGCTTATATACTAGTACCGAGTTGGAACTGATGAGTATAGACAAGATTCAATCCCTGATCTTTGCTGCGGGTTTTTCTACCCGTGCGCGGGTAACAGAGCTATCTGGGCGCGGCGTTGGATTGGATATCGTCCGTACCAATGTCGAACGAATTAAAGGCTCGGTAGATGTTGAATCATTACCAAATGGTGGATGTAAGTTCAGGATCGTCCTCAGTCATACGATCGGTAGTTCTCAAGTGATGATGGTTAAGGTTCGCAACCAAACTTACGCCATCCCTGTAGAATTTGTCGATCGGATGTTGCTGGTGAATAAAGCCGAAATCTTTGCACTCAGTGGCACTTCTACCACCGAGATCGACGGACAGACGGTGACAGTTGCTTGGCTAGCAGATCTGCTTTCCCTACCCTCCGTTACACCCCACTCCCCTGGAGAAATCAAACACACCTCGAATTCGATCTCTTGTCTACTGATCCAGTCAGGACGGCAAAAATTGGCACTGCTGGTCGATCGGATCGACGATCGACAGTTAGTCACCATCGAAGCCCCTCATCCGCTCCTCAAACATGTTCCTCACCTAGCTGGGGCAACAATTTTGGGTACGGGAGAAGTCTGCTTGGTGCTCAACCCGATCGATCTGCTGACAACGGCTGCGGGTGGCATTTCACCAAAAGTCGGAGCGACTACACCGATTGCGGCGGTTGCGCCAGCGATTTTGCTAGTCGAAGACTCACGCGTGATTCGGATGCAAATGACGCGGATCTTGGAGGGAGCTGGCTACCGCGTCACCACCGCCAATGACGGCTTGGAGGGCTGGGAAAAACTCCAAGCAGGTCAATACGATCTCGTCGTCTCTGACGTAGAAATGCCCCGCTGGAGCGGATTACAACTCACAGCAGCAATCCGCGATCGCGCCCAATACCAAGATTTACCAGTAGTTTTGGTAACAACCCTATCACAAGCAGCCGATCGCGATCGCGGTTTTCAAGCTGGTGCCAATGCCTATCTCACCAAAGGCGATTTCGACCAACAACTGTTGCTAGATACGCTTGAGAGGTTGATCTAGGCTTTAGGGATTAGGCTTTAGGCTTTAGAGACAAGAAACTAGGCTTTAGGTTTTAGGGATGTAGGGTGTGTTAGGCGCAAGCCGTAACGCACCACTGTCCGATCTTAGTACATAGCATTCCACATTCATTATCCACCCCGATTACTTAACTAACCAATCATCATGGCTCCTACTAAAGTTCTCATCGTTGAAGATTCTCCCGTAGCAATGGAAGTATTGCAACGGCTATTTAAATCTACTCCCGAAATCGAAATTGTCGGTGTCGCCCGAAATGGTCAAGAAGCCCTAGCAATGATTCCCCGTCTCAATCCTACCGTTATTTGTACAGACTTCCACATGTCACCGATCGATGGATTAGAACTCACCAAACAAGTCATGGCAAACTTCCCCCGCCCGATCCTCGTACTGAGCAACTCCGTCAAAGCAGATGACACCAAAAATGTTTTCGCACTGCTCCAAGCTGGAGCTTCAGATATTTACCCCAAACCGATGGGCGGTGACTATGCTGAGTACGAAGCAGTCAAACAAAAGATCCTCTCTAAAATCAAACTCCTAGCAGGAATGAGCGTCAAAGCCAGACCACTTGGTTAGGCTTTGACGCTTTAGGTTTTAGGTTTTAGGCTTTAGGGAGTAGGGTTTAGGCTTTAGGTATCGATCGATACCTAGAAAAATCCCCCCAGAGCCTCAACCCTTAAAAAAACCTCAAAGCTCAAGCCCTCAAGCCCTCAAGCCTAATCTCCCACCCCTAAAGCCTAAAACCTAATCATGTTGCCTATTAAAGTTCTCCTCGTCGATGATTCACTCATCGCGCTCGAATTACTGCAACGGTTATTAAAAAGTAGCCCAGAAGTTGAAATAGTCGGCACCGCCCGAAATGGTCGAGAAGCTCTAGAACTGATTCCTCAAGTCAATCCTAGTGTGATTTGTACCGATTTGCACATGGCACCGATCGATGGGTTGGAACTCACCAAACAAGTGATGGCAAAATTCCCGCGACCGATTTTGGTCATTAGTAACTCAGTTCAGGAAGACGATACTAGAAATATCTTTGGACTACTCCAAGCAGGTGCGGTAGATATCTTCCCCAAACCTACCAGCGGCGACTATAAAGAGTACGAGCAAGTCAAGCAGCGACTGCTCGCTAAAATTAAAATGCTCTCGCAGGTAACTGTCAAAGCTAAATATCAGCATCCAGAATGGCAATCGACTGGTGCTAGTGCCAATATTAATGACCCTAGTAGCTTACGCGCGATCGCGATCGGTGCATCGACAGGTGGCCCTCAAGCCATCCACAAGCTCATTACCTCCCTTCCTCAAGATTTCCCCATCCCCATGATTTGTGCCCAACATATCGGTGATGGATTTTTGACAGGGTTAATTAGCTGGCTCAAGGAAGACTCTCACCTCAATGTCAAAGTCGCCCAAATTGGTGAGACTCCCGCGCCTAAAACAGTTTATTTCGCACCAGAGAGGGCGCATTTAGAATTTGATGCTCAGGGTAAATTTATCTACAGTAACTTCACATCTGCTACTGGTACTTGCCCCTCGATCGATGCTCTATTTCGCTCTGTAGCGCGGATCTATGGTAGCTCTAGCGCGAGTATATTGCTCACTGGCATGGGTACCGATGGAGTCGTTGGTACTGAGGCGGTAGCCGCTGCTGGGGGCATGACGATCGCTCAAGATGAGCAAAGTTGTCTTGTATTTGGCATGTCCAAACTCGCGATCGATTCTGGCTCTGTCGGACATATTCTTAGCCTCTGGGAAATTGCCCCCTTTCTGCTTACCAAAGTTGCCAACTGTCAATCCGTTGCAAGTTGAACTCATGTCCGATCTCGATCGATTAGCTCAGAAATGGCAACAATGTTTTACGGATCGATTCTCTACCTGCGATCTGGAGCATCGAGTCTTTGAGATGCTAGTGGCTGCATCTACCCAACCCGATCGTCACTACCATAATCTCAACCATATCGATCGTCTCCTCACGACAATCGATCGTACCGACACATCACTCCAAAATCCTACTGCTGTAAGACTAGCAGTCTGGTTTCACGATTTTGTGTATGATTCCCAAGCTTCAGATAATGAAGCTCAAAGTGCTAAATTTGCTGAAGAATTACTCACAAATATCGGTATTTCGAGCAAATTAATCGATCGCGTACAGCAGCTTGTTTTGGCAACACAAGGACATCAAATCGATCCTGACGATCCAGATCGATGTATTTTTTTGGATGCAGATCTAGCCATTCTCGGTGCAGATCCAGTCGAATATCAAGCTTATACGCGCTCGATCCGCCGTGAATATAGTTGGGCTTCAGATACCGCATACAAAGTCGGACGCATCCAAGTTTTGCAAAGCTTTCTCCAACGCGATCGACTTTACTATTCAGATTTACTCAGCAATGAATTAGAATCGATCGCTCGTCTCAATCTCAAGCAAGAAATAGCCGATTATCAAGAATATAGCGATCCTAAATCAGATCCCTGGTAACAAATACTGGTGCGTTACGGCTTGCGCCTAACACACCCTACATCAACTAACATCTAACACCTAAAGCCTAAAGCCTAATTCAATTGCTCACCCAAATTATTACCATAGATACCCACTCGCCGATAATGTGGTTCGATCCCAATTAGATCGTCGATATTACGCTCGATCGTGTCGCAAATTTTATCGAGAGGTAGATCGTTAGGATCTGTACCAAAAGGATTTTCAATCTCCACCCCGATCGCTTCAATTCCAAATAGAGTAAAACTCACTAAAGCAGTCGCTGGTGCTGTCCACCAGCTAAGTTCTTCGACAACTTGAAAAGGTAGTAACAAGCAATAAATAAATAGTAATTGTCTGAGGTGAATCGCGTAAGCTAGCGGCATCGGCGTACGGAGGATACGTTCGCAAGCACCAAGCGTATCGACTAGACTATTTAAGAGCGTTTGCAACTCATTCATTTGATATAGACTAATCTGTCCTTGCTCCTGTTTTGCTTGGAGAAAATCACTAATCCAAAAAGCAATTTCTAGCGGCGGATTGTTCATAGTTTGGAGCTTGGCAAATTGCAGCGGCGAGATAAGTTTTGACAACCGATCGTCAACAGGCTGCGACCTCAGATGTAACTTAGTAGCGATAGCAAATGCTACTAATAATTTTACAGCTTGCTCTTTTTCCTGTCCATGAATCGGATCGAACTCAGTAACAGCTACCCAGATTAACCTTGATAAATTACGAGTATGATTGACAATACTCCCCCAAGCTTTTCGTCCCTCCCAAAATCTTTCATAAGCAGTATTTGTCCGAAATACTAGTAACAAACCTAAGACGATACTCGGAACAATCCCTCCGAGAGCTTTAGCTACAACAGGAATATTGTAGAAATCCAAAACTGATATAAATAAACCAAAAGCTCCACACCACAAAACGCGACTGAGAATAGCCGGAATTACAGAACCTTCGATATTTAAGGCAGTTTTAAACCATTCTGTTTGCTTTAAGCTCATAATTCCTTAGTTTGGGCGGCAACAATTGGCTCATCTTGGGGTTTTGGGCGTTTACCATCAATGAGCGCACTCACCGTCATATCGCCCATGACATTGATGGCAGTTCGACATCGATCGAGAAACCAGTCTACCGTAATTAGGATCGCAATATACTCAGTCGGCAACCCCACAGAAGAAAATACCAACGTCATCGTCACTAAACCCGCTTCTGGGATTCCCGCAGCTCCCACAGATGCCACAATCGAAGTCAACATCACCATCACCTGTTGTACCAGTGTCAGATTTTGCCCCAATACCTGAGAGATAAATAGTGCCGACATCGCCTCATAGAGAGCGGTACCATCATTATTAAAGTTACTCCCCACCAGTGCGCCGAGCGAAGCTGAAGATTCGCGTAAACCCACCTTTTCAATCAAAGATCTAAAGGTAAGCGGCATAGTTGCAGTTGAAGAACCCGTCGAAAAAGCGGTAATCAACGCATCCGAGCCACCGGAGAGAAATTTTAGCGGCGGTACCCAAGAACCAAGTTTCACTCTAGTTAGATAGTAAGCAGCTTGAAGTAGTAAAGCCAGAATTACTGCTACGACAAATGAACCCAAAGCTTTAAATGGAGCAAATCCTTGAAGGGCAATTGTTTTAGAGACAATCCCAAATACAGCAAATGGAACTAGCGCAATTACCCAATGTAAAATTCTAATTACTGCATCGAATAATAAGCTAATTGTCTGCTCGATCGCTAAATAATCATGCTGTCCCCGATTTACTTGTTCTGCCTTAATCGCTCTGAGGACAATTCCAAATGCCAGTGCCACAAATATCAGTGAAATCACATTATTATCCACTAATGGTTTTAGCACCGAATCGGGAATAACATCAGCAAGTAAACCCCAGGGATCGAGTTGTTTGACAGCAGTATTGGTAGTCGGCGAAGTTACTAAGGCTTGTCCTCCAGCACCAGGACGTAAAATATTAGCAACTAGTAAGCCGATCGCGATCGCTACTAGTGTATTAGTAATTAATAAGATCGATAACTTCCGCCCAGAGTTACTGGGAATCTCTGCTGTCAAAAAGGTATGGAGGATGGCTAGGAAAATTAGTGGAGTTGCTAGAGTCCGCAAAGCCTTGAGAATCAGCGTACTCGGTAATGCTAAATGGTTGATAACTTCTCGATCCAAGATCGGGTTTCCTGCTCCTAAAAGTATGCCAACTATTACTGCTACAATTAGAGCGGCAACAATTTGTAAATACAATGGAATTTTATTCATGATTTGTCTGCCAATTTAAATTAGGGATGAAGAATCAGAGATCGAATGGGCTGTGGTTACTTTTAATTGGGACTAAACTGCTAAATTATGACTTACTGTTTGGGAATTATTTCTGCTCATGGATTGGTAATGGCAGCCGATTCTCGAACTAATGCGGGAGTCGATTATATTTCTACCTATCGGAAAATGTTTGATTTTTCCCTACCTGGAGATCGGACTGTTGTGTTATGTACTTCAGGAAATCTATCAATTACCCAATCTGTAATACTTAGTGTAGAACAAGACTTGGGATCTCTAGATGTCGAGAATTTACATTCTCACCGGAGTATGTATGATATTGCTTGCTATCTAGGGGAAAAATTACGACAGATCCAAGCCAGGGAACGCGAATGGCTAGACAAAGATCGGATCGATAGTAGCTGTAATATCTTACTGGGTGGGCAAGTACGCGGACAACAGACGGAGTTATATATGCTCTACCGTCAGGGCAATTTCATCAAGGCAATGCCCGAAACGCCCTTTTTACAAATTGGCGAAATTAAATATGGTAGACCAATTTTAGATCGAACTTTGACATTTAAAACTAGTATCGAAGATGCGGCTAAATGTGCTCTCCTATCCTTCGATTCGACGATGAAATCAAATGTCTCTGTTGGCCCACCGATCGATCTAGTGATGTATCATGCCGATAGTTTCGAGATTCGCCATCAGATTACCTTTCACCGCAGCGATCCTTACCTATTACAAGTCCGTAGAGAGTGGGAATCCTTCCTCAAAACCGCTTTCGAGCGGATGCCACCCATCGATTGGGAGCGAAATACCATCGCCCCAGATCGAACTGAATTTTCAGGTTTTCTCGATGAGTAGTGTATGTAGGGTGTGTTAGGCATCAGCCGTAACGCACCAGCTCGAACTAAATTTTCAGGTTTTCTCGATCGATAGTCGATAGCTCATTTCGGTGGCTACCATCCCCAGGGTTCGCAATTTCCCCTCTACGGGGGTTGTCTGGACTGGGAGGGGGGATGAAGCGATCGCGATGTGGCTCTCTGCGACAACTAAGCCATGCGTGGGATCGTAGCCCCGCCAGCCCGCTCCAGGAAGATATATTTCTGCCCAAGCATGGAGGTGTCTGTCATCACTCTCGGCTCCAGCTTCGTAGCCGCTGACAAATCTTCCCGCCAATCCCACCGCCCGACACACTTCGATAAATAATACCGTCAAATCTCGACAGGAACCGGAGCGATTTTTCCAGACGATTCCAGGCGGAAGTGCAGATCCAGTCTGGCGGAGGGAGTATTTACAAGTATGGTAGATCCGTTGATTGAGCTTGGAGAGGAAGGAGAGCGTATTCCCCTCGACAGTATTCCAGATTTCCCCTGCTACCTCAGCCGCAATCGGATCGATCGATCCAGCTAGATATCCGATTAGATATGGTTGCAATTGTTGAGACATTGAGAGGGGATAATCGATCGGTAGATGAGCTGCCCACGGTTCGAGCAGATAGTTGAAAGGATCGGTAAGATTGGTAGATACTGTGGATTTGGTGTTAATTTGGAGGTTGGTAGTAGGATAGTTATCGAACCAAGCGACGATCGAGTCATTACCATCGAGATCGATCGATTCGACAATTTTCTGCGGTGTCGGCGAGATCGACAGGTTAAACGCCGTTACCGATTGATGGAGATTCGATCGTGGGCGCAATCTCAACTGGTGAGGCGCGAAGGTGACTGGTTGAGAGTAGGTATAATTGATGGAATGGTCGATCTGATAGATACTCATGATTTCACCCTGGTGTCGATCGTCAAAAAGCTATCGTTAATCTCTTGCGAGACACCATTAAGCCGACTCTGGGTTTCATCCAAGAATTGATGCAATCCCCCTTTAATGATTTCCTCGATCGATAAAAAATCTAATTCCGATCGCAGTTTACCCAGTTTGTGTTCGGCAGGATTGCACCAAGTATCGCTCTGAGAGCCACTAATCAGATGTAAGCATTTTTCGGCAGAGTGGAGACAGAATTGAATCGATCTAGGGAACTGTCGATCGAAGATCAAAAACCGCGCGATATCTGAAGGATTAATTCGGCGGTACATTTTACGGTACATTTCATAAGCACTGGTAGATTTCAACAGGGCGATCCATTGCAATTCATCCAATGCCGAGCCGATACCATTGGGCAAAATAATAAAGTACTTGACATCCAAAATCCGCGCCGTTTTATCAGCCCGTTCGATCGATCGTCCAATCTGTCCAAAATGCCACGCCTCATTATGCGACATCGTAGCGTCCATCACTCCCGCAAATTGATGACTCGCCATTTTTACCGCTGCAAAAAATGCTGGTAGATCTGGTTTAGTATCGGCTTCCGCTGCTGCTTTCACCATAAAGTAAAAACTATTTACCTGCTCCCACGTCTCCGATGAAATAATTTCCCGCACCGATCGAGCATTATTCCGCGCAGATTGGAGACAAGATAAAATCGAGTTGGGATACTTCTCATCGTAGGTGAGAAACTGCACCACATTTTTCGCTGTAGCCGCTCCATAACGACTGCGAAAAATAGCTAAATCTCCAGTGGTAATGACAATCGGCTCCCACTGTCGATCGTTTACCACCACACTATCAAGCAATAAATTTAGATTGACATCGACAAATCGAGCGATATTTTCCGCCCGTTCAATATAACGATTCAGCCAGTAGATTGAATTAGCAACGCGACTTAGCATAGGGGGGAAGGTATTAGGCTTTAGGTATTAGGCTTTAGGTATTAGGCTTTAGGTATTAGGCTTCAGTTGTAGGGTGTGTTAGGCGCAAGCCGTAACGCACCAATATTTGATACTAGGGATCTGATTTAGAATCGCTATACAGCGGTTCGCAGGCATATGGAGGACACTTTAAATTCTCTACCTCTTTCTGAATGGGGCTTTTGAAGATAACTGTACCCCATGAACCCGCAAACCGCTGTATATCAAATTATCAGTTTCAAATTGTATCTGACGATATAGATTGGAAATTGTAATTTCTACGTCAATTGATTCTAATAGCAGGGTATCTTCTAGATCGTATTCTGACAACACCCATTGATTTGGATTATTACGTCGAAATACTTCCACTTTTGGACGATCGACCTGAACTAACACATACTCTTGCAAAGATCGAAATTGACGGTACCTCGCAAATTTTGCACCTCGATCGATCGCTTCGTAGAAGGCGATAATACTTCGATAATCAAACAAGAAAATTGGACTATTTGGGCATCATTATCGCGCTCGTCACATGTCACTACTACATCTGGATAAAAGTACTTTCCTCCTGGTACTTGAACTTTGATATCAGCAATATAAACGTCACAATTACGATTTAGCAAAGCATCATCCAGCAGCTTGAAGAAATTTCCTGAAATGCGATTGTGATTGCGAGTTCCGCCGCTCATGGCGACTACTTCACCATCCCAATACTCATGACGTTCCTCTTGGGTAGGTTCCCAGTCTAAATATTCGGCGGCGGACATGAATAAGCGAAACATTGGTGCCTTCTCTGGTATGTTGCGGGTGTCTGAAGACAAAGTAAGTAAAACACTTTTTGGGGCAATTCCTTTTGCTTACGTTTTGTTTGTAGAATCTTTAGATATTGAAGTTGGCTTTGCACTCTATGGATTCAGATATTCGTCATTTATCTGTCAGCCAAGTATCTGGCTTGACGATTTATATGTAGATGCCCAAATGAGGAGTCAGAGTGCTGGTGCAATGTTAATGGATGAACTAGCTAGAATTGCCAAGGTAAATGATTGTAGTCATCTGGCGTGGAATGCTGATGCTCGAAATACTCGTGGAATAAGTTTTTATCATCGGTTAGGTGCAGAAATTATAGAGCAACATGGCAATCGATGTCTTTTCAAATGGATTCCGTAGATATTTGTGGAAGAAAGAGAAAATCCAGCATTTATAAATAGCTGGTTCAGATCGCCCTAGCTGAACAATTCATTAATTATTCGTGAGCTGGTGCGTTACGGCTTGCGCCTAACACACCCTACAACCTACAACCTAAAGCCTAAAGCCTAAAGCCTAAAGCCTAAAGTCTACC
>ENA-OFCD01001066-OFCD01001066.1-metagenomes-genome-assembly--contig:-NODE-1066-length-15194-cov-2.477641_pt1 | contig 15194 bp, 9 predicted proteins | sample MGYA00153392_OFCD01 | MGnify analysis MGYA00153392 | reverse complement strand
AGATGTGCACAAAACTATTTGTGTATGACCACCGCTAACAGTTAAACATAAAAAGGGAAAAGCAGGAGGCGGATTCTGCAACAAATTTGCGAGCACATGCGCCTGCAAATGGTGCACGGCAATTAAAGGTTTGTTTAGTGCAATAGCAAGGGATTTTGCAAACTGGCCTCCAACAAGCAAAGCTCCAATTAAGCCTGGCGCCTGTGTAAATGCAATGCCATCAATATCTTTTAAATCTAGTCCTGATTTTATCATGGCCGCATCTACAACCGGAACAATATTTTCCATGTGTGCACGGCTTGCTAGCTCAGGGACAACGCCTCCATATTGTTCATGAATTTTTTGTGTAGCAATTATATTGCTTAAGATTTTGCCCTCGCTGTAAACTGAGGCAGCTGTTTCATCGCAGGATGATTCTATTGCAAGAATATTTGGTTTTAAGTTGCTCAGGGATTTAAGTGTTGTAAGTTTTATGATTGAAATTTCGGGTTGTTGGTTACGGTTTTTTAATAGTTAGTATTTATTGTCTGTTGTTTGATGTTCACCGTTTAAATTCAATTTGCAATTTATAAAATGAATCTCAGGTTAAAAAATTAGTACGTTGGCTTATTGAAAAATTATCACATTAACTTCTTATTGCTACCACAGGGTCCATTCTTGCTGCCTGCCTTGCCGGAATAATACCCGCAAGTATACCAACGACAATACAAATTATAACAGTTGCAAACATAAGCGGCACCGAAATAAATACGGGAAATTTTAACGGACCCGAAAGAACAAGTGTTAGAAGCCACACAAAAAATAATCCTATAGCACCACCTAAAATGCACATCAGCGCGGCTTCCATTAAAAACTCAAGCAATATGGAAGAACTCTTTGCACCAATAGCTTTTTTTAAACCAATAACAGAAGTTCTTTCTTTAACTGTTACAAACATAATATTGGCAATACCAAACAAACCGACTATCAAACTGATTCCGCCAATAAAACCACCCACAATATTCAGCGTTACAAAAAAACCGGATATTGCTTTGCTAAAAGCTTCCACACTGTTTAATGAAAAATTATCTTCTTCCCTTGGCCCCAAACGCCTTACCTGCCGCATAATTCCTCTTAACTCCTGGTATAATGCATCTGTAGTCACACCATTTTTTCCTTTTACGATTAATACCGGATTAGCATTTTTTTCGTCAAACAATTGTCTGCAATATTTATACGGCATCATTATGCAATGATCATAATCCCAGCCAATCGTATTTTTTCCTACTTTTTTTATTACACCAACAATTGTCATCACTTTCCCTTTAACTTCCACCTGTTTTCCAGCAGCTCTTTCAGCAGAACCAAATAAACTTTCCGCATTTTCAAAACCAATTATACAAACATTGGTACCGTTGTTAAATTCATTCGATGAAAAATAGCGGCCTGCATCAAAAACCAATGGCTGCAATGCAATCTGCGCTTCATTTATACCATATACAGCCACATTACTCAATACATCATTTTTATAAGATAAACTTCCACCCGTTTGCATTAAAAAAGTTACGTCCTGTGTAAGTTCCGATCGCTCTTTCACCATATTCTGTTCTTCATATTTCATTACGGGTCTTGCCCTAAGTTTCCAGAAAGGTTTGTTAGGACCACCACTGTAATCCCATTTGTCAATATAAATTGTATTGCTGCCGAGGCTGCTTACCTCATTCTGTATGTTTTGTTCCAGACTGTTCACTGTTGCCAATACCCCAATAATACAGAATATACCAAATGCAACACCGGTAAGGCTTAGCGCCGTTCTTGTTTTATTTACTTTTAGTTCCTGCAGTGTAAGCCGCAAAGAATTCCCGAGTATCTTTAGCATTTTTGCCATGTGGTAAAGTTAACAACAAAAAATACTTCGTGTTATCCGGAAAGCTATTTAAAATTGCCGTTTATATAATTAATAGCCTTTTCAATTTTTAGAAAGAATACTTAACTTATCATAATTCTTATTTTGTTTTAGAATTGTAAGCCACAAATTTTTTAAAAAAATTTTGTGTCTTTTTTGTCGAGATAGAAGTAGCCATATTAAACTTCGGTGGCAAATGTATTTTGTTGTTTTTTTCTTTTTGGGGAAAAGAAAAAAGGAACCACATTTCATCTTCAAGTTTCTATTAAGTTCTAATTATGCAATAGATGGTACAGTTCCGTTCAGAAAAAAAATGACGAATGGCTGCGGTTGATGGAGCGATGTAGTATTTGCGGCCGTGCGCCAAAGGAGATTATGCCTGCAAATGCTACCGCACAGCGAAAGAGACCGAACCAAAGCTTAGGTAAGAAAAAATGATTACAGCCCTCAAATAAAAAAACCTTATCACTAAATTAATTAGTAATTTACATCCATAATTAACCAATAACCAATCAACGAATTTTGTACGCAATAGTAGATATTGAAACCACCGGCGGCAGTGCAGCAAACAGCGCAATAACTGAAATAGCCATTCATGTGCACGATGGTAAAAAATTAATTCAACATTTTACCACCCTCATAAATCCTGAAAGGAGGGTGCCCGATTTTATAACTGCGCTTACAGGAATTAGCAATTCAATGGTGGCAAGTGCGCCAACTTTTGATGAGGTTGCAGATAAAATTTATGAACTTTTATCTGACAATATTTTTATTGCGCACAATGTAAATTTTGATCATTCCTTTATATATCATCATTTAAAAAAAGCAGGTTACGAATTAAATGTAAAGAAACTTTGTACGGTTCGCCTTGCGCGCAAAGCATTGCCAGGCTTGCCTTCGTACAGTTTGGGTAAACTTTGCAGAAGTGTAAACATTTTAATTGATGACCGCCACAGAGCGGACGGCGATGCAAAAGCAACTGTAAAATTGTTTGAAAAAATACTTGCAGAAGGAGGAATGGAGCACATTGATAAAATGCTCAAGCGTTCCTCATCCGAGCAATGGCTGCCAGTGCATTTAGAAAAGAAAAAAATAGAAAATCTACCACTGGTTGCAGGCGTCTATTATTTTCACAACCACAAAGGAAAAGTTATTTATGTTGGCAAAGCCATTAATATAAAAAAAAGGGTGGTGAGCCATTTTACGCACAATGATGCAGGCCATAGAAGACAAAGTTTTTTGAGACTTGTTGCAGATATTAGTTTTAAAATATGCGCCAACGAATTGCATGCGCTTATTTTAGAAAGTACAGAAATTAGAAAACTTTGGCCGCAATATAATTATGCGCAAAAGCAGCCTGTGCAAAAGTATGCGCTGTATTCTTTTGAAGACAACCGTGGTTATATGCGTTTAGCAATTGATAAAAAACGTAAGAATTTACCATCTTTATATTGTTTTAATTTATTGCAGGAAGGGCAGAAGCTCCTGCGAAAAATGATGGAAGAATTTGACTTGCATACAAAACTTTGTTATGTAGATAAAACACTCTTTGCAGAAAGTGATATGGAATTTACAGAAGCGCCACTTTATTACAATGGTAAAGTAAAAAATGCTATTACAAGTCTGCATGCACAGCTACCAACTTTTGCCTTGGTTGATGATGGTATTGAACCCGATAAAAACCTTTGTTTTTTAATAGAAAAAGGAAATTTTTGGGGAATGGGCTATATACCTTCACAATTACAACCCACATCTGTAAACGATTTAAAAGATTCATTAGATCCTTACACCGACAATGATTTTATAAGAAATAGCATTTACAACTACGCAGAAAGAAATCCTGACAAGAAGATTTTATTAAACTAATACGATGTATTAATTGCCTTTTGTTGAACAACGCTGTTTATAAAATTTTATTTTAAATTTCAACTCTTATTTTCGCCAAAATTCTTCGATTATCCTTTATCCGTAATTTTTAATTTGTAATCAAAGATGTGTAAGATGGTTTCTCAAACACGTCTGATTCTTAATTCGCAATTGATTTATGAATAAGAAAAATATTTTTTCTGTTTTTTTCTATTTAACTCTTAATAGAAAGACAGTTTTAAATTTTGCCATTTGCTTTTTGCTTTTTGCTTTCTTCCCTTTGCTTTCAGCACAGAAAAGTTCACTTTCAGGAATCGTCAGTAGCGATAAAGATAAAACGACACTCATCGGCGCCATAGTTTACATTCACGATTTAAAACTCGGTGCATCCACAGACGAAAACGGCGCCTATAATTTTACTGATTTACCAAAAGGTACATTTGTTGTCGAGTTTAGTTTTGTTGGATTTAAAACAGTGAGTACTCCAATTGCTATCAATGGTGATACAAAACTTAATATCATTTTGTCAGAATCGCCCATTGAGCAATCCGAAGTAGTTGTAACGGGCGTTTCGAAAGCGACACAAGTGCGCAGAAGTCCGATTCCAATTCTTTCTGCAAAGCATGAATACCTCGAAACACATCTCGAAACCAATATCATTGATGGTATCGCTAAATTACCTGGTGTTTCGGCAGTAACTACCGGACCAAACATCTCTAAACCTTTTATTCGTGGGTTAGGTTACAATCGTATATTAACGCTGTTTGATGGTGTGCGACAAGAAGGGCAACAATGGGGTGATGAACACGGCATTGAAGTGGATCAATATGGAATTGATCACGTCGAGGTGGTTAAAGGTCCCGCGAGCTTAAGTTATGGTTCAGATGCTTTGGCAGGCGTGGTTAATCTTATTCCCACGCAAACCGCACCCGATGGTCAAATAATTGGTAATCTTTTATCTGAATATCACACTAATAACGGATTGATAGGTACTTCTGCTATGCTCGGCGGTTACAAAAATGGATTTGAATGGATGACGCGCTTATCGCACAAACAAGCTACTAATTATCAAAATTCTATTGATGGCAAGGTTTATGGAACTGCTTTTAACGAAACTGATGCCAGTGCATCTCTAGGTTTGCATAAAAAGTGGGGCTATTCGCACCTACAACTTTCACTATATAATGATGAACAAGAAATTCCAGACGGTAGTCGCGACTATGCTACGCGCAAATTTACCGTGCAAACAACAGAAATTGATACTTCACCACGCCCAATTGTTTCCGATGCTGTCTTAAAAAGTTATAATATTGCGCCAATGCACCAATTGGTACAACATTATCGCGCAGCGCTTAATAACAATTTTATCATCGGTGATGGACAATTAAATGTGAATGTGAGTGTGCAGCGCAGTGTTCGACGTGAATACAGTCACCCAGAATATATTGGTGTACCTGGTTTGTATCTTCAACTCAATACCTTTGGTTACGATATAAAATATGCTTTGCCAGAAAAAAATGCTTGGAATTTTGTTTTGGGAACAAATGGGTTTGGACAGACTAATGACGTTACTGGTGGCACAGATTTTATTATTCCAAGTTATTCTCAATTCGACGCGGGCGTGTTTGCTTTAGCAAAACGCACTTTCGATAAATTAGATATTGCTGGTGGCGTGCGATACGATACGCGTTTTTTTTCAAACGATGCGCTTTATACCAAGCCTAATAAAATTACAGGATTTACAGAATATGCTAATGATACTTCTGGTGCTGATAAAATTTATTCGGCACTCTCGACACATTTTTCGGGTGTATCGGGCAGTGTCGGATTAACGTATAATTTCAGCAAAGAACTTTCCTTAAAATTCAATGTCGCACGCGGTTATCGCGCGCCGAATGTTTTAGAAATTACGGCTAATGGCGTTCACCCTGGCACAAATATTTATCAAATCGGAAACCCGAATTTTAATCCCGAATTAAGTATTCAAGAGGATTTCGGTATTACCTACGCTTCTTCCACGATTTCTGTCTCGCTCAGTTTGTTCAATAATCACATAGATAATTATATTTTTAATGAAAAATTAAATTCTTTCAAAGGGGGTGATTCTACAATTGTTGCAGGTAATCAGACTTTTAAATTTCAACAAGGCAACGCCAATTTGTATGGTGGCGAATTCACGTTGGATATTCATCCATTACCTGAATTGCATTTTGAAAACAGTCTGTCAGTAGTGTATGGAAATAGTTCAGGTTCTGTTACTGATAGTACGCGCTTTTTACCATTTATTCCGCCGTTACATGGCACATCCGAATTGCGATATACATTGGGTTCAAGTGTGAACCCTTACATTAAATCCCATATTTCTAACGCATTTGTTTATGCCGAATTACAATACTATGCCACGCAGTCACGTATATTCAGTGCTTACGGTACAGAAACGCCAACATCAGGTTATGTTTTAACCAATATAGGTTTGGGTGCCACTTTCTTAAATCAAAAAGGGAATCCTTTGCTAACGCTATCTGTGATTGGTAATAATATTTTAGACGTTGCGTATCAAGATCATTTGAGCAGATTAAAATATTTTGAACCTTATCCAGACAATGTCATGGGCAGAAGTGGAATCTATAACATGGGTCGAAATTTTGCCCTGAAAGTCAATGTGCCTTTGGGTTGGAGTTTAAAAAAGTAAAATAAAATCTCGCTTAAATAAGATAATGAAATAAAAGGATTTAGTTTCATTCTAAAAAAGTAATAAATTTTGGATGTTTTATGTTTGAATGTTCTCAAAAAATCTTAAAGTAAAATAGCATTAACATATACTTCACAGAGTAAAAGTTTCCTATTTGTAGTTAAACGATTACGTTTGCAGGAGCAGCATTACAATTTTTTAAAAGTTCTATTATTTTTTTCAAAATTTATAAGTATAATGAATTTATGGCATTAAATTTGATAATATAAATGTGTTATATCGAAGTAAACGCACTCGTGCTTTAAGATAGTGTTTGTTCATAGTGTTTGTTTTTTGTTTTGTCCCTGTCATAAACTGGCAGGGTTTTTTTTTGTTTAAAAATGGAATATCTTTACAGCATGAATAACACAATAGCCAATCTTCGCGAAGATTATAAACTCGCGGAATTAAGAGAAGAAAATATTTTTAATGAACCGATGCAGCAGTTCGAAAAATGGTTCGACGAAGCGTTGAAATCGGAAATTAAAGAACCGAATGCAATGGTTTTAGCAACGTGCGACATTGAAAGCCACATTCCGCATGCGCGGGTTGTTTTATTAAAAGATTTTCGACTCATGGAAGGGTTTATTTTCTTTTCCAATTACGCATCGAATAAAGGACGAGAACTCGAAGAAAATCCACGAGCGGCACTTTGTTTTAATTGGCTCGACTTAGAACGACAAATTCGTATTGAAGGCGTGGTTGAAAAAATTCCCGAGATGCAGTCCGATGAATATTTCGCTATGCGACCTTACAAAAGTAAAATTGGTGCTTTGGCTTCACCACAAAGTCAATTGGTTCCAAGTCGCGATTATTTAGAAGCGCGAGATACACAATTTAAAACTATTTATCCTGAAGGTGCCGTAGTTCCAAGACCTTTACATTGGGGTGGATATATTGTAAAACCTTTGCGTATAGAGTTTTGGCAAGGAAGAAGAAGCCGTTTGCACGATAGATTGGTTTTTACGCGCAGCGATATACATTCCACCGATTGGCAACGCGTGCGGTTAGCGCCGTGATATCACCTCATTTAACTTTAATAATATTTTGAGCGCCTTGAAAAGTCATTTTTAAAACTATAAAAGTCTTTATTTCGTTTATTGAATAAAGTTTATCGAAATCATGCACATTACGTCATTTTTGAAAACGAGTTTCATCGTTTTTCTCATTTCTATTGCCCAAATAATAATTGCTCAAAATACGCCTCTCGATTATAGCGACATGAATTTATGGGCAGCACATCCACTAAAAAAAGATTTAGCCGATAGCGTCCCGATAAATTCTGACTTGAAAGATTTGCAATCAGAATCTCAAGTAGATGTATTTTTTATTCACCCAACAACTTATGTAAATAAAGTTAACGATAGTATTTGGAATGCGGATATTGCAGACGTTGAATTGAATAAAAAAACCGACGAAAGCACCATACTTAATCAAGCCAGTGTTTTTAATGCGGCTGGCAAAATTTATGCACCCCGCTATCGTCAGGCGCACATAAAAGCATTTACCGTAAGTGATGAAGATACATTAAAAGCTAACGCGGCATTTGATTTGGCTTATAGCGATATCGTCAACGCGTTTAAATATTATTTAGCGCACTACAACAACGGCAGACCAATAATAATTGCGTCGCACTCGCAAGGCAGCAAACACGCGCAAAGATTGCTGAAAGATTTTTTCTCGAACCAAACACTCAAAAATAAATTAGTCATAGCGTATGTCATCGGTTATGCTACACCGAATGATTTATGCTCTGATATTCCCGCTTGTTCATCGCCAGAACAAACAGGTTGTATTTGCGCTTGGCGTACTTTCCGAGATGATTACGAACCGACTAAATTTTACCCGAACGAAATTTGCGTTAACCCCATTAGTTTCAGAACGGATTCCGTTTTAGCACCTAAAGAATTGCACGAAGGCTCAGTACTCTTTGGTTTTAAAGCGACTGAGCCACACACACAATCAGCACAAATTTATAAAAACATCGTCCACACTAATCGTCCGCATTTTTTTGGCAGCTTTTTATGGAAACAAAAAAACTATCACATCGGCGATATAAATCTATTTTATATGAACGTACGCAAAGATGCCGTTCGTCGTATCGGTTATTTTTGGAAAAGTTAAATGTTGTTTAAAGTATTTTATAAAACTTATTACGCCTGCTTCTCTTAAATTTAGTCAACAACAAGTTAAAGTTTAAAAAAAATTATTTCAGTAATTGTAATTCAGATATTTTTATAGCGTTAATACAGCGTTACCATTTTTCGTGCGCTCTAAGGAATACCCAAACCGATTCTATAAAATTTAAGGCAAGCATCATGACACTGAGAAATACATTTCTATCGTTTATTTTTATTAGTTTTTCTACGCTGCTTTTCGCCCAACCTGCCAATGATGAGTGCGAAAATGCTTACAATATTCCTACACCAACAAGTTTTTCTGGGACTTTCAATACAATTGGTGCAACAATGAGTTCTTTTCCTAAACCGAATTGTTTTAAAAGTATTGGTAATGATGTTTGGTTTATGTTTACTGCAAAGGGTATAAATGCACAACTTGATATTAGTACATTAAAAGTCGGAAATATTCCAGCACTCAGTGGTGTAGAATCAGTCTTTTATTATGGTAGCTGTAATTCATTCAATGAATTAGCTTGCGCAAGTTTAAATTCATCCACAGTTGAAAATTTATGTACAGGCTTGCAACCAGGTCAAGTATATTACATCAGAGTGCAAGGTTTAAATAAATCAACGGGTGCATTTAATTTAACATTAAAAAACTTTAATCCACCGACTAGTTTCGATGCTGATTGCGTAACTGGTCCGCAACTGTGCGATAAATCATCTTTTGCAATTCCAAATTTAAGCAGTCCTGGAAAAATTACTAACGAATTAGACGATGCAGATTGCTTTGGGCCCTTAAGTCTTGGAGTTAATCATGAAACACAATCTTCATGGTTTAAATGGACTTGCGATAGTTCTGGAACATTAACATTCACACTTACTCCTTTAGCTCCAGGAAATGGTACACCAAGCGATATAGGCGATGATATTGATTTTGCATTGTATGAAATACCAAATGGAGTCAATGACTGCTCAAAAAAAATTTTATTGCGCTGCGAGGCCGCTGGACCTTATCCTGACGCAAACACAACTTATCAACAAGCTTTAAGATGTGCAGGCGCAACTGGCTTAAAAGTTGGTGAGACAAAAACATCTGAGGTTTCTGGTTGTGAAGGAAATGTACCACACACAAATTTTTTAGCACCTTATGATATGGTAGCTGGACACACTTATGCGCTTGGTATAAATAATTCAGCGTCAACGGGTAGAATAACTACAAGCGGTGCATACGTTGAATTTGGTGGTACAGGCACATTCGTTGGTCCGAAAGCAAAAATTAATTTTAGTGTGCCGAGCAAAAAAATCTGTATCGGTGAAAATATAACTTACACCGATGCTTCAAGTTTTGCAACTGGACAAATTGTAGATTGGCAATGGTCGTTTGGTAAAGATGCTTCACTGGCTAAAGCATCGGGTCAAGCACCGAATACAATTTATTATAAAACGCCTGGTTGGAAATCTGTCGTGTTAACGGTGAAAACAAGCAGGGGTTGCCAAGTAACAACTATTCTTGATTCCGTTTATGTTAAAGGTTTTCAGTACGATTCAACGATTCGCAAACCGACTTGCACACTCGGCAACGATGGTCTCATTCGGTTGAAAGTAACGGCTTGCGGTAAAGCACCTATTCGTTACAATTGGGAAAATACAGGTTACACTACGCGCGATTCGCTCAGTGGAATTGGTCGAGGGACATATCGTGTGGCTGTCACCGATGCGTCGGGTATTTATGTTGACACTTTGGTTTTTAAATTACAAGAGTTAACGCTCACACTCGATACAGCCGTCAATTCCATTCAAAATCCGAGTTGTAACGGATTGACGAACGGAAAAATAACGCTTAGTCCATCAACAGGTACGCGACCTTATGTTTTTAATTACGGCAAAAATAATACACTCGATAGCACACTCGCAGGTTTAGGGGAAGGCATATACTCCGTTACAGTGGTTGATGCCAACAATTGCAAGGGTAATTTTACATTCGATTTAGTCAATCCATCTAAAGTTCAACTCGATATTGACACGTTCAATATTTCTTGCTATAGCAAAACAGATGGTGCTTCCGTTGCGCATCCGTCGGGTGGCGTTGGTAATTATTCCGTCAGTTGGAGTACAGGGGCGATTGGCGATACGGTTCGGAATTTATCAGCGGGCACGTACAATGTTTTTGTGAATGACGGCAACAAATGTGAAGCACGACAAAGTTTCACGATTGCAGAGCCACCGCAATTATTTCTCGATACCATCCGAATAAAACCTGCCAATTGTTTTGGCGATAGCACAGCAGAATTAGTAGTGAAAGGACGCGGTGGTACGCCACCGTTTAAATACAGTATTGATGGTTATCAATTCAACAGCGATTCTTCATTTTTGAAAATACCTGCCAAAAATTATAAAGTGTATGTGCGCGATAGCACCGGTTGTCAATCAACCTTCGCCGTTAATGTGCCGCAGCCGAATCAGTTACAAGTCAGCGCAGGTGCCGATCAAACGATTGAACTCGGTTTTTCGACAACGATTGCAGCCATTGTTGTGCCGTCTAAAAATCCAGTAAAATATGCTTGGACTCCAGCCGACACCACGCTGCGATGTTCAAAGTGTGCCGTTGCTACCGTCACGCCTTATCACACGACGGATTACACAATCACTGTGCGCGATTCGCAAAACTGTGTGGCGTTTGACGTTGTAGAAATTCGCGTTTCCAAAAACCGTCCGATTTATATTCCGAATACGTTTTCGCCGAATGGCGATGGCGTGAACGATTATTTTACAGTTTATGGCAATCCAGCAGCCGTCATCATCAAAGAGTTTAAAGTTTTTAATCGCTGGGGAAGTTTAATTTGGGAAACTAACGATATGCCACTCGGTGTAGATCAGAAAGGTTGGGATGGTTTCTTTGGAGATAAACTCCTTTCGCCAGATGTATATGCCTTTTATGTCAAAGTTTTATTTTTAGATGGCGAAGAAGTTATTTATCGCGGCGATATAACTTTAGTCAGATAAAGTTTTGAAACCTTGAGTGTTGAAAATATTTTTTTGCTATCGGCGTTATTGAGTGTACACAAAAATACACGCGTTTATTTAGCTCTTTGCCGTATGACAAAAGTAAATTTTTTTACATCAGTACTCATAACATCTTTATTGTTTTTTACTAATTGCGGCACTATAAAATCCGCCGATACGAATCCTACTTCTTCTTCTAATCCTAATTCAAAAAGTAGCGAGGAAGTGCACGAGTATTCGGCTATTAATTTTAATTACACCGCTGATTTAGATGGCGCGATGGTCCGCGCAAAAAAAGAAAATAAATCTATTTTTATTGATTTTTATACGACTTGGTGCGCGCCATGTAAACTCATGGATCAAGGAACGTTTAAAGACGATGATATCGCCGCTTATCTGAATGATAATTGCGTCACTCTAAAAGTAAATGCTGAAAAAGGAAACGGTCGTGCGTTGCGCGTTCAATATAATGTCGCTGCATTTCCGACGCTTATTTTTATTGACCCCGATGGAAATGTTGTCTCTCAAAAAGAAGGCAGTTTAGGAATAGATGGCTTCAAACAATTTATGAAAGCAGCCGTATGGAAATATAAAGGGAACTAACCAAAATGTAAATACCTAACCCACGATTAAAAAATTTTACTTGTATTAAAAACTAATTCAACCGCATGCGTGTTAAATCATTACTGATTTTTTTTATTCATTCCTAATATATTTTTAATGAAAAAGTTTTACTACCTCTTACTTGTGCTGATTTTAGGTTTCAACATAACCTCTATGCAAGCGCAGCGCAAAGACGCGCGCATTTTATTTGTAGTGAATTTAGACGGTTCGCAAGAAGTTCCTGCCGTAGCTACTAAAGCAAAAGGTTTAATAACAGTTATGCTCGAAGAAGATGGCAGATTAACAATTAACGGTGTTTTCGATAGTTTATCGGGTGCTGCTACGCTGTGTCATTTTCATTTAGGCGGTGCTAAAACAGCTGGTAAAGTTATTTACGATTTAACGTCGGGCATTAAAAACGGAAATAGCATTTATTTTAAAACACCAAATCGCGTACCAGATAGTTTAATTGCGGGTATATTAAACTCAAATGTTTACCTGAACGTACACACAGCAGCCAATGGCGGTGGCGAAATTCGCGGTATTCCAATTGTTGAAAGCGACTCTCATTATACTGCTTTTTTAAGTGGCGCGAACGAAGTACAGGCTAATTCTTCAAAAGGCTTTGGTTTACTTTCCATGGTGGTTTCAAAAAGTTTAATGACTGTTGAAGTGAAAGCAGTGGTGTATGGCTTATCAGGGCCTATTGTGGCTTCACATTTTCATTTTGGTGGAGCAGGCGTTAGTGGTCCAGTCAATTTGCAATTAAATTATGCAGGCAATGTTATTTCTGGTATCTACACTGTAACCCAACCTTTTATTGATAGTTTGGCTGCAGGAAAAATTTATATGAACGTACATACTGCTGCTAATCCTGGGGGTGAAATCCGTGCTCAAGTAATGCCTATTAGTTCGAACACAATCGGTTTTGATGCTTTATTGCAAGGTGCAAACGAAATCTCCGCTGTAACAACTGATGCAAAAGGTGTTATGGTCGGCACACTAAACGCTACACTCGATACGCTTTCGTATTCGGTTTTATATGCAGGTTTGACACCGTTGTACGGACACATTCACGATGGAACAATTGATTCAGCTGGTGCGGTAATCAATGCTTTTGTACCCGATGCTAATTACACAAATATTTATCGCGGCGTGTTTCCACTCACATTGGCGCAACGCCTCAGACTGATTAAGGGAAATAATTACGCTAATATTCACACGACTGCGTATCCCGGTGGTGAAATTCGCGGACAAGTTTATTCAAGTATTCGCGAAGGTTTAGTTACTAATTTGTGTGCCGGTCAAGAGCCAACGCCGAATACATCGAAAGGTATTGGTGCTGGGGCAATATCAGTAAACCGATTAAAAACAGACGTTTCAGTTAATTTAGTAACGACAGGTTTAACAGGAAATATAACTGTAGCACATATTCATAAAGGTGCTGTCGGTGCTAACGGTCCCGTTTATGTGCCCTTTTTAGTAAACTCCAACAATACCGTTAAAGGTGTTTACACGTTATCAACTGCTGGCGGCGGCGATTCAATTATTAACGGACAGGTGTATGTGAACGTTCACACTGCAGCAAATGGTGGTGGTGAAATTCGCAGTCAGGTGGATAAAGTTTTGAATACAACGTGTTTAACAACTGGAGTTTTTGAATTGAACGGCAAACAATTTACTGTGAATGTCGCACCTAATCCAGCACAAGACATTGTAAACGTAGTTTTTGATGCCGATTTAAACGTTGCAACACAATTCACAATAACAGATATTGCGGGTAGAACTCTGATTTCTAAAAATATCAGTATTGTAAATGGTTCAAATCAGATAAACGTAAGAGTTTCTGATTTAGCGAATGGTATTTATTTCGTTCAACTCCGAAATAATAATCAGTTGCTGTTTACAGAAAAATTGATTAAGAATTAAGCCCCAATTTGTGATAGGCTTAGCCCATGCTTTTTCGATGTTTTGGATTGATAACTAAACCACTATGGACTACAAGTCCATAGGTTTCTTAAAGCAGACTAAAAGTCTGCACAGTTGAGAGACGTACTACTCTTCAATGATAAAATTGGTATTGTTACTACTGTTTGGATTCCTGTGATGCTCTAAGTATTCATTAACCATTTCATCAGTTATATTTCCTGTACTCCAACAACCAAAACCTATTGCCCAAAAATGCCGACCCCAATATTTTTTCTTTAGCTCTGGAAATTCCATTTGGATTTTTCTTGAACTACGGCCCTTTAGTTTTTTAACTATTGTACTTATATCTTGGCTGGGGCGATATTCAATGTGCATATGGATATGATCTTTTGATACTACTCCTTTTAATATTTGAATATCTTCTGCCTCACATATTTGAATTAGCAATGTTCTACATCGTGTTTTTATATCATCTATCAATACTGGATATCTATACTTTGTTGACCAAACAATATGAACTGTTAACCTTGATACCGTATGACTACCTGTTCTTTGGAATTCCATAAGACGAAGGTATTCTTTTTAGAAGCTGAAAGCAACATGCAATAAATTGCATAGTTTTAACTATTTTTGAGACCAATAAATCTTTGACAAAACGGTAATTTTTTTTATTTTATTATCTTTTGCTTGACCAAAAGATACAAAAGTCAAGGCGAAAAGCCATATCCATTTTTTCTTCGCTCAAAAAGCCTTCGCAGCACCGCCAGAAAAATCTGTATATCGCTCCTTTTATTCATGTTTTCATTATTTTACCTTTCGGTATAAATGAGTGCTTCGCAATTCGCCAAAACCTACCGCACACTTACCAACGTATGAGTTAGTTTATTTAACTCAATTCCATTGAAAATATCGAAGAACCGAAAACGGTGTGTCGGATAAGAAAGCTCCAAGTTCGAGGCTTGCGTAACGAAGAAATTGTAGTTTTCTTGCTGACACTAGTTATGAATTTATGATTTTTTCAATCAGCGTATTGAGTTCATCTGCTCTAAATACA
>ENA-OFCD01001065-OFCD01001065.1-metagenomes-genome-assembly--contig:-NODE-1065-length-15202-cov-6.901697_pt1 | contig 15202 bp, 16 predicted proteins | sample MGYA00153392_OFCD01 | MGnify analysis MGYA00153392 | reverse complement strand
CGTGAGAGCCTCGGCATCGCGGCATAACCCAGTCCAAGATTTTGTCCGCACCCCCAACGGCCCTGTCACCGTGGATGAGCCTGGCGCGAATCGCGTCTCGCGATTGCCGGTCGCAACTCTCGCTGGCTGGGTGGGCGCGTGCATTTCGCTCAGGGCGAAGGTACGACGGTGTGCCGCAGCGTCCACATTTCAAGGCCCTGCCGCCGCACGCACTGTCGCCAATGGCGCGGCCCAGCCGATGATTCCGCCCTGAGCGACCACCATTTCGATGGTGGCGCGCTTGAACGCCGGAAAGTAGCTGGCCGTGCAGTCCTCGACGAGCAGGCATTCGAAGCCGCGGTCGTTGGCCTCGCGCATCGTGGTCTGCACACAGACTTCGGTGGTCACCCCGGCCAGCAGCAGGTGCGTGATGCCGGTGCAACGCAACCGATGCTCCAGGCTGGTCGCGTAGAACGCGCCCTTGCCGGGTTTGCGCAGCACCGTCTCACCGGGCAAAGGCGCACATTCGGGCGCGAAGTCCGAGCCGGGTTCGCCCTCGACCAGCACGCGTCCCAGCGGCCCCGGGTCGCCGATGCCACAGACGAGACCGCCGCGCGCGCGCTTGGCCGGTGGGCAATCAGAGAGATCGCGTGCATGCGCCTCCTGGGTGTGGATCACCGCCAGGCTCGCTGCACGCGCCCAGGCCAGCAGTCGGCCACATTGCACCGCCACATCCCCGAGCTGCGACACGTCGTTGCCGAGCATCGCACCGAAGCCGACTGGCTCCAGGAAGTCGCGCTGCATGTCGATCATCAGCAGCGCAGTCCGCTGCAGATCGAATCGGTAGGGGCTGGGGCGAGCGTCGACGGTGGGCATGGCGTCGGGTGCGAAGTTAAATCGTTTGGAGGTCGGCGCGGTTATCGCATCGGGAACGGGATCACGATCCGGCTGTCAGGGCGGCGACATCAGACTGACATGCGCCGCGACGACCCGCCAGCCTTGCGCGAGGCGCACCCAGGTCTGACTCTGCCGGCCGGTGCGCTCGCTGCCTGCGCGGTGGAACTCGGTCATCGCCGTCGCAAGGTCGTGGCCGAAAGTGGTGATGACGGTATTCGACAGTTGCCGATCCAGCCCCGCCGACGGTCGACCCAGACGGAACGCGCGGATCGCTGCGATGCCCAGCAGGTTTTCGCCGATGCCGTAGCGCACGGTCATCGAGCTGTCCCAAAACAGTTCGTCGAGCACCTCGATGCGGTTGTGGACCAGCGCATCTTCGTAGCGCGCGAACGCGGCCTGCAACTCGGCCACGACCTCGGGCAGGTTGATCTGCGGGGTAGTCGTTGTCATGGCGCCAGCCCCGCAAGCGGCGCACGCACCACGCCCTGCGCTTCGAGCGCCGCGGCGACGCGCAACACCCGGTCCTCGCGCCATGGCGCGCCAATGAGCTGCACGCCGATCGGCAGCGCTTCGTTCGCAGTCCACACCGGCACCGTGCACACCGGCAGGCCGATGCACGACACCGGCTGTGTCAGCAGGCCGAGGCTCGCGCGTGCGGGCAGGCGCTGACCATCGAGATCGAGCCACCCGGACCCGATCGGCAGCGCCGCGCACGGCGTGGCGGGTGCGAGCAGCACATCGAAGCGCTCGAACATCGCCGCCGCTTCGCGTGCGACGTGTTGACGCACCCGCTGCGCCTGCAGCACCCAATGCGCCGGCAGCAGCGCGCCCGCGAGAAAGCGATCGCGCGACAGCGGCTCGAAGTCGTGCGCGCGCCGGCGCAGGGCTGGCAAATGCAAGCTGCCACCTTCGGCGTTCGTGATCAGGAACGCCGCAGCGCGCGCCGCTTCGGCCCCGGCCCAGTCAACCCGCTCGGTCGCTTCGAGCGCATCCGCAACGCGATCGACCGCGGCGCGCGCCTGCGGACCGGCCATCCGCTCGAACCAGCCGGCCAGCACGCCGATGCGCAGGCCGCCGCGGCCGAGCGCCAATCGATCGGAGGTCGACTCGACTGGCCGCTGCGCGCACGCCGCGTCGTTCGCGTCAGGCCCCTGAAGCAGGTCGTAGGCGAGCGCCAGATCGGCCGCGCTGCGCGCGAACGGCCCGAGATGGTCGAGGCTGGCGACGAACGGGTAGCTGCCGCCGCGCGACAGGCGACCGAAGGTCGGCTTCAGCCCGAACACGCCGCACAGCGACGCCGGCACGCGGATCGAGCCGTTGGTGTCGGAGCCGAGCGTGATCGGCACCTGACCCGCGGCCACCGCCGCCGCCGATCCGCCCGACGACCCGCCCGCGATGCGTGACAGGTCATGCGGGTTGCGCACAGGCCCGTAATGGCTGTTCTCGGTCGTGAAGCCGTAGGCGTACTCGTCCATGTTGAGCGCGCCGACGAGCACAGCGCCCGCGGCTTCGAGCCGATGCACCAGCAAGGCGTCGCGTGTGGCCGGCGGGGCATCGGATTCGATCTTCGAGCCGGCGAGCGTGCGGATGCCGGCGATGTCGAAGAGGTTCTTGACCGCGAACGGCACACCGCGCAGCGGCAAGTCGGCACTCGCCGGCTGCGCGTCGATGGCCGCGGCGCGCGAGCGGGCTCGATCTGCGAGCACCGTGGTGAAAGCGTTCACGCGGCCGTCGGTGACTTCGATCTGCGCGAGGGCCGCGTCGACCAGGTCGGCCGCGGGCACCTCGCCACTCTGGGTGGCCCGCGCCATGTCGGTCGCGCTGCCCCGCAAGAGCGCTTCAGCGACTTTCATCGCGCGCCCCGGGTTCGACCGGGCTGAACACCGCACCAGACTCGTCGTCACGGCCCAGCGGCACGGCGAGCACCACCTTTGCCATCTCGGCGGCCAGTGCATAGAAGCGCAACATGCCGGGGCGATGCTCGGGCGCCAATGGCAGGTCGAGCAGGGCCGCTGCCGACGAGGCGGCCGCTTCGATCTGCCCGGGAGTGACGGTGAAACTTTTCATCGGGGTTGCTTCGTGTCGAGCGAATCGAGGTAGGCGCGCCAGCCGCCGAAATCGGTGATGTCGGGCATGGCGTCGACCGCATGGGCTTCGCATAAAAAACCATGGACGAAGCGTCCATCGGCCAACTCGACGCTGCCAAGTCCGAGCGGGGACGTCACACCGGCGAGGAACGAACCGACTGTACGTTGCGGCACTTCCCAGACCTCGACGGCGATCGCGTTGCCACCTTCGGCGACGCGCACCAGCCCGGGTTTGGGTGGCCTGCTGCCGGTCAGCGCATGCAAACGGTAATGCGGCGCGGTTGTGACTGCGGTTTGCAGGCGAGCGCCTCGATCGGTGAGCTGACTGTTCAACGGCAGCCCGCTCAAATGGGCGCCGACGACCGCCAATGCGAGCGTCGGCTCGCTGGCGGGCCATGGGCGCAGCGCCTGTGATACCTGTGTCGCTTCAGCCGCTTCAGCCGCCTCTGCCGCGTCCGCGCCGGCATGCTCCCAGCGCTGGCCGAAGCGCGCCAGCGCCGCGTCGGACGCGGCCGGCGCGATGACGGTCACGCCGAACGGCAAACCGCTCGCCGTGTGACCCGCCGGCAGAGCCAGTGCACACCAGCCGAGCAGGTTGACGAAGTTCGTGTAGCGACCGATCTGCGAGTTGACGCCAATCGGGTCGGCATCGACCTCGTCGAAGCGCGGATGCCCGGGCGCGGTCGGCACCATCAGCGCATCGACCCCTTGCCACACGGCGGCATGACGTTGCTGCGCCTCGCGCAACCGATACTGCGCGCGAAAGGTGTCGGTGGCACTGAATCCACGCGCGCTTTCGACGATGCGCCGTACGACCGGGTCGAACGCGTGCGGCTGCGCATCGAGCAGGGGCTGCACGACCGCATGGCGCTCGGCCACCCAAGGGCCGCCATACAGCAGCTCGGCGGTCGCGTGAAGCGGGTCGAAGTCAATGGGCACCGGCTCGGCACCGATCTCGCGCAGACGTGCCAACGCGTGTTGCCACGCGGCCTCGTAGCCGGCGTCGCCAAAAAACTCGGGGGCCATCGGCACGCCGACGCGCAGCGCCGGTGGCAACTTCCTCGGGCCGAGCGTGAATGCGCTGTAGGCATCGTCGGTGTCGTCGCCTTCGATGACGGCGAGCACCTGCGCGGCATCGGCCACGCACCGCGCGAACACCGCCACGCAGTCGAGGCTGCGGCACGCCGGAACGACGCCGGAGGTGCCCACGCGACCCGGTGTCGGCTTGAAGCCCACGACGCCGTTGAAGCCGGCCGGTACGCGCCCCGAGCCGGCGGTGTCGGTGCCGAGCGCGAAGGCCACGTCGCCCCGCGCGACCGCCACGGCCGAGCCCGAGCTCGACCCGCCGCTGATGCGCTCGGGGTCCGCAACGCTCGCCGGCCGGCCGTAGGGCGAGCGCGTGCCGACGAGCCCGGTGGCGAACTGATCGAGGTTGGTCTTGCCCAGCCAGACCGCGCCGGCCTCGATGAGCCGCCGCACGGCGCCTGCGTGTCGCGCTGCGATGTACGCGAAGGCCGGGCAGCCGGCGGTCGTCGCAACGCCTTCGATGTCGATGTTGTCCTTGACCGCGAAGGGCACGCCATAGAGCGGCATGACCGCGCGCAACGAAGCGTTGTCCGAATGCGGCGCTGCGCGTTCAGCGAGGTGCGCGAGTTGGGCGTCGAGTTCGGTATCGGTGGCGAGGTGGATCCAGACTGGATTCACACCTCCGGCGCGGAGGGCCGCGAGGCGTTCGCGCAGCAACGGGGCCGGGTCGGCGCCCGTGCCCAGGGCGCGGCGCCAGTCGGCGAGGGTGTGCAGTGGGAGCATCGAGGGCTCGTGTCTATTGACGGATGAAAGGCTGTGTCAGCCCGGCCGGCGCATGCTGACGGCCCATCACGCCGGCTACCGCCACCAGCGCCAGCACGTACGGCAGCATAATCAGGACCGCATTCGGCACGTTGACGCCGAGGGCCGGCAGCTGAAACTGCAGTGCCGTTGCGCCGCCGAACAACAAGCAGGCCAGAGCAGTGCGGCCGACCTGCCAGTTGCCGAAGATCACCGCCGCGATCGCCAGGTAGCCGGCGCCCCCGGTCATGCCTTCGGTGAAGGTGTGGATGTCGCCGATCGACAGGAAGCAGCCCGCCAGCGCCGCCATCGCGCCGGTGAAGAGCACCGCGCCATAGCGGATCGTCGTGACCGACAGGCCCGACTTGTCGGCCGCGCGCGGCGCCGTTCCCGCCGCGTGGATCGCCAGGCCCCAGGACGTGCGGCGCATCACCCACGCGACCGCGATCAACGCAGCGAACGCAACATAGAGTAGCGCCACCTGGCGGAAGACCTGCTCGCCCAGCACCGGCACGTCGGCCAGGCCCGGGGGTGCCCATTTCGGCAGACCCGGAATCTCGGTGCGCGAGCGGCTGCCGAACACCTGCCGGTAAGCGAGCGTCGTGGCCCCGAGCGCCAGGATGTTGATGCCGATGCCGGTGACGATCTGGTTCGCGCGCAACGTGATGCTGAGCCAGGCCTGCAGCAGCGCCACTGGAAGCACCGCCAGCACGGCGCAGGCCAGGCCGATCGACGGCGAGCCGGTGGCCCACGAAGCCCACGCGCCGACGAACGCACCGGTGAGCATCATCCCTTCGACGCTCATGTTGAGAACGCCGGCGCGCTCACTCACCAGTTCGCCGGTGGCCGCGAGCAGCAGCGGTGCTGCGAGGCGCAAGGTCGAGCCCACGAACACCGCCGCGGCGAGCTCGGCGTTCATCGCCCACCGCTCCGGCGTTCGATGGTCAGCGATGCGCCGGCGAGCACGACGATGATCAAGCCCTGGATCACCACCACCAGCGCGGTCGGTACGCCCGAGACCATTTCCATGTTGATGCCCCCCGACCGCAGGAAGCCAAACAGCAGCGCCGCCGCGATCACCCCCGCGACCGAGCCGCGTGCGAGCAGCCCGACGACCAGACCGTCGAAGCCGTAGCCGGACGAGAAGCCTGCCTTCAACGCGTATTGCTCGCCTTGCAGCATGAAGGCACCCGCCAGGCCGCCGAGCGCTCCGGCAGCACCCATCACGCCGATGACGGCGCCCGCGATGCCGATGCCTGCGCGCCGCGCGGCCTCGGGGTTCAGGCCCACCGCGCGCAATTGCACGCCGATGACGCTGCGCTGCAGCAGCACCGCCACGGCACACGCGAGCAGCAGGCCGATCGGCAAGCCGATGTGCAGCGGCAGGCTCGCGTCGGCGCCGAACAGCGGCAGTTGCGTGGATTCCGGAATCGTCAGCGATTCGGGCAAAGTGCTCGAGTTCGTCATCGGCTGGCGAAGCAGCGCAGTCGACTGCACGCTGCCGTACAGCATCCACACCGCGATGAACGACAGCAGCAACGTGCTGATGACTTCATTGGTGCCGGCGCGCGCCTTCAGAACCCCGGCCAGCGCGCTCCACACTGCGCCGGCGAGCGTCGCGGCCAGCATCGGCAGCATGAACGCCAGGGCCCAGGGCAAGCTCGCGACGGCGGGGTTCAAGGCCATGGCTGTCGCGGCCATGCCGCCGACGGCGATCTGGCCTTCGCCGCCGACGTTGGTGAGGTTCGCGCGCTGCGCCAGCACGAAGCCGAGGCCAACGAGGGCGAAGGCGAGGCTGCGATTGATCGACGCGCCGATCGCATAGGGGGAGCCCCAGGCGCCGTCGGCAAAGGCCGCCAACGCCGCAGCAACCGGGACCCCCATCAACGCCATCAGCACCGCGCCGAAGAGCAGCGACGCTGCCACCGCCGCGAGCGACACCGAGACCGCTGCCGACGGTCGCCAGCGGCTTGCCTTGTTCAGTGCGGTCGCCGTGCCTGCCGTTTCCGCCAGCGCCGTCATGTTTCGTGCCCCGCCATCCATGCGCCGATGCGATCGCGTTCGCCAGATTCGGCGCGGCAAGTGCCCATCAGGCGACCGCGGTACATCACGACCACGCGGTCCGCCACGTTCAACAATTCATTCAGTTCCGACGAGATCAACAGCACGCCAGCGCCGGCCGAACAGGCACTGCGGATGTGGCCGTATACCGCTTCGACGGCACCGACATCGAGACCGCGCGTCGGATGCGCGGCCAGCAGGAAACGCAGTGGCTCCAGTGTGAGCTCGCGCGCCAGCACCGCCTTCTGCTGGTTGCCGCCCGACAGGCTCGAGAACGCAGCATCCGGCCCGGCCGCGCGCACTTCGAAGCGCGTCATCAGCGCGCCCGCCTCGCTGCGCAGCCGCGAGCGGTCGAGCAGGCCGAAGCGCCGAAAGCGCCGCAGCCGGTCGAGGAACATGTTCTCGGTCACGCTCATGCCAAGTACGCAACCCACCGCATGTCGGTCTTCCGGCACCACGCCGACGCCCGCCGCCGTCAGCGTGCGCGGCGTCGCGCCCGTCAACGGCCGGCCATCGATGAAGAAGCGTCCCTCGCTCGGCGCGCGCATGCCCGACAGCACGGCCCCCAGCTCGCTTTGGCCGTTGCCCTCGACGCCGGCGACCGCGACGATTTCGCCGGGGTCGACCGTCAGCGTCAGGTTGTCGATGCGCACCACACCGTCGGCGTCGCGCACCGTCAGGCCATCGATCATCAACGCCGGCTCGGGTCGGCGCGTGCCATCCGGCTTGCGCAACGGCGCCGGGCGCAACGCGACTTTCGCAGTGGATGCCGATGCCGTGTCGAGATCGCGCTGGATCATCGCTCTCACCAGCACGTCGATGTCCTGGTCCGGCGACTCCGAGCGGGCAACGACGCGCCCGCCGCGCAGCACCGTCGCACGGTGCGCAACGCGGCGAATCTCCGCCAGCTTGTGCGTCACGAGCACGACGCCGCAACCTTCGGCCGCGACCCGCTCGCAAACTTCGAGCAGCGCGCGGATCTCGTCGGGCAGCAAGACCGCAGTCGGCTCGTCCAGCACCAGCAGGCGCGGCTCGCGCATCAGGCACTTGATGATCTCGACACGCTGGCGCTCGCCGACCGACAAGGTCTCGATGCGCGCGAACGGCTCGAGCACCAGCCCGTAACGTGCCGACATCGCGGCCACCCGCTCGGCGCATTCACGGCGCCGCAGGATGCCGTGCGCCTGACCGAGCAACAGGTTATCAACGACGCTCAGGTCGCCGACCAGGCTGAAGTGCTGGTGCACCATCGCCACGCGCCGCGCCAGTGCGTCGGCGGGGCCCCGGGGGCGGTAAGGCCGACCATCCAGCTGCATCGAGCCGGCGTCGGGTTGGTGGATGCCGAACACCAGGTTGCACAGCGTCGACTTGCCCGCCCCGTTTTCGCCCAGCAGGCAGTGAATTTCGCCGGCGCCGATCTGTAGCGACACCGCGTCGAGCGCCCGCATCGCGCCGAAAGACTTGCCCAGCCCGTCGAGTCGCAACAAGGGCGCAGCGATGGGCTCGCTGCGCTCTGCAATCTCGATGGGCCGGTCGAGTGTCTGCATGACGGGCAGGGCGGTCAGGAAGGCTGAATCGAGGCGACGAGACTTAGGCTCTCAGCCTTCCAGCACCTTGATCTTGCCCTCGAGGATGTCCTTCTTGATCTCGTCGAGCTTGGCCTTCATGGCCGGTGTTGCGCCGCAGACGGTCATGTCCGAGGCCTTCGGTCCCATCGCCAGACCGAAGGGTTTGTAGCCGGCCTTCCAGGTGCCGGCGACAAACTCCTTGATCGCGTATTCGACCTGGAAGCCCACCCCGGTGATGCTGTACGCGGGGTACAACGGGTCGGTGCCGCAGCGGTCGGTGTAGCTGCCGACGATGTGGGTACCCTTGTCCTTCGCCGCTTGCTCCATGCCGCGCAGGCCGAGGTTCAGGATGTGGTAATGCACATCGGCACCCTGCGCGATGGCCGCGAGCGTGGCCTCCTTCGACTTGGCCACGTTGTCGAAGTCGCCGGTGTAGTTCTCGAAATACTTGATGTTTGGGTTGATGTACTTCGCGCCCTTGCCGAACTCCTTGCCGGCATTGACGATCGAGGGGATCTCCATGCCGCCCACGTAGCTCACCGTGCCGGTCTTCGACAGCATCGCCGCTGCCGCACCGGCAACGAACGCGATTTCGGCCTGCTTGACGTCGTAGCCGGCCACGTTGGGCAGACTCTCGCCCTGGTTGCCGCCGACGATCGAGAACGAGGTCTTCGGGAAGCGCTTGGCGATTTTCATCACTGCGGCTTGCGTCTGCCCGCCGATGCCGATCACGAGCTTGTTCTTCGTGGCCAGATTGGTCAGCGCCTGTTCCATGTCGGCGTAGTTGATGTTCTCGATCGTCTGCACCTTGATCTTGTCGCCCAGGGCCTTCTGCGCCGAGACGAGGCCGTCATATCCAGACTCCATCCAGCCCTTGTCGGACTTGGAACCCGGGATCAGAACGCCCACGGTGACGGGATCGGCGGCGTGCGCCGAGCCTGCGCCGAGGATGCCGGCCACCAAACCAAGCCAGGCAAGCCGGACGACACGGCGGTGGAAAGAGGCGGTTGCAGACATTGGCATTCCTTTCGCTAGGGAGACAGGTAAATGAACGATTACTTAGTGGTTACCGCAGCACCGCAATATCGATGCCAGAGACGCCTTCGCCCGGCGTGTCGACCCGTCGGCATCAAAGGCGCGGGCAGCGGCCGCAACACGCCCGCCTTCCGGTGGTGCACGGCACGCGGCTTCGATGTGCCGACCGCACCGCCGCGGGGCGAATCCCCTGATGCAAAAGGAGCCCTTGAATGAACGATCCCACCCTGTCTTCGACCCCGGCCGGCGCGCTCGGCATCTCGCCGAACACGCAGTGGCTCGCCACGCCGCACGAAGTCGACTTCGCGCCGCCGCTGCCACCGCCGCGCCGCGTGCGCCTGACCGCTGAACCGCAGAACGTCGTGATCGACCTGCAACGCACGGCCATCGTCGTTATCGACATGCAAAACGATTTTTGCGCGCCCGGCGGCTGGGTGGAACACATCGGCGGCGACCCGACCCCCGACCGCGCCCCGATCGAGCCGCTGCGCGCGCTGTTGCCCGGCCTGCGTGCGGCAGGCGTGCCGGTGATCTGGATCAACTGGGGCAACCGCCCCGACCTTGCCAACATGCCGCCAAACCAGATCCACCTGTACAAGCCCGCAGGCCACGGAATCGGCCTGGGCGATCCGCTGCCGGGCCATGGCGCACGCGTACTGGAGAAGGGATCATGGGCTGCGGCGGTAGTGGACGAACTCAAACCGCGGCCGGGCGACATTGAGGTCGACAAGCATCGAATCAGCGGCTTCTGGGACACGCCGCTCGACAGCATCCTGCGCAACCTCGGCATCCGCTGCATCCTGTTCGCCGGGGTGAACACCGACCAGTGCGTTCTGCACTCGCTCACCGACGCCAACTTCCTCGGCTATGGATGCGTGTTGCTCGAAAACTGCTGCGCGACGAGTTCTCCCACCTTCTGCACCGACGCCACGTTGTGGAACGTCAAGAAGTGCTTCGGCTTCGTCACCGATTCGCGTCGCGTGCTCGAAGCCCTTGAAAGCGCACCGCCGGCCCCGTGAACGCCGCCTTGCGCAACGACTGGGGGGCCTTCGTACCGGGAACGCGCGCGCATGCTGCGCCGCTCGGGCGCGGCGTGCTCGACGGGCTGCGATTCGCGGTCAAGGACCTGATCGACGTGGCCGGCACCGTGACCGGCGGCGGTAATCCGGACTGGGCCGCCACCCACCCCGCAGCCACGCGCCATGCACCCGTGGTGCAGCGGCTGCTCGAGGCCGGGGCCACGCTCGTCGGCAAGACAGTCACAGATGAACTCGCGTTCAGCCTGGAGGGCGAGAACGCTCATCACGGCACGCCACGCAACCCGCAGGCGCCGGGTCGCATGCCGGGGGGGTCGTCGAGCGGCTCGGCGGTGGCAGTCGCGGCCCGTGAAGCCGACTTCGCCCTCGGCACCGACACCGGCGGATCGGTGCGCATTCCAGCGGCGTTCTGCGGTGTGTTCGGCTTTCGCCCGACCCATGGCCGCGTGTCACTCGACGGTGTGTTGCCGTTCGCACCCAGCTATGACACGGTGGGCTGGATGGCGTCAACTGGCGCGCTGCTGGCGGCCGTCGGACACGTGTTGCTTGGACCGGACCCGGCATCCGCTCCGCTGAGTTTGGCGTGGGCGCAGGATGTCGCCGCGTTGTGCGACGCCGACGTGCGCGCGCGCCTTGAACCGCAGGCGCGAGCGCTGGGTGCGCGGGCCGATGCGTGCGCCTTCGGAGAGCCGGCGGCCGCGGCCCTGCAGGCGTATGGGGTGCTGCAAGGCGACGAGATCCGACGTCATCTGGGCGACTGGATCACGACCCGGCATCCGCGCTTCGGCGCCAACATCGCGCCGCGTTTTGCCGCGCTCGCTCAGATCACCGCCGCAGATGTGGGCGTGGCTGAGCGTTGGCGCGAGGGCGAAAGACGGCGGCAGCACGACGCGCTGCAGCGCGGCGTCGCCTTCGTTTTTCCGACGGCGCCCTGCATCGCTCTGCCGCTCGACGCTTCGACCGAGCAACGCGGCCGCTTCTATCAAAACGCACTCGCCATCAACGCCATCGCCGGGCACGCCGGTCTGCCGCAGGTCACCTTGCCGGCGGGCGAGGTCGGGGGCTCGCCCATCGGGCTTTCGGTGCTCGGGCCGCCGGGATCGGACCTCGAGCTGCTCGCGCTGGCGGCTGCCTGGCGCACGCCCGAACCGGCGTGAGAATCACAACCCATGCCCCGCACTGACACACCTCGAATGGCCTCATCGTCCCGGCCCAACCGGCCTGAACGACTCGTGGGCAATGCTCCGAGGCGAGACCCGGAGAAGACCCGCGCGCGCATCCTGAGGTCCGCGATGGCCGAGTTCATGTTGCGCGGTTTCAGCGGCGCGCGCACGGCGCAGATCGCGCGGCGTGCCAAGGTCAGCGTCCGCATGCTGTACCACTATTTCGGCGGCAAGGATGCGCTCTATGTGATGGTGCTCGAAGAGGTGCTGGCGAAGCTGCGTCACGAGGAACTGCGGCTCGACTTCGAGCACGTCGAGCCCTTGCAGGGCCTGCTGCAGTTGTTCGACTTCATCGACGCCCATTTTGCGCAGCACCCCGAACTGCGCTGCCTGCTCGCCTACGAAAATCTCAACCGCGGCCAGCATCTGAAGCGCTCATTGCGCATTCCCGCCATGGCCTCGCCGGTCATCAGCCTCATCGATGAGCTGCTGCGGCGCGGCGAGTCTGGCGGCAACTTTCGCTCGGGGGTGGATGCGCTGCAGCTGTATGTCGCGATGGTCAGCCTGGCTTACTACGCCAAGGCACACGCGTTCACGTTGTCGCGCATCTTCGCGACCGAGTTGCTCTCGCCGGCGTGGCAAGCCGCGCGCGCCGTACAGACGCGCGAGATGCTCGCTGCCTACGTCACGCCGCTTTGTTGACCGAACTCAGATGCCGCGCTGCCAAGCCCACCGGAAACCTAGATTTCAAGAACCTGGGCAGATGGTCATTCAAGGGAGCGCCTTGGCATTGGGATGCGGCCCACCCAGCGCGTTGACTCGCCCCGTGCGATGGTTGGTAGTGGCCTTGACGAGGCAGCGTCGTTCGCAACCCTTGACGAAGTGGTGGCGCTCGGCATCACGTTCTTCGACACCGCATTCAGCTACGCGGGCGGGAAATTCGAACGCATCGTCGGGCGCTGGCTGGCCGGGCCGCACGAACGGTATGCTCGAAAACTCGCCAGCTTCGACAGCGCTTCAGACCATCTTGGTGAATGCATGCTGACCGCCACTTGATCGCTGGCGTTTGGCTGCCAAACAAGTAGTTCGTCGGCGACCACCGGCGGCCGCGGTGATCAGCATCGCCAGCTGGGTGATGATTCTGTCGGTGACCTTCATCGGCCACATCGCAGACGGCTCCGGCCGCATTGCCACTGTCTTGTGCCTGTGGGTAGCTTGGCGGTGGCGTCGCTGCTGCTGCTGCGTCATGCGGAATGGTCCGTGGCGTTGAGCCTGACCTTTGGGCTGCTCGGCATCGCACCGGCCGGCATCATCATGGCGCTCATCACGCAGTCGATGGCGCCGCGAAGGCGAGCCTTCGTCATGGGCGTCTTCATCAGCTTCTATTTCGTCATCCAGACTGCTGCGGGCCCATGCGTCATTCGATGAACTTCATGGCGTGCCAGCAAAGACTGCCGTCGGGCTCGCGGGCGATGCTCCCGCGCCTCGCGCCGAGTCGTCGGCAAAAAGGGCGCTGATCCTGCGCTGTGCTGAGGTCAGCGTCGGGCAATCCCGCCCGATTTAAGGAGCCGGTCAGGGGATTCGATCTCTCTTTTCCCGAAGTGTCCGTTTATGGTCTGCGATGTCGCGCGGGTCTACCGTCCGGCACTTGCGGGCGACGTGTTGCAGTTCGCTCGGCAGATGCCGTTCGATTAAATCAGTGGAGCCTTGCCGCGACCTTTTCGGCTTCCGTTCTGGGACCGCCTGGTCGCGACGGACCTGCAGGCCATCGAGAACCTGGCTTCCCAGCGCTGTCGGGAAGGCCAGCAAGTTCCCGAATTTTGATGAATTTGCGAAAACGCTCGACTCGCGCCGTGAATTGCAGACCATTGTGAATTGCGATGTCGGTATCGTTGCCGCTGAGGTCACCTCGCCAGGAAATATTCGAGCGGTCAATTTCTAAAGCGAGAACATCGAAAATGCCATCCATCAACCTGCTTAGTAATGAGCCTCAGCCCCACCCCTGATCGACGGAATCCTGTGCGGCTGGCAGCGTGTCACGTCGACCACTAGGCGCGCCAGCAGCCCGCGCAGGTCGAAGCGCCGATTTAAGCGATAGGCGAATGCTGCGAGGTAGCTGTCGGCATGCTTGTCCCAGCCCAGTGAGTGGTAAGCGCCGTGCAGGCTCGTCTTCAGATTGCCCAGCACCGTGTTCACCCACTTGAACTGAGGCAACTCGCGCGGCAGCCGCTCACCCACCACGACGGGGCTGTGGATGCAGCCCGCTTGCGTCACCGCCGCAAAGCAGGCCAGCCCCCTGAGTCAGACTAGTTGTCGCTTCCCCGATTTGCACGGAAGCACAACAGACCATGAGCCGAAACCAACACTCCAACGAATTCCGAGACCAAGCGCTGAGCAAGGTCAGACAGCGCGGCACGCGTAGCGTTCGCGACATTGCCGAGGAACTGAACATGTCGGTCGGCACGCTGAGAAAGTGGTGGGCTCGCTCGAATCGCAGCGCGGTGCAGGCGGCTCCCACGGCCGAACTGCCAAGCGCTCTTGCAGCGGAGTCCTAGAGCGCCGCTCAACGCCTGCTCGCCTTGCAGGAGACCCACGGCCTGTCGGGTGCGGCGCTGAACGCCTGGTGCCGCGAGAGGGGGCTCTTCGAGCATCAACTGATCGCCTGGCGTGACGCGTTTTGCGCGATCGCGGCGCCGGAAACCCGTGACGCCAAGCTGGCCCTGCGCGAGCTGCAGACCCGCCACGATGGACTGCAACGCGAGTTGCGTCGAAAAGAGAAGGCGCTGGCGGAAGCCACGGCCTTGCTGGTGCTGCAAAAAAAGTTCCAGGCGCTGTGGGAGGACGAGGACAAATGAGCTCCATCGCCGAGCGTCAAGCGCTGCTCGCGCTTCTCACCGAGGCCTGCGATGCCGGCGCCCGGTTGAAGCTCGCGTGCACACAGATCGGCCTGAGCGAACGCACCGTGCAACGCTGGCAACGACCTGCGGCGAGCAACGATGGCGACCTGCGGGCGAGCACTCGACGTGTCGCCACGCCACCACCGAATCGACTGAGCGACGCCGAGCGACGAGCCGCGCTGGCGCTGCTCAACAGTGCCGAGTTCGAGGATCTGCCGCCGAGCCAGATCGTGCCGCGACTGGCCGATCAGGGTCGCTTCGTGGCCAGTGAATCGACCCTGTACCGACTGCTGCGCAGTGCCGGACAACTCGCGCACCGCCGAACCGAACGTGCGCCGCAACTGCGCAGCCGACCCCGCGCATTGGCCGCCACCCGTCCCGATCAAATCTATTGCTGGGACATCAGCTACCTGCCCACCGAGGTGCGCGGCGTCTACTTCTATCTCTACCTGTTCGTCGACCTGTTCAGCCGCAAGATCGTCGGCTGGCAGGTCTATGACAGCGAAAGCGCGGAGCGTGCCGGCCAGTTGCTGACCGACATCTGCGCGCGCCAGGGGATCGCCCCGCAGCAACTCACGCTGCACTCCGACAACGGGTCACCCATGAAGGGCGAGGCGATGCTGGCCACGCTGCAGCGGCTCGGCGTGGCGG
>ENA-OFCD01001064-OFCD01001064.1-metagenomes-genome-assembly--contig:-NODE-1064-length-15202-cov-7.207170_pt1 | contig 15202 bp, 14 predicted proteins | sample MGYA00153392_OFCD01 | MGnify analysis MGYA00153392 | reverse complement strand
CGTCACCGAGTGCCTGGGCGGCGCCCACGACCTCACCGATGCTGACCTCGCGGACCGGTACGAGACGGCCTGCGACCCGCGGCTCAACGACGGGCAGTCCCTGGAGCTGGCGTTCCTGGTGGCCGAGATGCTGCAGCGCCGTCGGGGCTGAACACCGGCACTCGTGAGCGACCGCCGTCGCTGGCCTCAGTCCTGCACCGTGTACGTCGTGCGTGCGCTACGCGTGCCGTCGCCGGCCTGCACGCGGTAGTCACCGGGTGGGGCGTCGGCGGCGCCGGCCTCGAGCGTCGTGCCGATCAGGCCGGCGCTGGTCGCGACCGTGGCCGTGGCCGAGGGATCGCCGGCCGGGCGGCCCAAGGGGTCCAGGAAGGCGATCAGCACGGTGCTGCCGGGTGCCCAGCCGGCGCCGGTGACCGAGAGCATCGCCCCGCCGGGCCCCTTCGCCGGGGCGACGACGACCGTCGGTGTCACGGTCGGTGGGGCACTCGTGGCCGGTGCAGCGCTGGTCGGCGGTGGCGTGGCGGACGGCGCCGGCCGGGTCGGGGTCGGGGTCGGTGCGGGGCTGGCCGCCCGGACGGGCGGGGCGTCCGGTGGATAGGTGAACACGGTGGTGGTCGGAAGCGGGCCGGCGACGGGGGCGACGCCCGCGGGCCCGGTCGGGGCTGCAGCGGCCAGCGGCGCCGCGGTGACCGCAGGCAGCACCCCGACGGCCGCTGCTCGCACGGGAGGCGGGCGGCTCAGCAGCACCCCGAGCCCGATGCCGCCCAGCACGGCGAGCAGCAGCGCGAGCAGCACCGGGCCGGCGGACAGCAGCCGGCGCGGCTCGTCCGGCTCGTCCAGCTGCCCGAGCGCGGGCGCGGCGGCCGGCAGCAGCGTCCGGGCTCGCAGGGCCACCCGATCAAGCAGGGCGTCGCGGCCGTCGTCGGGCAGCGCGACGACGGACAGGCCGGCGAGCAGCCGACGGACGTCCTGCTGCGCGTGGCGGGCGGCCGTGCACGCGTCGCAGTCGCGGACATGACGGGCGGCCCGTCCCTCCCCGGCCGGCAGCGAGCCGCTGAGCCGGGCCAGGGCGTCGTCGTCGACGTGCCCCGGCAGCTCGGGCACCGGTCCGTCGAAGACGTCCGGCAGCAGCTCCAGACGGGCGGCACCGACCAGCCGCAACGCGGTGCCGGGATCAACCCCGAGCGCCGCGCCCACGGTCTCGGCCGGCAGGTCATAGGCGTCGGTGAGCAGCAGGGCACGGCGGCTTCGCTCGTCGCGCCGTTCCAGGCCGGCCGCGAGCAGCTGCTGCTCGGCGGTGCCGGCCAGCGGCCCCCTGCCGACCGGTGGCCAGCTGCCGCCGAGGCCGGCCTGCCGGGCCCGTGCGCCGGCCAGGGCGAACCAGCGGCCCACCAGCTCGGCGACCGGCCCGGGGGCGTCCGCGGCACTGGCCAGCAGGTCCAGGGCGCTGTCCTCGACCACACCCGGCGAGGCGTGCGGGGGGCAGCCCTGCCGGCGTACGAAGTCATGCACCCGGTCGGCGTGCGCGCGCACTGCCTCGCAGAGCAGGTCGGCCGACACCGCCGCTGCACCTGTGCTCCGCACGTAGCCAGCCTAGATTGCCGCGGGTGACCTCCCGAGCGCCGGTGGACCTGCGCAGTGACACCCTGACCCGACCGACCGAGCAGGTGCGGGCGGCGATGGCGGCCGCCGAGGTGGGCGACGACGTGTACGGCGAGGACCCGTCGGTGCGGGCGCTCGAGGAGACCGTCGCAGGGCTGTTCGGCCACCAGGCGGCCGTCTTCGTCCCGAGCGGCACGATGGGCAACCAGATCTGCCTGCAGCTGGTCGTACCGCCGGCGTCGGAGCTGGTGTGCGACGCCGACGCCCACGTCGTGACGTACGAGCACGGCGCCGCCGCGGCGCTCGGTGGCATCTCCTCGCGCACGGTGCCGGGCGGGCCGATGACGGCGGCGGTGGTCGAGCCCTACCTGCGGCCGCCCGGGTGGGGCACGGTCGTCACGTCCGCGGTCAGCGTGGAGCAGACCCACAACCGCGGCGGGGGAGCGGTGCACCCGCTCGCCGACCTGCGCGGCCTCCGGATTCTGACGGCCGCGCACGGGATGGCCCTGCACTGCGACGGCGCCCGGATCTGGAACGCCTCGGTCGCCTCCGGCACGCCGCTGCTGGCGTACGGGGCGTTGTTCGACACGCTGTCGGTGTGCCTCTCCAAGGGACTGGGTGCACCGGTCGGCTCGCTCGTGGTCACCGACGCCGAGCGGGCCGGGCGGGCCCGGGTGATCCGCAAGCGGCTGGGCGGTGGCATGCGGCAGGCGGGCGTGCTCGCGGCCGCCGGGACGTACGTGCTCGCGCACCACCTCGAGCGGCTCGCCGACGACCACCGCCGCGCGGCGCTGATCGGCGCGGCCGCCGGGGTGGTCCCGCAGACCAACATCGTGCCGCTGGACGTCCCGGACGCACCGGCATTCGCCGCAGCCGCCCGCGAGCACGGGGTACTGCTGTCCGTCGTCGGCCCGCGCCGGGTGCGCCTGGTCACCCACCTCGACATCGACGACGCCGGCGCTCAGCGGGCCGCGGACGTCGTCGGGCGGCTGCTGGCTGGCTAGGACGAGCTATCGCCGGACGAGCCGGCGGCCGACGACCGGGGGTAGGTCGCGGCAGGCAGCGGCCAGCGCGTCGAGGTCCTCGCCGTAGAGCGCCTGCGGGCCGTCGCACAGGGCGGCGGTCGGGTCGGGGTGGACGTCCACGATGACGGCGTCGGCGCCGACTGCGATCGCTGCCCTGGTCAGCGGGACGACCAGGTCGCGCTTGCCGCCCGAGTGCGACGGGTCGATGACGACCGGCAGGTGCGACAGCCCGTGCAGCACCGGCACCGCGGAGATGTCCAGGGTGTTGCGGGTGCCGGTCTCGAACGTACGGATCCCGCGCTCACAGAGCACGATGTCCAGGTTGCCGCGCTGCGCGATGTACTCCGCCGCCATCAGCCACTCCTCGTACGTCGCGGTCATCCCGCGTTTGAGCATCACCGGCCGGCCCGCGCCGCCGACGGCCTGCAGCAGCGCGAAGTTCGCCATGTTGCGGGTGCCGACCTGCAGCATGTCGGCGGTCCGGGCGACCAGCTCGACGTCGCGCGGGTCGACGACCTCGGTGACGATCGGCATCCCGGTCTGCGCCCGCACCTCCGCCAGGATCTCCAGGCCCTTCTCGCCCAGGCCCTGGAAGGCGTACGGGCTGGTCCGCGGCTTGTACGCACCGCCGCGCAGCAGCGTCGCCCCGGCCGCCTGCGCCATCCGGGCGGCCGCGAGGGTCTGCTCGGGCGTCTCGACAGCGCAGGGCCCGGCGATCAGCGTGAACGTGTCGGGACCGATCGGTACGCCGCCGACCTCGACCACCGAGGACGACGGGTGGTTCTCGCGGCTGACCAGCTTGTACGGCTTGCTGACCCGGACCACCTCGCCGACGCCGGGCATGGCGCGCAGGTTGAGCCCCTGGAAGGCGACGACGTCACCGACCAGGCCGACGATGGTCCGCTGGACGCCGCGGCTGACGAACGCCGAGCCGCCCGCGGACTCGACGCGGGCGACCACGGCGTCGATCTGCTCGGCAGCGGCGCCGGGGCTCATGACGACGACCATGTGGAGGATCTCCGGAACGTCAAGAGCCCCGGGCGTGAGGCCCGGGGCGGGGCCGACCGGAGGGCCGGGGCTGCCGACCGTACACGGGGCCCCCGGCTCCGGCGCTGCCCGGACCCGGAGGCACCATGGTCGCGTGACGACGCCGTTGGACCGTTTTGGGGCCAGTAGGCGCGCCGACGGGCTGGGCGACCGGCTGCCGCCGGGGCAGTACGTCCCGCGCGGCTGGCCGGTGCTGCACTACGGCCCGGTGCCGGCGTTCAAGCCCGACACCTGGGACTTCCGGGTCTTCGGGAGCACTGCCGGCGGTGCCGAACGCCGGTGGACGTGGCCGGAGGTCGGCCACCTGCCACGTACCGGCGTCCACGCCGACTTCCACTGCGTCACGAAGTTCTCGGTGTTCGACAACGCGTGGCGAGGCATCGGGACCGCGACCTTCCTGGAGCTCGCGCCGCCGGCTCCGGAGGTGACCCACGTGCTGGTGTGGGCGGAGTACGGCTACAGCGCCAACCTGCGGCTGGCGGACTTCGCCTCCGAGCGGGCGCTGTTCGTCACGCACCGCAACGGGGAGCCGATCAGCCGCGACCACGGTGCACCGCTACGGCTCGTCGTACCGCACCTCTACGCGTGGAAGGGACCGAAGTGGGCGCGCGGCGTGGAGTACCTGACCGAGGACCGGCGTGGGTTCTGGGAGGAACGCGGCTACCACAACCGGGCTGATCCCTGGCAGGAGCAGCGCTACTCCTACCAGGAGGCCGCCGCCGACGGTGCCGACTGAGCCCAGGCGCTCACACCTCCAGCCGGGGAGCCTTGCCCTCCGCGCCGTGCCGGGGGCCGAGCTCGGTGAGCAGCATCGCGACCAGCACCAGGGCGGCGCCCGCGAGCGTGCGGCCGGTGAGCACCTCGCCGGCCAACGCGACGGCGAAGCCCAGCGAGAAGACCGGCTCCATCGTCATGACGACGGCAGTACGGGTCGGTGTGAGATGGGCCTGCGCCCAGGTCTGTACGACGAAAGCCAGCGCGGTGCCGGCCAGTGCCGTCAGCGCCAGTGCGCCCCACACGCCGGCATCGGGCGGCATGGCCAGGCCACCGGGCACGGCCACGACGGCGCACAGCACCGTTGTGGTGAGCAGCTGGGGCACCGCGAGTGCAAACGCGTCGTAGGACGACGCCCAGCGGCCCAGCCCGACGATGTGCAGGGCGAAAGCCGCGGCGCAGCCGACGGTGAGCAGCTCGCCGGCGCCGATCGAGCCGAGAGCCGCCCAAGCGGCGCCGAGCGGGCCGGTGGCTGAGGAGGGTCCGCGCAGCGACAGCAGGCCCAGGCCGAGAGCCGCGACTCCGACGGCCACCCAGGCGAGCCTGGGTGGCCGCGTGCGCAGCAGCACGGCGGCGCAGAGCGGGGTGAAGACCACGAACAAGCCGGTGAGGAAGCCGCTGACGGCGGCCGGCGTGGTCTGCAGACCGAGCGTCTGCAGCAGGTAGCCGGCGCCGAGGGCGGTGCCGAGCAGCACCCCGGCGCGCAGCCCGGCAGGCGGCAGGGCCAACACAGCGCGCGGGCGCAGCGCCAGCATGGCCAGGCTCGCGAGCCCGAAGCGCCAGGTGAGGAAGTCGGTCACCGGCAGCCGGCCGATGGCGTCCTTGACCACGATGAACGTCGAGCCCCAGACGGCGGTCACGGCCAGCAGGGCCAGCACCGGCGCTGTGCGGGTCCTCACGCGTCGCGCAGGCTGCGCAGCAGCTCGAGGTCGCGGCGGTGGCTGGCCGCGTCGCCGGGGGTCTCGACGACCACCGGGACGCCGCGGGTCGCCGGGTGCCGGAACAGCTCGGCGAACGGGTCCTTGCCGATGCGGCCCTCGCCGATCGCCTCGTGGCGGTCGCGGGTGGATCCCAGCGGGTCCCTGGAGTCGTTGGCGTGCACCAGGGCCAGGCGGCCGCGGCCGACGGTCTTGACGAGGGCGTCGAGGGTGCGCTTCATACCGCCGGGGGAGGCCAGGTCGTGCCCGGCCGCGAAGGCGTGGCAGGTGTCCAGACACACTCCGAGCGCAGGGTGATCATCGAGTTGGGCGAACCACGGGCCGAGGTCCTGGACGGTCGCGGCCAGCGCCTGCCCGCCGCCGGCCGTCGGCTCGACGAGCAGCCGCGGTGCCCCGTCGGGCAGGCCGTCGAGCAGCGGCATCAGCAGCTCGCGCAGCTGCCGCATCGCCTCGTCGCGGTGCGCGCCGGCCACCGCACTGCCGGCGTGCACCACCACGCCGCGGGCGCCGATCGCCGCGCCGCGGGTCATCGCGTGCCGTACCGCGTCGACGCTGCGCCGCCTGGTCACCTCGGTCGGTGAGCCGAAGTTGACCAGGTAGGGCGCATGGACGTACGCCGGGATCCCGCTGCTGGTGCAGCCCTCACGGAAGGCCTGGTCCTGAGCGGGGTCACCGGCGCTCGGTGCCCAGCCGCGCGGGTTGGACACGAACACCTGCACGGCGCCGGCGCCGATCTCGCGGGCGTACGCCAGCCCCTTGGTCAGCCCGCCGCCCACCGGGACGTGGGAGCCCACCGGGGAGGGCTTGCGGGGCGGCACGGCGCAAGGGTGTCAGAACACGAACAGCGTCACGGAAGTGCCCTTGCGGACCCGGGTGCCGGCGCCGGGGTCGATCCGGCGCACGGTGCCCGGCCCGGCCGGCAGCAGGATCACCTGGGTCGTCAGCCCGAGGGCGCTGAGCTGGGCCTCCGCGTCGGTCCGGCTGGTGTTCAACAACTGCGGGACGACCTGCAGATCAGGGCCCTTGCTGACGGTCAGCGTGACGGTGGCGCCGCGCCCTGCGATGCCCTGCGGCGACTGGTCCAGGACCGTGCCGGCCGGCACCTGCTCGTCGAACGCCTGCTGGACGGTCGTGGAGAACCCGGCGGCCTGGAGCTGCGCCTGCGCCTGGGCCTGCGGCCGCTTGCGGACATCCGGGATGGGCAGCGGCTCGACGCCCTTGCTGACCACCAGGGCGACGGCGGTGTCCGGCCGCAGCGACGTGCCGGGCGTGGGATCGGTACGCAGCACCGTGCCGAACGCCGCGGCGGCGAACTCCTGGGTGACCGCGCCTGCCCGCAGGCCGAGATCGGTCAGCGCGCTGGTCGCCGCCTGCTGGGTCGCACCGACCACGGAGGCGGGCACGACGCGACGGTCCGGCCCTCGGCTCACCACGAGCGCGACGGCGCTCCCCTTGCGGACCCGGCCGCCCGGGTCCGGAGCCTGGGCGAGCACCTGCCCGGCCGGGATGGTCTCGTCGAACCGCTCGGGCTGCAGGGCCGCGCCGAGCCCGACGGCGCGCAGCCGGGCCGTGGCGTCGGCCTGGGTGAGGGCCAGCACGGCGGGGGCCCGGGTGAACCGGCCGGCGCCGAGGTACCAGCCGCCGCCGGCCGCCAGCAGGGCCAGGAAGACCAGCACGACCAGGCCGCCGACCATCCCGAGCCGCCGGCGGTGGGCAGGTCCGGGGGGCGCGTGATCGACCGGGTCGGCCTCGTGGGGCGCAGCCGGGCGCGGTACGACCAGCGTGTCGTGCCGAGCAGTGGCCGGCGGGGTCACGGTGTCGAGCGGCTCGGCTGCGAGCTGGGTGCGCAGCGCCCGCACCTCGGCGAGGAAGGCGCCCGCGTCCGGTGGGCGCAGCGCCGGGTCCCGCCGGGTCGCGCGAACGACGAGGTCGTCGAGTGCGGGCGGGATGCCACCGACAACCGTGGAGGGCGCAGGTACGTCCTCGTGCACATGCCGGTAGGCCACCTGCATCGGGGTGTCGGCGGCGTACGGCGGGGCGCCGGTGAGCGCCTCCCACAGCACGACGCCCGCGGCGTAGACGTCGGTGCGGGCGTCGGCGGTGCCGCGCTCGATCTGCTCGGGAGCGAGGTAGGCGACAGTGCCGATCAGCAGGCCCGTCGTGGACGTCAGCTCACTGGTCTGCACGGCTCGCGCGAGGCCGAAGTCGGCGACCTTGACCCGGCCGTCGTCACCGAGCAGGACGTTCTCGGGCTTGACGTCGCGATGCACGATGCCGGCCCGGTGCGCCGCGGCCAGCGCCCGCAGGACCGGCTCGAGCAGCGAGAGCGCCCGGGCGGGCGACAGCACGCCGCGGTCGCGCAGCAGTGCCCGCAGGTCGCGGCCCTCCACGTGCTCCATGACCAGGTAGGCCGCCCCGGTCTGCTCGTCGCGACCCTGGTCATAGACCGCCACGACCTCCGGGGCCGACAGCCGCGCGGCCGAGCGCGCCTCACGGGTGAAGCGGGCGACGAAGTCCGGGTCGTCGGCGAGCCCGCGGTGCATGACCTTGACGGCGACCGGCCGCTCCAGGCGCTCGTCCAGGGCCCGGTACACCGTCGCCATGCCGCCGCGGGCCAGCAGCCCGGTCAGCCGATAGCGTCCGTCGAGCAGGCGCCCGACCAGCGGGTCGTCAGCCTGCACGGGAGTTACCACGGCCACTCACTGTACGGCGAACCAGGCCGGCGGCCCGCCCGGCGCGCGGTCAGCCGTTGCGGAAGCGGGGCCGTAGCGCGTCGATGCTCGCCATGTACGCGAAGGTCTGCGGCAGCAGGCCCTGCCGCGCGATCGAGCCGGCCCCCTGGTAGTAGCCGGCCAGCGCACCGTGCTCCGAGCCGGTCGACTGCAGCAGCTGGCCGAGCAGCAGCACGCCGGCGGTGACGTTGTCCTCCGTGCGCAGCAGGTCCAGCGTGCGGCCGGCCTGCGCCGACAGCCCGGCACCGGTGCTGGGAAGCACCTGCATGACGCCGATGGCGTCGACACCGGACACGACGCGCTGCTGGAAGCCGCTCTCCTGGAAGGCGACGGACAGCGCGAAGGACGGGTCCACCCCGTACCGGCGAGCCGTCGCGGCGACCAGCGCGCGCACCGCGGTCGGGCTGGGAACCGGGCGGGTGCTCAGCGTGGCCCGGTGCTGGGCGGCGGAGGCCGAGACGGTGCCGGTGGCCACGCTGCTGGCCGTGGTCGGGGCGCTGGCACCGAGCACCGTGCGCACGGTCACCGGCACGATCAGCTGCTGGCCGGGCTGGACCAGGGAGGTGGCCGTGAGGCCGTTGCGGGCCAGGACGGCGTTGACGCTGGTGCCGTAGCGCTGGGCGATGACGGTGGCGTTCTCGCCCGGCGCCACGACGACGGTGCGCTCGGTCGTGGTGGCGCTCGTCGTGGCTGGCCCCGACGACGGCAGCACCAGGGTCTGCCCAGCGAAGATCCGGTCACTGCTGTCCAGGCTGTTCGCGGCTTGCAGCGCGGCCACAGTCGTGCCGTTCTGCCGCGCGAGCTCCGACAACGTATCGCCCCGGGAGATCTGGATCATCCCGGGTGCGGCGGCCGTGGAGACCACGGCGAGGGCGAGCAGGGCGCCGAGCGCACCGCGGCAGGAGCGCGTACCCGGCCGCATTGATGGCGTGGGGGGCGTGGAAGGCATGGGGGTTCCCGACGGTCGACGGCATGACGTGTGTCGGACCGTACGCGGAGTGTGACCGTTGTGACAAGTGTGACGGAAGTGGTACACGATACGGGTGGGACAGTAGGCGGCGGGTCCGACACGCCGGAGCGGCTGGTGCGCGGCTGGTGCGCGGCTGCTCTGCCGCGCTCAGGCAGGCCGCACTCAGGCCCCGCGCCCGCGCACCCCCGGGGCCCGCGCCTGCGGCAGCGGTCCGGCCCGCCTAGCCTTGCCGCCCATGACCATCGTGAGCCTCGTGACGGGCGTCGGCCCAGCCAGTTCTGACCTTGTCCCCGTCGGTTCCTACGCAGCGCCGCTGCTCGACGCGCTGCGGCGAGCCGGGCTGACGGTCCGCGAGCGTCTCCTGCCGGCCGCCGACGCCGTGCTGGTGCTCGGGGCGCCGGACCCCGCCACGGTGGCGCTGCTGCTGGAGACCGGTGCGCGCGGCACGCCCGTCCTGTCCGTCGGGCCCGCCCCGGGGTTGCTGTCCGACGCCGCCGGGGTGCTGGCCGGCCGGGTCACCCCCGTGCACGAGGTGCGGGTGCGCCCCGGGCCCGACGCGGGTGAGGTGCCGGCCCGGCTGGCGGGGGACCTGGTCGTCCGCGAGGCCTGGCCACTGCTGGACAAGGTCGCCGACGACGTCGAGGTCATCCTGACCGCCAACGTGGCCTTCTACGACCACCCGGTCGCGACCTGGCGGCCGGCCACCGGCGTCGGCCTACTGACCGTCGGCTCGCTACCCGGGACCTTCGCCGACCCGCAGTGGCAGCGGGTCGTACACCGGCTGCTGCGGCACCTGATCGGGGAGCGCGACGCGGACCCGGTGCGCGTCGGCGTGCTCGGCTACGGCGCGATCGGCCACGAACACAACGCCGCCATCACGCTGACGGACGGCCTGGAGCTGGCCGCGGTCTGCGACCCGAATCCGCTGCGGGTGCAGGCGGCCCGCGAGCTCACGCCGACCGTCCGCGGCCACGGCCGCGGTGAGGACCTGCTCGCCGACGATGGCGTCGACCTCGTCATCGTCTCGACGCCGCCCAACAGCCACGCCGAGTGGACCCTGCGGGCGCTCGAGGCCGGCAAGTCGGTCGTGGTGGAGAAGCCGTTCTGCCTCACCGTGGAGGAGGCCGACCGGCAGGTCGCCGCTGCGGCCGAGCGCGGTCTGACGCTGGCGGTGTACCAGAACCGGCGCTGGGACCAGGATTACCTCGCGCTCAAGCAGGTCGTGCGCAGCGGTCAGCTCGGCGAGGTCTTCCACTACGAGAGCTTCCTCGGGGGCTACGGGCACCCCTGCAACTACTGGCACTCCGACGAGGCGGTGTCCGGCGGGGCGATCTACGACTGGGGCAGCCACTTCCTGGACTGGGTGATGGACCTGTTCCCGCAGCCCGTCGAGTGGGTGTCGGCCACCACCCACAAGCGGGTCTGGCACGACGTCACCAACGCCGACCACAGCCGCGTGCTGGTGCACTTCGTCGACGGCGTCGAGGCCGAGTTCACGCACTCCGACCTGGCGGCAGCCCTCAAGCCGAAGTTCTACGTACTGGGCACCGAGGCAGGGCTGATCGGCGACTGGCGACACGAGAAGGTCGTCCAGCGCTCGCCCATCGGGACACTGCTGGAGGACCGGATGTCGCACAGCGACAGCCCGGCGGACCTGCAGCTGTTCCGCCCCGACGGCTTTGGCGGTACGTCCCAGACCAGGCTGTCGCTGCCACCGGCGCCGCCGCAGCCGTTCCACCGCGAGCTCGCCGACCAGCTGCTGTCCGGCTGGCCGATGTCGGTGACCCCCGAGGGGAGTCGCAAGAACATCGCCCTCATGCAGGCGGCCACGGCCTCGGCGGCCGACGGCGGCCGACCCGCGGCCCTGCCCCTGTGAATGACGCTGTGACCGGCCCGGTCCGCTGGGGGTTCATCGGCGCCGGCAACATCGCGCGGACCGCCCTTGCGCCGGCCGTGCACGCCGCGGACGGTGCGGTGCTGCAGGCCGCGGCCGCTCGCGACCCCGCGCGGGCGGCGGCGCTGCGCCCGGTCCGCGTGCACGCGACGTACGACGATCTGCTCGCCGCCGACGATGTCGACGCCGTCTACATCAGCCTGAACAACGATGCCCACCTGCCATGGACGCTGGCGGCCCTGCAGGCCGGCAAGCACGTGCTCTGCGAGAAGCCGCTCGGGCTGACCGCCGCCGAGGTCGACCGGATGGTCGCCGCCGCGCAGCGGGCGGGGCGGACGGTCGTGGAGGCCAGCTGGTACCGCTGGCACCCGCGGGTACGCCTCGCCCGGGCCCGGCTGCCCGAGATCGGCCCGGTGGCCCATGTCACGGCCGGCTTCAGCTTCGACGGGGTCCCGGCCGGCGACTACCGGCTCGACCCGGCCAGGGGTGGCGGGGCGCTGTACGACGTCGGCTGCTACGCCGTCAGTGCCTGCCTCTGGGCGGTCGGGCGCGGCCTGCCCGACGAGGTCGTCGCCCGCGCCGACAAGGGGCCGACCGGTGTCGACCTCGACACGCGGGCGGTGCTGTCGTGGGCGGACGGGCCCGACGCCGAGGTCCGGGCCGGCATCAGCGGAACCGGTCAGTGGCTGGTCATCACCGGCGAGCGTGGCGAGATCGAGCTGCGCGACGCGCCGTTCACCGCGTGGAAGGACAACGCCACCGAGCTGTGGGTGTCGGACGGCAGCGGCACCGAGCGGGCGCCCGTGCCCGCGACCGACGCCTACCGCGTGATGGTTGAGGAGATGTCCTCGGTGCTCTCGGGCGGACCGGGCTGGCTGCTCCCGCTGGCGCAGTCCCGCGACACCGCCGCTGTCCTGGACGCGATCCGGGCCAGCGCGGCCGCGAATGGGGCGCCGGTCCGCCCGGGGCCGGGCCCCGACCCGGTGGCCGCCCTGGTGATGCTGACCGTCCCTGAGCTGGCGCAGCGGCTCGGCACCGACGTTGTGAACGCCCGCGGCACGTTGCGCGCCGGCACGTTCCTGGCGGTGTCCCGCGACGGGGTGCTGCTGGTTCCCGAGCGGCAGCTCGACGGTGACCAGCCGGTCAAGCACCTGGTGCCGGTGCTGCGGCTGCTCCGCGATGCCAAGTACACCGACATCGAGGCGCTGGCCTGGCTGGCCACCCCCGATGACTCGCTGCCCGGCTCACCGTTCGACGCGCTGCATGAGAACCGCGCCACCGAGGTCAAGCGCCGGGCGCAGGCCCTCGGGTTCTGAGCCGTCGACCCCGCTGCGGCCGACCCGGGTCCGCCCGTACGCTCCCGAAATGACCGTCGAGCCGCGCCGTGCCTGATCCCGACCGCGTCGACCGTCTCGAGCAGGCGCGGCTGTACCTGTGCACCCCCGACCGGCCCGACCTGGCGGAGTTCCTGGACGCGGTGCTGGCCGGCGGGGTCGACATGGTCCAACTGCGGCAGAAGGGGTTGAACGCCCGCCAGGAGCTTGAGCTGTGCGAGGTCGTCGGGGCGGCGGCGGCGCGCCACGACGCGCTCTGGGCGGTCAACGACCGGGCCGACGTGGCGTATGTCGCCCGGCCCGACGCCCTTCATCTGGGCCCGGACGACCTGCCGGTGGCGGCCGCGCGCTACCTGCTCGGAGAGGGGCTGCTGGTCGGGCGGTCGGCACATGACCTGGACCAGGCCCGGGTCGCGGCGGTCGAGAACGGCATCGACTACCTCTTCGTGGGCCCGGCGCTGCCCGGCCCGAACCGCCGCTCCCGGCCGGCTGCCGGCCTGGACCTGGTCCGGGCAGTCGCCGCCCTGGAGCCGGTCCGGCCGTGGTTCGCCGACGGCGGGGTGACCCTCGACAGTCTGGACGAGGTGCTCGCGGCCGGCGCGACCAGGGTCGTGGTGGTCCGGGCGCTCACCGAGGCGGCAGACCCCGGCGCGGCGGCCGCCGAGCTGCGGCGCCGGCTGCTGGCCGCCGCACCGGTGTGAGGGCGGTCTACCTGCTGGTGCTGGCGGGCTGTCTGCTCGGCACGCTGCCGCTCGAGCTCGTGCTGCACGCCCGGGTGTACGCCCGCCCGCTGCGGTTGCTGCTCACCCTGGCGCCGGTTGTCGCGGTGTTCGGCGTCTGGGACGTGCTGGCGATCCGGGCCGGCCACTGGGCGTACGACCCGCGCCAGACCAGCGGCGTGCGGTTCGGCGTGCTGCCTCTGGAGGAGCTGCTGTTCTTCCTCGTCATCCCGATCTGCGCGGTGCTGACACTTGAGGCGGTACGCGTCGTCAAGGGCTGGCCGGTGGGCGACGAATGAGCTACACGACTGCGGCGCTGCTGGGCGTCGCGCTCACCGTGGGGCTCGACCTGTGGGTCCTGCGCACCCGGCTGCTGACCCGCAAGGTGTTCTGGACGGCGTACGCGATCATCCTGCTCTTCCAGCTGGTCACCAACGGCGTGCTGACCGGCCGCCGAGTGGTGACGTACGACGCCGGTGCCGTGCTGGGCGGCTCGACACCGCAGCTGCTCGGGAACGGCCGGGTCGGGTATGCCCCGATCGAGGACCTGCTGTTCGGCTTCGCGCTGGTCGTGCAGACGCTGGCCTGGTGGGTCTGGTGGGGGCGCCGGCTGGCCCGTTGAGCCCTCAGGAGGCGAACAGGCTGGCGGCCGCTGGGATTGCGCGCGTCGTCAGCCACGTCAACTGGGTCACCGCTGCAAATCTGGTGAAACGCCTTCGCGGCGGGCGGGCGAAAGGCTCTTCCGGCGGGCGGCGACTGCCCGGGCCAAGCCGGGCAGCGCGACCCGGGCCCGCCGGCCGGCTCCGACGCTGACCCGCTGCCCGAGCACCGAGTAGTCGGCGGACTCCACCTCGTCCAGGATCCCGCCGTACAGCGCGAGGGCGGTCTCGATGCACGGTCGGCTGGTCGGGTGCAGCAGGTGGACGCCTGACGCGGCGCTGCGGTAGATCTCGCGGGTGCGGGCGACCTGGAAGGCGAGCAGCCGGCGCACCGGGCCGTCAACGACCCCGCGCTGCAGGCGCTCGCGGGTCACCCCGAACGCGTCGAGGTCGGCCATCGGCAGGTAGATCCGGCCGCGCTGCAGGTCCTCGCCCACGTCCCGGATGAAGTTGCTGAGCTGGAAGGCGATACCGAGGTCAGCGGCGTACGGGTCGGCCACCTCTCGCGGCACCAGCGGCTCCAGGATCGGCACCATCTGCAGGCCAATGACGGCCGCGGAGCCGTGCACGTAGACCATCAGGTCGTCGTACGTCGCGTACTCGATGACGGTGAGGTCCATCCGCATCGAGGCCAGGAAGTCCTCGACGTACTGCAGCGGGATGTCCCAGCGACGGACCGTGTCGACGACTGCCCGGCTGATCTCGTGCTCGCTGCCGCCGGCCTGTACGTCGGCGATGAACTGCTCGCCCCAGCCCACCAGCCAGCTGGCCTTCTGGGCGTCCGTCAGAGTGCTGGCCAGGTCGTCGACGATCTCATCGGCGTAGCGGGCAAACCCGTACAGGGCGTGGACGTATGGCCGCTTCCAGGGCGGCAGCAGCAGCGTCGCGAGGTAGTACGTCTTGCCGTGGCTGGCGTTGAGCCGTCGGCACGCCTCGTACGACGCGCGCAGTGCCGGATCGTAGATCCCGGCTGCGTCAAGCTCGCGTGCGCTCACCGGCACAGTCTGGCAGTGCTACCGGGCGAGCAGCATCGACCGGGAGCGGTAGGTCTTGTCCTTGCCCAGGATCCGCTCGGCCGCCAGCCGGCCGCTGATCAGCACCATCGGGACGCCGACGCCGGGCTGGGTGCCGGAGCCCGCGAAGACCACACCGTCGACCTTGGGGGCCAGGTTGGTGGGCCGGAACGGTCCGGTCTGGAAGAACGAGTGCGCGGAGGCGAACGGCGCACCCGCCGCCATGCCACGCGCCTGCCAGTCCGCCGGGGTCGTGACGTTCTCGACCTCGATGGCGTCGTCGAACCCGACGTAGCCCAGGGCCTCGAGCCGGGCGACGCACTCGTCGCGGTAGCGCGGCCCGACGACATCCCAGTCGATGCCGCTGGTCATGTCTGGCGTCGGGAACAGCACGTAGTAGATCTGCTTGCCGTCCGGCGCCAGCGACGGGTCGCTGCGGGTCGGGTTGGTGACCAGCACCGACGGGTCGGCCATCAGCTGCTTGCGGTCGATCAG
>ENA-OFCD01001063-OFCD01001063.1-metagenomes-genome-assembly--contig:-NODE-1063-length-15215-cov-4.355277_pt1 | contig 15215 bp, 14 predicted proteins | sample MGYA00153392_OFCD01 | MGnify analysis MGYA00153392 | reverse complement strand
CCGCGCTTTGCGACGTACGCGCGCGCGCCTTCGGCCTCGGCTCCCAAACGGAGCGTGCGGTGATAGAACGATGCCGCGAGTTCGTTCACGGCGTGGATCTGCTCTTTCTCGCCGCGCACGCGAGCGGCTGCGGGATCTTCTTCGGCGAGTTCGACGCCCGCACGCCGCGCGAGGACGCGCGCGGCTTCGGGGAACGGCAGGCCTTCGAGTTCCATCACGAACTTGATGACGTCGCCGCCCTTCTGGCAGCCGAAGCATTTGAAGTAGCCGCTATCGGGATGGACGTGGAACGACGGCGACTTCTCGCCGTGAAAAGGACAGAGCCCCACGAGATCGCGGCCGCGTTTGCGAAGTTGCACGTACGTCCCGATGAACGTACCGATATCGGTGCGCGCGAGGATTTCGCGGATGGTGGTTTGGTCGATGCGCACGTGCCGACCCGTTAGTAGATGGACGCGAACGAACGCTGCTCGGCATGCAGCTCTTCGAGTAGCGTCATCCAGCGAATGTTGTAGTAGCGCGGATCGCCGTAATCGTCGAGTCGGTCGAGCGGCAGACGTTCCACCATGTGTTGGATCGATTCGAGCACGGTGCGCGACGGCGTGAAATCCAGTGCCGTGCTGAGCTTCGCGTTGCTCATACGATAGTTGCGCACGAGCGCCGGAAGCGGCGTCTCGGAGAGCTCGACGCTTAGCGCCGGCTTGACGAGCGCGAGCGAGCCCGCAACGAGCATCGCGAGTTGCCGGATCTGGTAATTTTCTTCGAGGACGTTGAAGATCTGGCCGCGCACGCGATCGAGGGGTGCGTCGAGTGCGAGGACGTGCACGCGCGCGACATCTTCCACGTCGACGAGCGGTCGCCACATCCAACCGCCTCCGTGTAAGGACAGGCGTCGGTGCACGATCGCGTCTTTGATGAACGTGTTGACAACGAGGTCGAAGCGCATGCGCGGACTGTAGCCATACACGGTGCCCTGACGAAAGATGACGGGCGAGAAACGGTCGTCCACCGCGCGCAGGATCGCATCTTCGGCGTATTTTTTCGAGATCGAGTACGCGCCACGCGGCCGCACGACCGTCGTCTCGTCGCACATGATCGGCGATCGGTCGAGCTGCTGCGACGACGCCTCGCTATCGTAGATCGACGCGCTCGAAGCGAACGTAAAACGTTCGATTCCGCGCGCGACGCAGGCCGCCACGAGACGTTCGGTCGCAATCGCGTTCATCTGCCAGTTTGCCGCCGTATTATATTCCGCCGTCGGATCGTTCGAGAGTCCCGCGAGATGGCAGACGGCCTCGATATCGTCGAGCGCCGACGCATCGAAATCGCGCAAATCGCCCGCGACGATCTCCACGTCGAGCCCCGCGAGCGGCTTGCGCCCCCAGAAAAGGCGATCGAAAGCGACGGGCTGGTGGCCGGCTTCGATAAGTTGGCGGCACAAGACGACGCCGATATAGCCGGCGCCGCCGGTCACGAGAACGCGCATCGGCGACACGTTAGGCGCTCGTGACCGTCGTGCCCCCGCCCTCGAGCGCCCGCCCCAGGGCCCCAGGACCCGAACCCGCGATCACGGCTTTCCGCGCCCCGCGTTCGAGGGCATCGAGGACGCTCTCCATCTTGGGGATCATCCCGCCGTCGAAGGTGCCGTCCGCGAGGTACGCGAGCGCCTCGTGCGCGGTGAGGCTCGCGATGCCGGTGCTCGGATCGCTAGGAACGCGGCGCACGCGGTCGACGTTCGTCACCACGACGTATGCGTCGGCACGAAGCGCGCCCGCGATGGCACCGGCGGCGATATCCGCATTGATATTGAGCGCGTGCGAGGAGTCTTCCGATATGCCGAGCGGCGCGATCACCGGAACCATGTTTGCGGCGAGCAGCCCCTCGATCACGGCCGGATCGACGCGCACGATGTTACCGACGAAGCCGAGCGTGACGCCGCCCACCGGAGCGACCCGGCGCGCGACGATGAGCCCTCCGTCCTGGCCGCTGATCCCGCTCGCACGAACGTTGCGCATCCACAGCGCCCGCACGAGCGCTTTGTTCACCGTGCCGCACAGGACGTGTTCGGTGACCGCGAGGGTGGCGGCGTCGGTTACGCGCAGGCCGCCGATGCGCTCGGTCACGATGCGCCGTTCGGCGAGGGCTGCATCGATGTGCGGCCCGCCGCCGTGCACGATCACGACGCGATCGCCGCCGGCGACGCGCGTGGCGATGTCGTCGAGCAACGGATCGGGCGAGCCCGGCTCCGCCATCGCGTTGCCGCCGTATTTGAGGACGATGAGCACCGTGCGATCTTCGGGTCGCGCGGAGGCCACGCCCGCGTACGCGAAAGCCATGTGGAATGAAGCGGATTTTCGATCCGATCCATCGGTTCATCGAACTGGATACAAATGAAATCGCGCTGCTCGATACGGCACCCGTGCAGCGCTTGCGCCGCCTGCGCCAACTCGGGCTCGCCTATTTGGCATTCCCCGCAGCCGAGCACTCGCGCTTCGGCCACGCGCTCGGCGCGCTCGCGATGGGCGAACGCATCTTGAGGACCCTCCGTACGCACAGCGCCTCGTATTTTGCAAGCGATGCGGAGTTCGCCGCGCAGCGCCGGTTGCTACGCGCGAGCCTCCTGTTGCACGACGTCGGGCACGGACCGTTCAGCCACGCCTGCGAAGCCGTGCTCGGCTTGCCACACGAGAAACGCACGGCCGATATCCTCGCCCTGCCCGAAATCCGCGCCGCGCTCGAGCGACTCGAGGTCGATCCCGGCGACGTGCTCGCGCTCGTTGTCGGCGATCCGCGCGGGCGCTATCCCGTGTTGCGCGAGATCGTCAGCGGCCCAAACCTCGACGCCGACCGCATGGACTATCTCCTGCGCGACAGTTACTTCACGGGCGCCGTCGGCGGGTCGTTCGATAGCGAACAGCTCGTGGCGTCACTCCGCATCTACGAGACGGGCGGGACGCTCGCGCTCGGCGTCGACATTCGCGGCGTCGTCGCGCTCGAATCGTTCGTGCTCGCGCGGTACCTCATGTTTTCGACCGTTTATTTCCACCATACGACGCGCCAATTCGAACGGATCTTACAAGCGGCATTGCGCGAGACGTGGCCCGATCCGCGGGCGCTCGATGCGATCGACGAGTTTCTCGCCTGGGATGATTTTCGCGTTTTAGAATCGTTCCGCTTCGCCACGAGCCCGGCCGCGCGAGCCGTTCGCGATCGCGACACGCTCTACGCCCTCGTCGCCGAATTCAACAGCGAGAGCGAGCTTACGATCTTCGAGGCGTGCGCGTCCGAGCTGCGCCAGCGTTACGGCGATGCCGTATGGTCGGACTCGCAAGAACAGCTCATGCACCGCTTGCCCCTGGGGCTCAGCGGCGCGACGCCGACGGTGCGGGTCGGAACGTACGCGGGCGTGACGAGCGCGACCGAAGTCTCCGACCTCATCGCGCGGATGGCGGGCTCCGCGCACTGGCGCAAGCTCTACGTCGAGCGATCGAAGGTCGACGTGAAGGCCGCGCGCGACCTTTGTCGGCGGATCGGCGCGCAAAAGGGGAAAGCCGCGCACGTGACCACGAAGCCAGTAGAATGATCGAGTCGGCAAGCGGCAACGTCGACGTTGATAGCCTGATGGCCCGGCTTCGGGAACGCGTCGAAAGCTTGCGCCAAAATCCCGGCGCCGACGTGTCGATCGGGGCGCTGTCGTTGCGGTCGAGCGTCTTTATCAACTCGCTCGAAGCCTACACCAACATTGCGGATCAAAAGCTGCAGATTCGGACGCGCTGGCCCTCGAATATCGGCGCAACTTTCCCGTTTAGCGTGCCTCGTATCCGAGATCTCAGCCTCAAGCTTCTCGCATTTCTCTTTAAAGATCAACGGCACGTCAACTCAGCGCTCGTCGCGGCTTGGCGCGAACAAACGAGCCTCAACCGTCACCTCATCGAGCAGATCCAACTCTTACGTTGTGAGATCGAAGCGCTCAAGGCGACGACGAACGATCAGCGCGAGCATTGATTCGCATCGCGATCGTCACGCCGTGGTTCGGTCGCGATCTCCACGGCGGCGCCGAACAGCAAGCGTGGCAGCTCGCACATCAACTCGCAGACGAGGGCCACGTAGTCGACGTGCTCGCGACGTGCAGTCAGTCGTTCAATCACGATTGGGGCCGTAATTATTTCTCGCCAGGCGTCGAACGTCTCGGCAAGATCTCGATCCGCCGGTTTAAGGTCTCGCCACGCGACCGCCGCGCCTTCGAACGCGTCAACGCGATCCTCTTGAGTCTCGACGTCGCCAAGCTCCATCGCTCGGTGAGCCCCCTCGGCGACGACGACGCGCGCACGTTCTACGATAACAACATCAACAGCGCCGCGCTCAACGCCTACCTCGCAACCGATGGTGCGCGATACGACCGCTTCGTGTTTCTGCCCTATCTCTACGGCACGACGCTCCAGGGCTTACCCCTCGTCGCCGATCGTGCGTACGTGCAACCGTGCCTTCACGACGAAGCGTACGCCTATCTCTCGCGCGTCGAAGACGTCGTGCATCGCGCGCGCGGCCTGCTCCTCAATAGCGAAGGTGAATTCGAACTCGCGCTGCGGCTCTTCGGACCGGGTATCTACGGCAAGGCGACCGTTGTCGGCGAAGGCGTCGACCTCCACATCGATCCGACGCAATTTGCGGCGCGCGTCGGCACGTTCGTACCGGCGCACGAGAAATACGTCTTGTATCTGGGCCGTCAGGATCCGGCAAAAAATGTCGGCACGCTCGTTGTGGCCTTTAGCGATTTCAAGCGCCGCAACCCGACGTCGCGAATGAAGCTCGTGCTCGCGGGCGAGCGGCCCGTCTCGTACGGCGATTCGACCAAGGCGATCGTCGATCTCGGCCCCGTGAACGAACGCGAAAAAGCGGCGCTCCTGGCACACGCGCGCGCGCTCGCCCAACCGAGTCTTAACGAAAGTTACTCGCGCGTGATCTACGAAGCGTGGGCGCACGGTCGGCCCGTGATCGCCCACCGCAACTGTCTGCCCACGCAGACGGCGGTCTCGCGTTCCGAAGGTGGCTATCTCGCGGATTCGATCGCGTCGTGGGAAGCGACGCTCAACGATGTCGATTTCGCACCGGACGCCGATCTCGCTCGGCTCGGGCTCAACGGCCGTGCCTACGCACGCGACGTCGCCTCGTGGCCCAACGTCATCGACCGATACGAGCGTGTCTTCGCGAGCACGATCGCAGCCGGACGCAACGGACACCAACTGCGAGCCGATGTCGTCGATCCGAACGCATGGGATCGGCTCCCCGATCTCGCGCTTTCTGCAGCCCTGCACGACGGCAAATTCAACCTCATCTACGCGGGTCCGATCGTCGATCTCGGCCATATCAACGAATTGCTCTTGACGTTCTTACACTTCCTGACGATCGAGAGTGAAGCGCGACTCGCGATCGTCGGCACGGCACCGATCGACGATTCCGTCTACGCGAAACTCTACGAGGAAGTGCGAAAACTCGACATGGTCGACCGGGTGCTCGTCACGCGCGATATCGAGATCAGCCAAAAGCTCGCGATCTTCCGCGCCGCCGACCTCTTCATCACCCTCGACGACGCAGACGTGCCGGATACGCCGTTCGTCGAAGCGTCGTGGTTCGACGTTCCCATTCTCGCTTACGCTTCGCCCAGCGCGAAAGGCAACGTAGCCGGTGCCGGAATCCTCGTGCGTTCCAAGGACGACCTCCTCTCGATCGCCGCACTCGCACACATGCTCGTGACCGATCGGGATCTGCGCGCGAACGTGATCGCTGCGCAACGCCAACGGAGGGAGCTCCCGGCACCGACCGAAGCCGAAACGCCATGGCCATCCTAAAGCTCGATACGAATTTCGAGGAGGCGAAAGTCTTCGTGCCCGACGTGTACGAAGACGACCGCGGCTTCTTCAAAGAGACCTTCCAGGTCGCGCGCTATCGCGCACTCGGGCTCACGGATACCTTCGTGCAGGATAGCGTTTCTTTTTCGAGTCGCAACGTGTTGCGCGGGCTGCACTACGATTTTAAGATGTCAAAATTCGTTCAAGTGCTGCGCGGGCGCATCTGGGACGTTATCGTCGATATCCGCCGCGGTTCACCGACGTATCTGCGGCATCAGGGCTTCATTCTTTCCGAACACAATCACAAGCAGCTCTACATCCCGTGCGGTTTCGCCCACGGCTTCGTCGCGCTCACCGACGACGTCGTTTTCAATTACAAGCACGGATCGTACTACGATCCCACGAGCGAGGGTGCGATACGCTGGGACGATCCAACGCTCGCTGTCGCGTGGCCGCTCGCCGCCGCACCGCACGTATCGGCCAAGGATCGGGCCGCACCGCTCTTCGCCGATGCGACGATTCCCGAGTGGACGCAGCCGTAACCGCACATTTCGGACTCGAAGCGCTCATCTTGTTTGCGCTCATCGCAGTCGCGGTCGCCTTCCTTACGTACCATAGGCCGACGTACGGCCTTGCCGTGCTCGTCGCGTGCGATGCCTTCGACTGGTCGCACGCGATCGGGCCGACGACCGTGACGACGACGAAGGTCGCGCTCGTGGGAGCGCTCGTCGGACTCGTCGTGCGGCGCGAGTCGTTGGCGGTGTTACGCGATCGCCGATTGTGGCCCGTAATGGGCGGAGCACTCGCGATCGTCGCGGTGACTTTCGCGACGATCGTACCCGCAACGTACGCGGAAGCCGTGGTACGCGAGACGCTCAAAGCGAGTGAGTATCTCGCGCTGTTCGCCGTCGCGGCGGTGGCGGCGTATGCGCAGACGGAACGCGACGAGATGTTTCTGTGGCGTACCATCTTCGGTGCGACCGTCGTCGTGTGCGCGCTCGCGTTAACGCAAGAAGTGCACGGCGCGACATCTGGCTTAAACGTCGGCACACGCGCGATCGCACGCATCGCGGGGCCGCTTGAAGGACCGAACCAACTCGCCGGGTTTCTCGAACTCGTCGTACCGCTCGCCTTCGCTCGCGCCCTCGCGCGGCGGCACGATCGCCTCGCATGGGCGACGTTTGCGATCGCAGTGCTGGCGGACGTGCTCACGCTCTCGCGCGCGGGCGTCTTCGGCCTCGTGGTCGGGCTCGTCGTCGTCGTCGCTCTGCGGCCGCACACTTGGGCGATCGGCCGACGCGGGATCGCGATCGCAACCGCCGTGCTCGTCGCGCTTGCCGCACTCGTCAATCGCCTCGGCGTCGGCTCCCGATTCGCCTCGGTCGGCGAGACGGCGCGCGATAACGGCCTCGCGACACGACCGCAACTATGGGCCGCCGCGCGCGCACTTTGGTCGCACGATCCCGGGCTCGGTGTCGGCGCCGGGAATTTTGAATTACTACTGCCGAGCGTCGGGCTCGTGGGCGTTCGGACACACGCGAACTCGCTCTACTTGCAGTCGCTTGCCGAAGGCGGCATCGCGCTCGTTGCCGCCGTCGTCTGGACGCTGTTCGCGGCGGTCGCGCTCTGTGTGCGGTATGCGCCGCGCAACACGTTCGTGCTCGGCGTCGCGGCTGCAACATGTGCGTTTGCCGCACACCAAATCTTCGACGACCTGCTCTTTTTCCCGAAGGTCAGCGGACTGTGGTGGCTCTTCCTCGGCACGGCTTCGGGACGCATCGCCGCCTTGCCGGACGAGCAGACATAGCGTGGGCAAACCGCGCGTCGCTTTCGTCGTGCAACGCTGCGGTGACGACGTGCGTGGGGGTGCGGAACGGTTGTGTCTGCAGCACGCGGCGCACATGATGGATGATTGGGCGTGCGAGATTCTCACGACGTGCGCTCGCGATACCGCGACGTGGCGCAACGATTTTCCCGCGGGCGAAACGACGATCGGCGGCGTGGCCGCACGTCGTTTTCCGGTGGCTCGCGAACGCGACCCCGTGTCGTTCGACGTACTTTCGCGACGCGTCGCTGGCGGCGGTGCGACGCTTGTGGAGCAACAAGCGTGGCTGCGCGCGCAGGGTCCCGACGCACCGGCGCTGACCGCGCATCTCGCGGCGCAGGCGCTCGCGTACGATGCCGTCTTCTTTTACTCGTATCTGTACGCGACGACGTATTTCGGGTTGCCTACCGTTGCCTCGAAGGCCGTGCTCGTGCCGCTCGCGCACGACGAGTGGATGCTCGGGTTATCGGTATACGACCAAACCTTCGCCGCAAGCGCGCGCATCGCGTGTGTCTCCGAAGACGAGCGCCGTCTCGTAGCGCGACGCTTTCCGGACGCACGGGTCTGCGATGCGTTCGTCGCACCGGGAATCGACGTACCAGCGACGGATGCGGCTCGCTTTCGCGGCCGTTATCGTATCGATGGACCGTACGCGATTTATCTCGGCCGCGTCGAGCCCGCGAAAGGCGTGGACGATCTCGTGGCGTTCTTCCTCGCCGCGCACGCACGCGATCGCTCGACCCGGCCGCGCAAACTCGTGCTCGTCGGACCCGTCGCGATGGCGCTACCAACGCACGATGCAATCGTCGCGCTCGGCGCACTCGACGAAGCCGACAAATGGGACGCGCTTGCGGGCTCGGACTTCGCGATCGTGCCGTCGGCGTATGAGAGCCTCTCGCTCGCCGCGCTCGAGGCATGGGCCGTCGGCAGAGCCGTCGTCGCCAACGGCGCATCGCCCGTTCTCGTCGGTCAGTGTCGCCGCACGAACGCGGGGCTCTGGTATGCGAACGAAAGCGAGTTCGTCGCGCTCCTCGCAAGCGATCTCTTCGGCGCCGCAGCCGAACTCGGTCGGCGTGGTGCTGCGTACGTGGCCGAACATTACACGTGGGCGGCGTCGCGCCGGGCGATGCTCGCGTGTGGCCCATAATCGCGCGCCAATCTGCGCTACGGCGCGTCCCCGTGTTAGCGCTCGCTGCGATCGTCGTCGCCTTCGTCGCAGCTGAGATCGTCCACCCGACGACTTATACGCCGAAGCGTTCGACGCACATCGCAGCGCTCTCGCTAACCAATGACGCGCCGATTGACTCGCTCATTCTCGACGACCTCCCCCCGATCGCCGAACAAGCACTGGGCAATATCGACGTGCGTCGCGTCGTCGTCGTCGGCCGAGCAGGGCCGATCGCGGACGACGCAACGATCCCGCTCACCGGGACGCTCGTCCTCGCCGGATGGTGTGCCGATCCGATCGCGCGGACGCGGGGCCGGACGATTTTCATCATCGCCGATGGCCACCGCCGAGTCGTCGCGCACCGCGCATACGGGGTTGCGCGTGCCGACGTTGCGACGTACTTCGCGACGCCATCGCTCACCGATGTCGGGTTCACGATCAAAGTTGCGGCGCACGAACTCGGGCCGGGGAAGCACACGCTTCAGGTAGCGCTCGTGAGTGCAGATTCACGCGGATTTTATCGATTGCCGACGGTCGTGCGATTGACCGTGTCGGAGTAGCCCGAAGTGTGGACGACGATTCGAACGGGGGCGAACCGACCCATATGCACGATATGGGCGATGCAAAGCGCCCCAGAGCTTGCTACACCGCTAAATTCTACGGGCGAATTGCGATGAGATTCGAAGTTAGCCCTAGCAATTTATGTCCCGTAATTGAAACGTTCGCCTCGGCAGGAAAAAATCGTTCTAATTCTTTACGCGACAGCAGGTTGAGATTCGCGGTCTCGGCCCAAAACGCGAAACCGAGCCGTCGAAGCACTCGCTGATGGAGCGCCTGCGGTAACCAGTGCAAGAACGGCAAAAACGTATGGAGTTCGACGGGGAATCCACGATTGGGCGTCGTCAGATAAAGCTTACGTCCGATTCGAAGAAGCTCGCGAACGAAGGCACGCTGTGCATCCCGGTTTCCGACATGTTCGAGAACGGCGAAGCAGACCACGATATCAAATTCGTTGTCAGCAAATGGCAACGTTGTCCCGACCGTCTGCACGAATGTTAGCCCGGGAAACGTGCTTTCGAGAAACGTGGCATCTTCAATACTCGTCGCCGTAAGTTGCGCTTTGTACGGGTACAGGTGTTCGAAGAAATTCGACTCCGGTAGCGAGCGATCGGGCGTAACCCCGACGTCGACTACGCGATCCTTTGGAGAGGGGTCGATGGCTCTCACGAAGTGAGCAAACATTTTTTTCCGGGCGCTGTAGGACACCAACGAGGCTGCTCGGCGCAACGGATGTCGCAACGAGAAGTAGTCGATCGGGGAAGTCTGACTCACGAGAGACCTCGGTAGGCTCGGGTGGCAGAATGCGCGTAAGTCAACATTCGGAAAGCGTATTCCACAGAATGCGAGAGTAGTGCAATCTATCGCGATGGGGACCCTTCTCCATCGCCGTTTCGGGAGATCGACTCATCAATGAGCCTCGAAGTTTACGAACCGCCGGCAGCCTCGGATGGCTCGATCGAGCTGTCGATTGTCATGCCATGCTTGAACGAGGCTGAAACGCTCGCGGTTTGCATCGGTAAAGCTCAAGACTTCCTGGCTCAGTCGGGCATTAGTGGTGAAGTCATCATTGCCGACAACGGCAGCACCGACGGCTCACAAGCGATTGCGGAACATTTCGGCGCTCGCGTAGTCCCCATTGAACAGAAAGGCTACGGAAGCGCACTTATGGGCGGCATCCTCGCCTCGCGCGGTCGATACGTGGTGATGGGCGACGCTGATGATAGTTATGATTTTTCATCGCTCGGCGCGTTCGTAGGGGCTCTTCGCGATGGCGCAGAGCTCGTGATGGGCAATCGCTTTGCCGGAGGCATCGCGCCGGGCGCCATGCCGATTCACCATCGCTATCTCGGCAATCCCGTTCTCAGCGGTCTCGGAAATCTGTTTTTTCGGAGCCCATCAAAAGATTTCCATTGCGGGCTGCGCGCATTCGATAAAACTTCGATCCTCGCTCTACATTTACAGACGAGCGGAATGGAATTCGCAAGCGAGATGGTCGTCAAGGCCACGCTGCATGGCCTCCATATCGTCGAAGTACCAACCACGCTCGCAAAAGACGGTCGCAGTCGACCACCGCATTTGCGCAGTTTTCGCGATGGCTGGCGACACTTGCGCTTCCTGCTCGTTTACAGTCCGCGTTGGTTATTTCTCTACCCGGGAATCGCGCTCACATTCTTGGGCTTGGCACTGATAATCGCGCTCTTGCCCGGCCCACGCATTATCTCCGCGAGCATCACTCTCGATGCCAATACGATGCTCTATGGGGGCGTATTCATATCCGTTGGCGTGCAATGCGTCCTCTTTAGTCTGATCACGAAAATTTTTGGATCGAATAGCGGGTTGCTACCAGTGGACCGACGACTGACACGCGTGCTCGCGATTGCGACACTCGAACGGTCCATTAGCTTCGGCGCGCTGTTAGTCGTTCTTGGATTAGTTGGAAGCACGATCGCATTCGCTCATTGGGGTGAAGCGTCGTTCGGCCCGATGAACGCGTCGCGTCTCGCGCGCCTAACCGTCCCATCCGTAACCTCGCTCGCCGTTGGCATGCAAATCATTTTCGCGAGTTTTTTCATCAGCGTTCTTCAGATCGGACAGATCGGACAGCGACCCTATGAAAGACGCTCCCGCTAAGGAAAGTGCGATAAAAACTTGGGACGTCGATAGGCCCGCCGTAATCGAGACGTCTTGGAACAGTCCGTCGGTTGAGGTCGTTGGTCACGTCTCTCCATTTGACCACCGCCGTCCAACCCGCCATCGCAAGTTCGGACCGATGGAGGGCGCGTCGCGCGAACGTGTTCGCGTCCCGCTGCTTTGAGCGCCCAGTTTAGGGCGCATAAGTACGGTTTGGGTGCGGCGAGATCATAGATCTCGCTGAAGCGATCGTGATAGATTCGCCGAATCGAATCGAATCGGACGACGAGTTCGGTGGTCCCAAGAAAACCGCCTAAGACCGCGGTCGCGTACATCAGCGCACGGTAATTTCAAACGAGCCGTTGAGACGCGCAAACTCTCCGTCGGTGTATCGTTCGGCGACGGTCACCACATGATGTCCAACTCCCAAGCGTCTGGCCGAGACACGAATGACGTATCCGGAGTCGGCAAGCTTATCGTTTTTGAGCGCTGCGACGATATCCGGACGCGCCACCCCGACGAACGACGCGGCCTGCGGCTGAGGTTTTCCGTCAACGAATAGACACGCGGCTGTAGCATCGGATTTGGAGTCGCGGTCAACGGCCCAGCCACTGACGGCGATCTCGACGTTGCGATTAACCACACCTGAAAGCTTCGTTCCCGACACATCGTTAAACTCGTCGGCGAATCCGTTCCCTTGGGCTGATACATCTTTCTCGACATGCGCACATAATGCAGACACGTCGCGGGGCGCGAGCACCGGTGCTTGCGCGGCCAGTGGCGCTGCAGGAACAGGTGCGACGACAAGCGGTTCGAGCAAGGTTTTAGCGGTGATGCCGAGCACAAAAGCCACGAATATTGTGACGCCGAGGGTGACATTGGTCATCGTGTTCACAGCACCGGCGCGCGCGAGCGCAAAGCGGGCACCAACGTATGCCACTCCGAGCAAGACGATCGTCAGCAGCAGCATGCGGATTACCTCGCCGCATTGGATTCGGTGCCGAGTCGGATGGCAAAGCCCGACGCTCGAATCGTTCGCGCGAGCGCATGCGCCTCGACCGCGCAGACAAAGCCGATCGCGAGCGGTAAAAGTGGGAATAGCCCGCCCATATATTCTGCATAGAAAGCGTTGAATAAGAACGCGTTAATCACGCTCAACCCCACGAGCAGTAGCGAAGCGCTCGCAACGAAGGCTCCGGCAAAGAGCACGTGTTCAGTTCCTACCGCGCGCGAACCACTCACAGTGCGAACAATGCGGAAAGCGACCGCGAGCAACGCGAGAAATGCGAGAGGCGGCGCGAGAGCGCCGTACCAGTCGCCAATCTCGCCGAGAAGGCGAAATTTAAGCGGGGCATCCGCGGCGACGATGTTGAGTGATTTCGCGATGTCGAGGTGGTAAAGTATGCCGGGCTTTTTAAAATCAACCGTCGATCCCGCGAGGGGGATCTGGAACGAATGGCCGTCGAACATTTTGACCGCGAGGGAGCATGTCGTGCATGTCGTCGTCACGTCGAAGCGAGCCATATCCTGATCGTACTCGCGGTAGGCCGGATAGGCATGCATTAAGTCGTCGCTGAGATGGAACGTCAAGACGGCATCTTCCTGTGGTTTACCATCGGCGGCGACGACGGTGATACCGCGCGTCGGGCGATGCATCAGCCAGCCGCTATAGATGATACCGCCTTCGCCGAGTTCGGTCATACCGGTGACGAATTCGTAGTCGTGCTGGACGCTCTGCACTCCCTCCACATTGAGCGGCAAGACCAGACGCTGTTCGTACCCCAAAACCAGCCTCCACGCGTGAATGAACTGCTGCTCGATCACCGGCGCGTCGGCAAACGAGATTGCGGCCAGCAGTGTGTTCCCTTTATGGCGACAAGGAATATCGCCTCGGTCGCACGCTCCGTCGATCTCGCTCGCAACGCGTTTGTAAAACGCACGCGCATCAGGTCCGCTCGTATAGTGTCCGGCGAGTGCCGCCGAATCACGCAACGCCCACATGAACCATCCGCCGGCGATCTCACCTGTACACACGTTTACAAATTGACAGGACGCTTTCGCCCAGCCGCCGCCGAGCGATCCCTCCAACCAAGTTCGTAGCTCCCTTGCTGCTGGACTTGCGCGATATGCAAGTTGGAGCGCGGCGCGCGGCGCAGGTACGTTTCGTACAGTTCCGGGTGCGACGATCCGCGTAAATGAATTATATGCCGAGATGAACTCCGGCGCTTGCAGTTCGGTAATCGTCGCCCAGCCGTAATAGGTCTCGTTGAGGCCGAGAATCGTCGCATACGAAGCGACGGCGATACCGATTGGAATCATGACGAGTGCGATGCGCGCGACAAATGTCCCGCGTGCCTTCTTGTACGCACGCCAAGCGAACGCACCGATCAGCGTAATAACGAGGGGCGCGATCCAAATTGCCTCTTCGCGCGTGAGGAAGAGCGCTGTTGTCGAACATCCGAGCCCGCAAAACCACGGCACGAGTCCGGAACGCGATCGCGCGGCGCGAATGAGGATTCCGATGCAACAAGCGGCCACGAACGTTGCGAAAATCGACGTGAGAATCCCGCGTTGCATCATCCACTCCTGCGTCCCGAAGCTCATGGGATTGAAGTACATCCCGATGAAGATGACGGCTAGCCCTCGTTCGTCTCTTACGATCGGGCGGATCGCGATGCACGCGGCGTAACACGCAAGCGTAAACCCGATCGAGAAGCCCAGCAAAGTCGGAATGCCGAACTCGCGCATTGCAGCGAGCGTCAGGGCGAGCATCGGGACTTTTATCAGCGTAAATTGATTGTAGGGTCCGAACCACGTGCCGGTCGCGATCGACTTCGCATGTTCGACGTAGTTGCTCGCATCGATGGGACCAAACGTGCTGATGATCCGCGTATCGGATACGAGCCAGAGCTTGATCGCAAACGCGACGATTCCTGTTCTAAGCAATGCCGGGGCGTGACGCTGCAGGATAATCGACTTCACGTTATGCTCCTGAATCCATCGCGACAAAGATGCCTTGCCAACAGAGCGGATTACTTTGGACGTTGAGGCGACGTAGCACCGGTGTCATGTTCATCCCCACGCGAGGGAGCTCCGCCAAACTTCACACCACCGCGTCGCCGAATCCGGAGCTGACGTAGCCCACGAGTCGATCGACGCGCAGGATGACGACCAGTCTATGCAGCTTGAGGAATGCAACCTTGCCAGTGCGACGAGTTCCACGCGAAAGTCCAACTCTGGAAACACCAGTGCGCGAAGGTATCGACGATGTGGAACGAAACGGCTGGCGTCTTCTCGCTCGATATACACGCCGTTCGCCTTGCAATCGAAGCTGGCGTAACACTCGGCGATTTCGTGCGCGCAATCGATAAAATCGCCCTCGCTGCTGCCGATTTCGAGCAGTGCGGGCGAAGGCCACGCGCAGCACGGCATTTCGCGGATCCTTGGCTCGTGACGTAACGCCTGCGCGAGTTGACCGCCGACGACGCCGTGTCCTGTTCCCAATTCTCGCTTCCCGTTTTCCGCTTCGGAAGGTTGGTCGATGATCGGTTCGGCTCCGTCACCAAAGCGAAGAGATTGAGCGTAAATTAACGATTATGCATTTGGATGGTGCTGCTAGACCCGAATCCCGCCAGCCCTTCAGCGGTCAGAGATCGCCGTTTGTCGTCGTACATCTTATGAT
>ENA-OFCD01001062-OFCD01001062.1-metagenomes-genome-assembly--contig:-NODE-1062-length-15224-cov-3.972114_pt1 | contig 15224 bp, 11 predicted proteins | sample MGYA00153392_OFCD01 | MGnify analysis MGYA00153392 | reverse complement strand
ACGCAGCCGCTGACGCCGACGCGCCTCTCGTAGAACGCGAGCACCACGCCCATGAGCGCGCGCGTCACCTTGCAGGAGTCTCTTTCGTCAGCTTCAGTCGCCGCGCCTTCAGGCTGCGCTTGGCCTTGGCACGACGGCTACCACTCAGCCAAACATCAATGCGAACACGCTGGGACGCATGACGTTCGCCGTCTGCGGTGTGACCGAGCAAGAGGAAGTTGTGAAGCGGCTGGAGGCGAGACTTGGCTCGTGGGAAGCTTCGCGTTCTGATGTAGCTAGCTAGTAAGGGGGAGCCTACTACTGTGAAGCACATCAACCCCCCAATCGACGCGGCCCAGTTGACTTGACGCGACTCGCAGAAGACCTTCAAACACGGGGGAAATCAATGTCGCTCAACGCTCATTGCCCTAGTTCTGTTCATCGCGACTGCGTGCTCGCCTACAGCGACCGAGGGGTCTCCGATCCAGGGAACGCATCGGCTCATGTCTTCGCGACCAACGAGACATCGCTGGCATAGGCCGCTTCCTCCGACTTGCTGTTCTGCGGGTATAACGATCAGGCTGGCGTCAAGATTTTGGTCGGGCCAGATACAATCGCGAACACACCAAGTAACCCGAGCCTCGCCGGCCTGTCCTATTCCAGAGACCGCGGGCTGAGCTGGACGCGAATCGGAACCCTTCCGCCAACGCCCAACTGTGGGGACGCCCGCTGCCCAACTGGCCTACGAGGCGACCCCTGGATGGCAGCCGACGGCGCGAATGTTCTTTACGTAGACCTTGCGACGACAGAGCTCAATCCGAACTTCGGCGACGACGCAACTAGCACGCCGGGCTCTCCCATCGATGGGACCGCGTATGCGCACTCGAGCAATGGCGGGAAGAGCTTCCTGGCGCCCGCGTCCGTCAACTTTCATCTCGCAGCGTTCGTCGTAGGCACGTCCAAGGGAAGGGTGTCCGTAGACAAACCCTCTGCTGATATCTTCATGGACAGAGCGGTCATTGCGTTCGACGAGCCACAACCTCCAGGCGATTTAGGAATTCACTTCGGTCGACGGTGGCCTCACGTTTCCGATCGAGGACAACCTGGCGTTCGATCTGCCGCTCGGCACCTCTCTGATCGGAATCGGAGCACCACTCGTCAAGCTATTCTCGTCACACACTGGATACATTGCATACCTCGCGAATCAGAACGATAACCGCGACGGGACCGGGACAGCGACGCCTGAAATCGCGCGAATCGATCTCACGGACCCTACCAATCCTTCGAAGGGTTGGACCGCCACCAAGGTCTTCAGTATGCCTCTTCCGATATGTCGGGACTATTATCCTGCCTTTTGCCCTCAACGCCTCCGCCGATCCGTGGATTGTCACGGCGAGCGGATATGTCAATCACTGTCTCGCTCGGGGCAATATCACTGACGATCAGATTATACAGGGCCTGGTTTGGTGATGGGGCGCACTCTCGGATCACTGATTCTGGTTGCCTTGCTCACTGGCTGCAGCGGCGAGGTGGTCGCCATCGCCGACGCGTCGATGCCGAGCGATGCGAGTTCCTCAGACTCGCATCATTTCGACGACGCGTGGCGCGACTACGATGCGTGGCCATATTGGGATGCGGCCGCCACCGACGGAAGGCAGCGGCCGCTGCCAGGGGAAACGCCCTCTACGAATGGGGACCTTTGCGTCTGCGCCGGTGTGCAGACCTGTCAGGACGGGTACTGCTGCGCGGGGAAATTGACGAACGGTCGTTGCATGTGTGGCTCCGAGCCCGGTTGTAACCTCACGCACCAATGCTGCGATCTCGACAGCATCTGCATCCCCATTCATTTCGCCTGCCACACAATCCGGGAGTGCCAACCGTTCCAGGCGTGCCCACCAAACTGATCCGAGAAATCTCCTCCGCTTCGGCACCGATAATTCGACTAGCTTGCCGCCGCGATGTCTGCCGTCACGACGCCCGCTTCGCGCTTGCGTCGCGTCTACAAGATGCTTGGCGCGCTGGTGCCCGCGCTCATCGTGGGAGTGCCGCCGTTCTTCCTCGTGCGGGAGGCCGCGTATCGCGCGACGTTGACGACGCTGGGGCGCGATCAAGGGATCTTCCAGTACATCGGTTGGGCGATCACGCAGGGCGAGGTCGACTACCGGGACATCCGCGACGTCAACGGCCCGCTCGTGCACCTCGTTCACGCGCTGTTCCTCCAGCTCGGAGGGCGCGACGAGCAGCGCTTCCACGTGCTCGATCTCGCAGTGACGGGCGCGTCGTTCGCGATCCTCGGGGCGTGTCTGCCGGGTTTGTGGAAGACACCTTCGTCGCGTGTGGAGCGATGGATCGCGCGTGCGGGCTGGGCCTTCGCCGCGTGGGTCGCGCTCACGGGTCAGTACTTGCTCTACCTGTATTGGGATCTCGCGCAGCGCGAGAGCATCCTCGATTGGTTCTTGCTGCCGTCGCTCGGTCTGCAGCTCGTCGCGCAGCGGCGGCTCGCGAACGGGGAGAAGGGACGCGCGCTGCTCGTGGTCGTGGGGGCGCTCGCCGCCGTGACGACGTTCGGCAAGCCGACGTACGCGCTGTTCACGATCGTGCAGCTCGTCGCGCTCGCGTTGGACGACGAGACACGCCTACGGCTGCGATCGCGGATCGCCCCATTTTTGGCCGGCTGCGCGATCTCTTCGGGCGCGATGCTCGCGTTCTTGTTCACACGCTCCGACTTCGGCGCGTTCCTCAAGATCTACCTCGTGGACGTGCCCACGATGTACCGCTTCATGATGCCGCGCACGCCCGCGGAGATCTTGAGCCTCCAATGGGGCGGCACCAACGCGGCGATGTCTCTCGCGACGAGCCTCGTGATGTTGGCGCTCATCGTCGGCGAGCAGATGCCCCGACGCATGCTCGCGATCGCCGTGCTGCCGGTCGTCGCGCTCGGGAGCGTGATCGCGCAAGCGAAGGGCTTCCCGTACCATTTTCATCCCGTGACGGCCGGGCTCTACGTGCAGTGGCTCTCGCTCGCGGTGTGGATGAGCGAGCGCTTCCGTGGCAGCGGCTCGCCTCTCGCGCGCGTCGCGTCGCTCGTCGCCTCTGGGGCGATCGCGATCCGGCTCGGCACGATGATGCCGATCTCTCCCCACATCGACAACCTGTGGCTCTTGCAGAAGGGTGGGACGGCCGAGCAGCGCGCGGGGCAGGACTACCTCGTCTTTTACCGCGGGCCCGACTTCTTTCCGTGGGAGATGCGCGAGGGCGCGGCCTACCTGAAAGAGCACACGGCGCCCTACGATCGCGTGCAGCTCTACGGGATGGATCCGTATCTGCTCTTCTTGGCCGAACGACGCAGCGCGACTCCGTACATCTACGCGTACGATCTCAACGCGGACGGAGCGCTCGACGGATCGTGGCTGCCAACGGGACTGCACCCGACCGCCGCAGAGAAGACGCGCATCACGGCGCTGCGCGACGAGCACGAGGCGGACATGCTCGATCGCCTGAAAATCAGCCCTCCCGCGGCGTTCGTGTTCATCGACAAGGCGCCGCTCACCACCTACGAGGACGCCGCGTTCGACTACGAAAAACACTGCCCGACCGCGAGCGCGTGGACGAAGGCGCGCTACCGCGAGACGGCAGCGTTTGGCGAGGTCCACGTTTGGCTCCGCAACGACCTCGCAGACACGCGCTGAGGGCGCTTTGACGGCGCGTGGTATGGTTACGCGCCCGAATGGACCCGCAGGCTTTCGCCCCTGGCTCGACACCGTCACCGCCCATGTCGGCGTCTTCGCTCTCCGTCATCCCGACCGAGCCCGACCTACGCTCGTCGACGCTCTACTTGAACCGTGAGCTCTCTTGGCTCGAGTTCAACGCGCGAGTGCTCTCGGAGTCGCAGAACGAGGCCGTGCCCCTGCTCGAGCGCTTGAAGTTCCACGCGATCGTCGCGTCGAACCTCGACGAGTTCTTCATGGTCCGCGTCGCGGGCCTGAAGCAACAGCTCACCGGCGAGGTTGGCGAGGGCGGACCGGACGGCATGAGCGTGTCCGAGCAGCTCTCCGCGATCGCCAAGCGCGTGCACGATCTGGCCGACAAGCAGGCCGATGCGCTGATGAACGACCTGATGCCCAAGCTCGCCGAGAAGGGCATTCTGGTCGTGAAGCCCGAGCAGCTCTCGCCCGAAGCGCAGAGGCTCCTCGACGATCGCTTCACTGCGGAGATCTATCCGATCCTCACGCCGCTCGCGATCGATCCGGGTCACCCCTTCCCTCACCTGCGCAACAAAAGCCTCAACCTCGGCGTCATGTTCACGCGCGACCCGGGCGGCGAAGGCGGCTTCGGCGTCGTGCAGGTGCCGATGATGCTCCCGAGGTTGCTGGACGTGACCGCGGTGCGCGCAGACGGCTCGCCGGCTCGCCACGCGTTCGTGCTCGTAGAGGACGTGATCGCCCGCCACGTCAGCAGTATTTTTCCCGGGGTAAAACTGAAGGGCGTCTACGCGTTCCGCGTCACGCGCAACTTCGATCTCGAGATCGACGAGGAGGAGGCGGAGGATCTCCTCCAGACGATCCAGCAGGAGCTCCGCCGTCGCGAGCGAGGCAACGCCGTGAGGCTCGAGGTGAGCGGCGTGCCCACGGGCGGCTCGCTCGCGAAGCTCGTCAAGGCGCTCAAGCTCGATCCCGACCGCGACGTCTACCGCACGACCGGCATGCTCAACGTCAGCGATCTGATCCAGATCGTGGGCCGTGAGGACCGACGTGATCTTCGCGACGAGCCGTTCCAGCCGCTCGCCGCGCCTCCGCTGCGCGAGGCCGATGATCCGTTCGCCGTCATCCGCGAGGGCGACGTGCTGCTGCATCACCCGTACGAGGCGTTCGACTCGGTCGTCGAGCTGATCCAGCGCGCGGCCGACGATCCCGACGTGCTCGCGATCAAGCAGACGCTCTACCGCGCAGGCGGAGACTCGCCGATCGTCAAGGCTCTCGCTCGCGCCGCCGAGGCGGGCAAGCAGGTGACGGCGATCGTGGAGCTCAAGGCCCGCTTCGACGAGGAGAGCAACATCCAGTGGGCGCGCACGCTCGAGCAGAGCGGCGTGAACGTCGTGTACGGGCTCATGGGCCTCAAGACGCACGCGAAGTGTCAGCTCATCATCCGCCGTGAGAAGGGCAAGTTGAAGCGGTACGTGCACTTCTCCACTGGCAACTACAACCCGGCGACCGCGCGCTTCTACACGGACATGAGCCTTCTCACGTGCAACGAGAAGCTGTGCGAGGACGCGTCTTCGCTCTTCAATCTGCTCACCGGCTACAGCGCGCCTCCGAAGTGGAACGCGCTCGTCGTTGCGCCGCTCGGTCTGCACGAGGCGATCCTCGGGCTCATCGCGCGAGAGTCCGAGCACGCGCGCAACGGGCGACCCGCGCGCATCGTCGCGAAGATGAACGCGCTGGTGGACGAGCACGTGATCGAGGCTCTTTACCGGGCCTCCCAGGCCGGTGTGCAAATCATACTATTGGTGCGCGGCATCTGCTGCTTGCGACCCAACGTGCCCGGCGTGAGCGACAACATCGAGGTGCGCGCGCTCGTCGATCGCTTCTTGGAGCACGGCCGCGTGTTCACGTTCGCGAACGGCGGCAAGCAAGAGGTCTTCATCGCGAGCGCAGACTGGATGCCGCGCAACTTCCACCGCCGCGTCGAGGTGATGGTGCCGATCGAGGATCCCGCGATCCGCGCACGGCTCGTGGAGATCCTCGAGGTGCAGCTCACGGACAACGTGAAGGCGTGGCGGCTCACCAAAGACGGTAGCTACGAGCGCGTGGACGCCAAGCAGTCGCCGCCGGTGCGCGCGCAGACGCGTTTCATGGAGATGGTGCGCGACAAAGTGAAGGGCTCCGAGATCGCGAAACCGTCGAGCCGCTTCGTGCTCCCGCGACCGGAACCGATCAAGAGCACGCGACGCGCACGTGAGGCCAAGAAGCTTCTGTAGACGCACGCCCGGATGTCGCGGTAACGCGGTGTCTGGAGGATCAGAACATGCGGCGTTTCGTGAACGTGTTGGCCTTTGGTTTGCTGGCTTCGGCCGGCGTGGTCGCGAACGCTTGCGGCGGAAACGCCGAGGACGCACCGCCGCCGGCGATGCCCACCGCGCAGTCGTCCGCGCCGGCGATGTCGTCCACGCCGACCGCTTCGGTAGCTCCGAGCGCTTCTGTAGCGCCAACGGCGAGCGTGGTCGCGCCGCCCATGGCGCCACTCCCGCCCGAGCTTGCACCTGCGGTTGCCGCAGTGAAGGCCGCGACAGACAAGCTCACGCCGACGCTCACCAAGAACGCGTCGTGCGACGTGCTTGCGGGCGACCTCTCGAAGTTCGCGAAGGACAACGCGGCGGTGTTCCTCACGCTCAACAAGATCGTGAGCAAGCTCTCCGAGGCGCAACAGCAAGCGGCGCAACAGCAAGCGGCGCAGGGCAACGGCATGAGCCCAGACGATCAGGCGAAGATGATGCAGCAGATCCAGTCGAGCGCGCTCGGCAAGTGCCTCGAGAAGAAGGACAAGAAGGTCGTCGGCGCTCTCGGTGAGTTCGTCACGGTGATGACCGCAGGCATGACCTCGCAGCCGACTCTTGGCGGGCTCGCCGGTCCTGCGCTGCCTCCTCCGCAAACCTCCGCATCCGCAGCGCCGAAGCCGGCCTCCAAGTAGCCGTCACTTCGCGAGCAGCTTGAGCGCCTCTCGAATGGCGTCCGCGAGCGGCGCCTTCGTTGCGGTGTCACCCATCGACGCCACGGCGCGGTCGACCTCCGCCGGCTTGAACCCCATGCGGACGAGCGCGTCGACCAACACCTGAGAGCCATGCATCGCCGGTGCGTTCGGCGACGTGGGTGTCTGCGCGGCGGTGCGCATCGTGGGCAGCAATTTGTCCTTGAGCTCGAGCACGAGCCGCTCCGCGGTCTTCTTGCCGACACCTGGGATGCGCGTGAGACCCGCGACGTCTTTGCTCTGAATCGCGCGTGCGAGGTCTTCGGCGGGGAGAGAGGAGAGCAACGCGAGCGCAATCTTCGGCCCCACGTTCGACACCCCGATGAGCGTGCGAAACGTCTTACGATCGGTCTCGCTCGCAAAGCCATAGAGCAGCAGCGCGTCCTCTCGCGCGTGCGTGTGGACGAACAACGTGCTCTCGCCCTCGGTCGATTTAGGCGCGCGCCCCACAGTGCCGAGCGGGATGGTCAGCTCGTAGCCGACACCTCGTACATCGAGGACGATGGTGTCGACCTCGTCCGAGACGACGCGACCCGTGAGCCTGCCTATCATGTCGTCGCACGCTGCCGGGCGCGACGCTCGAGGTCAAGCTTGCTTGTTGCGGCGACGGCGGCGCGCGAGAGCGATACCGACGAAGCCGAGGCCGCCGAGCATGAACGCATCACCGGCGACCGAGCCGTTCGAGTCGACCGCGCAGCCTGCGCCGCCGAAGCCGTTGAAGCCCTCGAAGCCCGGGCAAGGCGGGAACGTCGGGCAAGGCGGCCGATTGACGTCCCTGGCGACGTTTCGCATGTTCGAAATCGCGGTCTGATCTTGGGATGCCGTGAGGGAGAGATCTTGCGCGAGCGACGCATGCGAGAGGTCGGCGCGAAGCCGTGTGACGCGCGGCGCCTGCGACTGGCCATGGAAGAGCGTCGCGATGTCCTCGTCTCGCACTTGCTGCGCGGTCTCGGGGTTGGGCCCGGTGACCGGCTGGTAATCCTGCATGGGATCGAGCCGGAAGCGAATGGGGTTCTGGATTTGGAATTGGCCTAGCGTCATCGAACTCTCGAGCTCCCACGCTTGGTTCTTGGAGGCCGCCTCTTTCTCGGCGCGCACCGTGCGGTAGTTCGACATCTTCGTCTGCCAATCCCAGATGAGCTCCTCGTCCTTGATGATGAACTCGGGGAAGTTCGCGGGCTCGTAGCGGCCGTCGGCAATGACCCAGAGTGTGATGCCGACCTTGGCGCCCGTGCCCGCCGAGACCATGCGCAGCGGGAGCATGATGCTCGCACCGGGTGTGGTGATGCGCACGGGTCGCATCGACTGAATCCCTTGACCCGGCAAGAGCTTCATCGCGAGAAAATCGAAGCCCTCCTTCTGGTACGCCGCCACGATCGGCTGGACGTCCGCGGGGACGACGAAGCCGTTCTTGGTGAGCCACATCTCGAGCGCAGCCGGATCATTCGCCGAGAGCTGAACGGTCTCGTACGGGCCGACGACCTGTTCGCTGATCACCGTGACGCCCGAGTCTGGTGAGTTCGTGCTCGCGTCCGAGAGGCTGCCGGCGCTTGGCGCCTTGTCCAGCGTGTCATTGGGACACACGGGGCGCGCGGGGCAGTTCAAGACGGGCTGTCGAACTTGCGTCTGCGTCGCCCGATCGAGCGCGCTGAACACGACGTCTGCGCTGAGGCCGACCTTCACGGAACCGTGAATCGGGAGCACCCACGCGAAGGACTTCGGGTCGCCTTGGTACTGGACCTGGTCGTACAGGGTCGTCTGATCCTGCGCGATGGTGAGCACCATTCGGTGGTCCGTGACGACGGAGGGGTTGTCGGTCGGATTGTGGAAACAACCGCCGCACGCTTTCGCCTCACCCGGGTGCGACACGATTGCGAGGGCGGCGGTGAGGGCAGAAATCGAGAGGGTTGAAATTTGGCGCATGCCATTCTCTGAGCACGCGACATGCCACGTACGTTTTGCCTATGTATCGGCGGTGTCCAGAGTGTCATCGGAGTTTGGCGATCGCGATGCGGCACACTGCGGCACACCTCGTCGGTGGAGGTGTGGGGATTTTGCTTGCCAGTTGTCCCGGTCAGCGAATAGAGCGCGGCGGGTAGGGAACGCCCAATCTCGTCGCATCCCAAGGCGGATGGGATGAAGTCGTTACCGAGGCCTCTGGTCTACGGATGGAGAGAAAGTCATGCGGAATTTCAAGCTCTTTGCACTCGCTTCTGTAGCCGTCGCCGTGGCGGCAGCTGTCGCGTGTGGTGGTGGTGGCGCAGATCCGAACACCAACACGATGCCTTCGGCTTCGGCGATGCCGTCGTCCTCGGCTCCCGATATGTCTTCGGCAATGCCCTCGGCGTCGGCGATGCCTTCGGCCATGCCGAGCGCGATGCCCGTCGTGGACGCGGCCGTCGCGATGCCCGTGGTCGACGCGGCCATGCCTGCTCCGATGGACGCCGGCAAGGCGATGGCAGACGCTGGCAAGAAGCCCGCTGCGGCGAAGGACGCTGGCGCGAAGAAGTGATCGAGCCTTCCAAGCGACCCGGTGGGTTCGCTCGGAGGTAACGCTCACCTTTACGCTTTAGACAAGGGCGCGGCCGCAGCGAGCGAGCCGCGCTCTCTTCTTTTTGTCTCGGGCCTTTTTGTCTCGGGCGTGCGAAACGCAGCCGCGGCGAGCAGGCAGAGCACCGGCGTCGCGACGACGTGATACCGATCTTCGCCGAAAAATACCGCATGCGTCAGCGCCGTTGTCAGCAGCAGCGCCAGCGCGAGCGACAACGCGGGCGGGCGCGCGGGAGCGCCAGGCAGCGGAAGCCAAGGTACGACGCAGACGAAGATGGCGAGCGGCCAGAACGTGGGTGAGTCGGCGTTGATCGCGAGCGCGATCAAGCCCCCGATGACGAGCAAGAGCACGGCTTGCGTTCCGCGACCTCGGCCTCGTCTCATGAACGCGACGGCACCGAGCGCGGCCGCGCAGAGCAAGACGCGATGCGCGAGCGTCATCAGCGCTCTGCCGTTCACACGCCGCTGCTCTGGCCAAGCGCTCGGTCTCGCCTCGTGGAGATACTCGACCGCGAACGACTCGTGGTCGAACGTGAAGCCGAGCTTGGCGGGCAAGAGCGAGAGCCAGTGCACGGGGTGCTGTTCGATCTGATCGACGCCGTAGTGAAGCCAGCAGCGATCTTGCTGGACCTGCCCCGTCACCTCGCGGCAGCCATCACTCGAGCGCAGCGTCTCGAATCGGCCCGTCGCCCGCGGAAACGCGCCGATCGCGAGGTTCCAGCCTGCATTCGTGCTGACGAGTGCGCAGCCATCCATACGAGCGCAGTTGCGCGCGGTCCACGGCAGCACGGGCACGAGAGCGATGGCGCAAGCGATCACGACAGCTCCCACGCGCCACGCGCGGCCCAACACATGGAGCTTGCGCCAAGGACGCATCACGACGAACGCGAGGAAAGGAGCGCAGAGGAGCGCTTGGGGTCGAACGAGCGCGGCGACGCCGAGCGCCAAAGCGCCGACGACGAGTCCTCGCCACGGCCGCGCGCGATCACGTGCAGCGAGCCAGAATGCGACGAGCGTGAGCAGAGACGCGAGCGGCTCGGTCATCACGAGCGCCGCATAGAGGATGAGCCCTGGGTTGAACGCGACGAGCGCCCCGGCGACCTTCGCGCGCGTCGGTGAGAGGGCAAGGCGCGCCAGCAGCCACGTCACGATGGCAAGTAGGGCCCCCGTTACCGCGTCTCCCACCGCCGCGACTCGCAAGTCCGAGCCGAACACGCGGTACAACGCGCCGAGGAATGCGCTGTAGCCGACGGGGTAATGACACCACGGGTGCCACTCGAGCACTCCGTTGATCTGCACGTCGTCCGAGTAGCCGAGCCCGGCCGCGATGCGACGCGCGCCGAAGTCGTAGTAGTGCCCGTCCCATACGGGCTCGGCCGCGAAGCGAGTCGCTACGTACAGTCGCGGCAGTAGGGCGAGGAAGAACAGAGCGACGCCGAAGGATGCGTCGGTCTTGGGCCTCGCTTGATCACCCGCGGTCGGCATCGGTCAGGCGCTCTCGCATGCGCCGCAGGTAGCTGCGTTGAACCTGCGCCGCGTCGAGCCGGAGAAATTTCGCGAACTCGGTGACGAAGCCGCGCACGTAGACGACCGCGGGCAGCGACGCAAAACTCTCTTCTTCGATCGACGCGAGGTGCGACCGCGAGATCTTCGTGTGCGCCGCGATCTCCGCCAGATCGACGCCTTGCGACTCGCGCACTTTGCGCAGGAGCGCGCCGGTGAACTCCGTGTCCGGCCCGATCTCGCGCGCGAGCTCGGCTTGCAACATGAGCTGCTCGGCGGCGAGCGCAGGGCGCGTAGGGCGTGCGGCCGGCTTCGGCGGGTCCACCTCGTCGGGGAACATGGAGAGGTCGTGTGCGCGGCGTCGTATGGGATCGAGCAGCGTGTCGTGCGCCTCGTCGACGCGCGCGAGCTCGCCCAGCCGCATCGTCTCGCTGAGCAGCGACGAGGTGGCGAGGCCGCCGGGCCCGTAGATATCGCGTTGCTTCTTGAACGCGCGCCGGATGTCCTCGTCCGTGGCCGCGCGAGACACAGAGAGGACCTCATAGAGCGACGTTTGCCCCAGATTTAGCGGCGCTGGCGGCGCCGATCGACTCTCGACGGTCGTCAGCAGCGCGAGCACACGCCGCGCGATCCGCTCGATGTTGCGCGCCGCCTTCGACGCGGGGCTGTCGACGAGAAGCGGGCGGTTGCGTCGCACCGCGAGCCACACCGTGTCGTCTTGCTCGACATGACCGAGCTCCTCGATCGGGACGCCGTAGTGACGCGACGCGAGCGCGCTCATCTGGCTGCCCACCTCGAGATCGCTCCGCACGCGCGTCTGATTCACGACGAGATAGAGCGGCAGTCTGCGCGCCTCTGCCCACGCGGCCTCCGCGAGCAGGCGATCCATCTTCGAGAGCGTCCGCACGAGCTCGATCGGCGCGGGCAGCACTCCCGTCTCTCGCAGCGCTCGCTCGATCAAGGCCGAGCGAAGCTTGTCGCGGAGCACGCTGCGCCTCAAACGCCGCAAGAACGAGGCTCGCGCGAAGCGATACGTCGCCTCGACCGCGGGCGGCTCGGGGATGGTCACGACAATGGCCATGTCGGCGTTCCCGAGTATGTCGAGCTGAAACGGACCGTGACCGGGCCCGACGTCGATGATGACGTACTCTGCCGGCAGCGCACGCAGTCGCGCGAGCCAGCGCGCCTTGCGTCCCGTGCGTTGCATCGTCACCGGCTCGATCGAGTCGTGCGGCGCCGGCAACAGCGAGAGCCCGGGTACGAGCGTCTGCACGAGCGCCTCCTCGATCGCCGTGTGCGCATTGCGATCGAGGCTCGCCTCTTTCTTCGCCGCACCAAGCCCGAAGTGCGCGTGCAGGTTTCCGTCGGTCGCGTCTCCGTCCGCGAGCACGACGGATTTTCCGAGCTGGGCGAAGTAGATCGCGAGGCTGCCCGCGATGAGGCTCTTGCCGACGCCACCTCGACCGCCGCCGACCGCGATGACATGACGCGCGCCTCGCGGTGAACGCTCCTGGTCCGACGGCATGCTCATGTCGTCATCCGCGTGCGACGCAACAAGCCGAAGATGCGCGCGCCGAGCTCGGGCGCTCGAAACGGCTTGACCACGTAGTCGTCCGCGCCCGCAGCGAACGCCGTGACGACGTCTTTCGAAGAAGCGTTCGCGGTGAGAAACAGGATCGGTACGTCACGCGAGCGCTCGTTCTTGCGGATCTCGCGACACAGCTCCAGGCCGCCGATCCCCGGGAGCGTCCAGTCGAGCACGACGAGCTGGAACGCTTGGCTCGCGAGCTTGTCCTGCGCGTGCTCGCCCGTCGCGACGCTCGTGACGAGGAGGCCGACTGCCTCGAGCATCGCGCCGACGACGTCACGGATGCCCTCGTCGTCGTCCACCAGTAGCAGGCGCGCGTTCGGGGGTGCCGCGACCACCTGACTGGGCAAGGTCGACGCACGACCGCGACGCGAACTCGGGCTGCGATCGGTGATGGGGATCGTGTCGTCTGAAGGCTGCGCGCCCTTGGCGAGCTCCGCCAGGCGCTGCCAGTCACGCGGCTCGAAGAGCAAAAACGCGGCGCCATCTCCATGCACCACCGCGCGCGCCGCAGCCGCGGTCGCCCGGCGACCTTTGCCGACCTCGACGATCGCGAGCAGCCACTCGCCATCGGCGACCGTCTCGCCCTCGGGCAACGCGAGCTCGTGATCGGCGCTCTCGGTGACGCGTCTCAGCTCGGCTCGAGTGGGGAAGCGGCAGACGATACTGCGCAAAGTGCGCGCACCCTACCACGACTCGGCAAGTCGGCATCACGAGCGAGGAGTGGTATTGCTAAGGCTAGCTCGAAGCCGATGCGTGTCTTGACCGATCCCAGGGAGCTCGATTTGGCGGCCGCCGTGTTGGGGCGCGCGTTCGCCGATGATCCGGGCTTCGCGTACGTGTTCGGTGAGGGGGATCGCGTCCCAAGGCTGACGTGGCTCTCGCGGCGCTTCATCGACTACACGATCACCGGGGGCGGCGAGGTCACGGCCATTGGCGATCCCACCCAGGGAGCGCTCCTGTCGATGGATGTGCCCGCGAGATACGCGCTCTCCACGCTGGGGATGATCCGCGCAGGCATGTACGCCTCGCCGTTTCGTCTCGGTCCCGCAGCGCTCGTGCGTCTCATGCGCTTCGGCGCGCGCCTCGACGACGTTCACATGCGCGCGATGGGTCGCCCCCATCGACACATCTTCTACCTGGGCGTGGATTCCGCTCATCAAGGCAAGGGCGTGGGCAAATCGTTGCTCCGAACGAAGCTCGAGGCTCTCGACACGCCGGCGTACTTGGACACTCTGCTGCCTCGCAACGTGAAGCTGTATCGCTCGCTCGGCTTCGAGGTCTTCGAGGAGTCACCGGGGCCGCCGGGGCCGCTCGCCTGGTGCATGGTGCGCATGTGTCGCTAGCACTTGAGCCGGTCGCGAGGCTCGCCTAGGCTCCAGCCGATCAGCATGTTGTCCGCGAAAGCATGGGTTCTCATCGGGTTTGGGCTGTTCTCGGGTGGCTCCACGTGTCGCGGGCAGTCCACCGGCGAGGTTAGCAAAGATCCGCCGCCGGCCGCGGACGTCAGCCTCGCCGAGGTAGACACGAGCTCGCTCACGACGCGTGAGAAGAGAGAGTGGTCGCAGTACGTCTCCGAGCTCTTGGCTCCTTGCGCGGACACTCCGGTGCCGATCGCGCAGTGCATCCGCGAACACCGCACGTGCGGCAAGTGTCTGCCGGCGGCGAAGATGATCTTGAAGGGCGTCCGCGACGGCGCGACGCGCGACATGGTCGAGCAGAGCTTTCACAACCGCTTCGACGCGGACAAAGTGAAGAACGTCGTGCCGGGAGATTCGCCGTCGGTCGGACCCTCGGGTGCGCCCATCGTCGTGATCGAGTTCGCCGACTTCGAGTGCCCACACTGCCAAGCAACGGCGCCGCTGATCGACCAACTCCTCGCCGATCACAAAGACACGGTGCGATTCATCTACAAGTTCTTCCCGCTGTCGGGTCACCCACACGCCGAGCCATGTGCGCGCGCCGCGATCGCCGCGTGGCAGCAGGGCAAGTTCTGGGAGATGCACCACCGGCTGTTCGCCAACCCGGACAAATACGATCAGACCGACTTCGAGAACTACGCCCGCGAGCTCGGGATCGACATCGTGAAGTTCCGCACCGACATGCAGAGCCAGCTCGCGACCGACCGCATCGCCGCGGATCGTAAGCTTGCTGACGATCTGAAAGTGGCAGGAACACCGACGATTTACATCAACGGACGACTGTACGAGCGCGTGCAGTCTTTCGAAGAGTGGGTCTCTCTCGAGCTGCAAATGATCGGCGTCGGCAGCACGCCTGCGCCGACGAGCGTCGGGCAGGTCGTGGACGCCGGCGGCAAGCCGTTGCTCGACGCCGGTAAAAGGTGAGGGCTTCGCTCGACGCGTGCGGCTGCTTCCCGACGGGGCGGCACTACCCCGGCATCGCGCACCTCCTCAAGACGGTCATCCGCGGTGTCGCGGAGGGCTTCGCGCAAGACGCTCCTTGGCGCGAGTACGACATCGCGTTGATCGACGTCGAGACCACCGGCACGGACGCGTCGGTCGATCGCGTGATCGAGCTCGGCATCGTGATCGGCCGCGGCGGAGAGGTCGTGGAGCGGCACAACTGGATGATCAATCCGGGGATGCCGATCCCCGCACAGTCGCGCGAGATCCACGGCATCAGCGACGAAGACGTCAAGGACGCTCCGCCGTTCGCGAAGGTCGCGCAGGAGATCATCGCCGTGATGAAGGGGCGCATCCCCGCGGCCTACAACGCGACGTTCGACAAGAGCTTCGTGCTGACCGAGCTCGTGCGCGCCAACGTCAGCCTGAGCACCCCGACGCTCGCGCGCTCGGTGGAGTGGCTCGACCCGCTCGTATGGGCGCGTGAGATCCAACAA
>ENA-OFCD01001061-OFCD01001061.1-metagenomes-genome-assembly--contig:-NODE-1061-length-15224-cov-6.808821_pt1 | contig 15224 bp, 13 predicted proteins | sample MGYA00153392_OFCD01 | MGnify analysis MGYA00153392 | reverse complement strand
ATTGGAATTCGAGCTGTTAATACTACGCGATATTGGTATTGCCTTGGGACATTTACGCGATCCGCGATCGATCGATCCGCAATTAAGGTTCTGTCTCCATCCCGATTGGGAGGTTCGCTATGGGGTGGTTATTGGCTTGAGTGGGCATAGGGACGAACGCGCCATCTCAGGTTTGATTAGGTTGTCTGGGGATGTGTGCCCACTCATCCGCGATTGGGCGACTTTTGGGTTGTCATCCTGACATCACAAATATTGCGGACTAACTAATCTCCGCCATTTGCTGGAGATTTAGGCAGTTTACCCTCGATGATGCAACCATATGGATCGATCGACAGGTAAGAACAAGTAGTCAATCCACATCCCCAACTTCTTCAAAAGTCAGGAATGTTCAACCATATTTATGGGATGATGAGCGGTTGAAATTCGATCGTGTGACTACTGTGAAATCATTACTACAAGTATTTCAGAGCCGGAAAATGGCGGTGTTGATGTTCCTCGGTTTTGCGTCTGGATTACCGTCTCAAATTATTGATGCTCCGCTCAAGGCTTGGCTGACGACAGCAGGTGTCGGAGTCCCCGCTATTACTGAACTATCAGCACTGGCGATGTTGCCGTATGCTTGGAAATTTGTGTGGTCGCCATTGCTCGATAAATACGCGCCACCATTTTTGGGGCGAAGACGGGGGTGGCTGCTAGTGACGCAGATTGTGCTGATTGCGCTGGTTGCATTGATGGCGATCCAGCAACCAAATGCGACAAATCTCCAAGTGATGACGATAATTGCTGTGGCGATCGGATTTTTTAGTGCGTCTCAGGATATTGCTAGTGATGCTTATCGGACGGATGTATTGAAAGAACTCGAAATGGGTGCTGGTGCTGCCGTATTTACGTTTGGGTTTAGGATTGCGATGTTGCTGGCGAGTGGGTGGGCGTTGATCGCTGCCGATCCTGCTCGGGCGGGGCATTTGAGCTGGCAGTCGGTGTATTTGATTTTGGCAGGATTGATGGCTGTAGGGGTTATCGCGACTGTATTTGCACCACAACCGATCGAAGCAGAGCAGACACCCCCTTCATTACTCGCCGCGATCGTGTTACCATTCCAAGACTTCTTTCAGCGGCGAGGAGTTGTCAATGGCATACTGGTATTACTTCTGATTGTCATTTACAAGGTGGGCGATTATATGGTCAAAGGAGTAGCGACTCCCTTTCTGCTACAAATTCATTATACCCAGACCCAAATCGGTGCAATTCAAGGCGGACTGGGGATTATTGCAACTATTATCGGTGCGTTTGTCGGTGCGGTGATTCTGAGCAAAATTGGCATCAATCGATCGCTCTGGGTATCGATCGGGCTACTATCGATCGGGATTATTCCTTACTGGCTACTCGCTCAAGCCGCACAATCGGCACCTGTCGGGCAAAGTCCTAGTGAGGCATTGCTCATCCTCGCCATCAATTCTGAGTATTTCTTTGCAGGGATGGAAGCTACTGCCTTCATTGCCTTTTTGATGAGTTTGTGCAATCGTCAATTTTCGGCGACTCAGTATGCTCTATTTACTAGTCTGATGCTGTCGGGTAAGAGTTTTATCGTCGCCCCGATGGGGAATCTTGCCAACCAAGTTGGCTGGTCTAATTTCTTTTTGTTGAGTATTCTAGCGGCGGTTCCTGGTATGGTGTTGCTGACATTTCTGGCACCCTGGAATACTAAGGATTCAGATTGGAATGCGTCGTAGTCGGCAGGTGGGCAAATTGGTTAAAATAGCGGCTGAGACTGTAGAGTCTTGGGTATTGGTGCGTTACGGCTTGCGCCTAACACACCCTACATCGGCATGATGTACTCTAAAGTTATAGCTAATCCCTAAATCCTAATTATCATGACCTTTATTCGTCAAAACGTCGGCCCTCTAATTATTCTCCTCATTTTTCTATTTGCTTTGGTAGCAACGAGTGCGAGAATTTTCTTGCCAACAGATATGTCGGGGCCAGCACCAGTAACTGGAGCTATCTTGATTCAAGGTTTATTAATGTTGCTAAAACTGTAATCGGTTAGAGGATTAGTTCTGCTAATCCCAAATATTTGACTCCGGCTGGACTGACATCAAATCGACAAGGGAGAACTTGCAGCCCTTTGGCTACTGCTGTCCGTAACAGTTGTGCGTAAATCGGATCGGTAGTATCCCCTGGTGAAAACTTAGTCAGATCGCCGCGATTGATGAGATAGAGCATCACAGCGCGATCGACTGGCATCACATCGATTAGTTCCCGTAGGTGCTTTTGACCCCTAGTTGTCTCGGTATCGGGAAAGATCGCCACATCGTCGATCGACCAAGTAGTATTCTTCACTTCCAGATAAATGGAACGATCTCCATCGCCGAGTACAAAGTCGATTCTACTGCGCCGATCTTGCCCGTAAACCACTTCCGATCGAATCGTTTGATAGCTACCCAGTTCTGGAAACAAATGCTGCTCTAAGGCGATTTTAATCAGCTTGTTGGGCAATGCGGTATTGATACCAATCCACACCCCGTCGATCTCAATCGTTTCCCAAGTGTAAGCTAGTTTCCGTTTGGGATTGTCATGGAAAGAAACCATCACTGGAGCACCGATTTGACAAACTCCAGTCATGGGGCCAGTATTGGGACAATGTGCCGTAATCGGTTCGCCCGAATCTAGTTGGATATCAGCAAAAAATCGCTTGTATCTTTTGACTAAAATGCCAGGATAGAGTTGAGGATAGGTATAAAGCACGATGTGGTGTCGATCGATTGGGGATGAAGTAGTTGAAGGGGGAATGGGAGCGAAAAACTGTAGTTAATTTCTAGTTGCTAAATAAGCTTCTAAGTGCCCCAGATCGATCGCCATTTGTTCGACTAACAAAGCAGCATTAGGCATCAATTTTTCGGTTGCTAGTCGTTCGATTTGGTTGGCTGATGTGGTGATGCTGACAATCCCGACATTAGCACTGGCACCTTTGATATAGTGAGCTTCATGAGCGATCGCGATGGGATCTCGATCGGCGATCGCTTGACGCAGCTCGGCGATGTGGATTTTCACATCTTCTGCCAACATTGTGAGTAGTTCTAGTTCAAATTCTGGGTCATCTTCAGAAACTTGATGTAATTGTTCCCAGTCGATATCAATGAGATCGTTCATTAGGTAGTGCAGTAACAGAGGTAAGCTAACGTTGATTCTTATTTTATCCTCTCGACCCCGTATTTTGATAATTAAGCACAAGCCGCCGTCTCGATCGACTATCAATTATCAATTATCAATTATCTAACTGATGTTCCAGACTACCCGCCGTCGCTTGGCAATTTGGTATACAACCGTCACAGCCATCGTGTTGCTGATCTTTGCGATTGGCATGTATATCTATGTGCGGAGTACCCTGATCGAACGGATCGATGATACTTTAAATCATGTTGTCGAAGTCGTCAGTCGCTCGATCGCGATCGACAAGATTGACGCTCCAGGCGCGATCGGTCAATTTCAGATTAATGTCGGAGCCAGTTTTCAGGATGATTCCGATCGACTGGATGACGATCGGATCGATCTAGAATTGTTTAATATCGGTGGAGAGCTATTATGGTCTACGCTGAGAGAACCGCTGAATCTTCCAGTCTGGATCGACCTCGATGGTGAAACCGTCCGCGTTAGCAATAATCGGATTCTCAGGCAAATTACGGCACCGATCGAGCGGAGTAATATCTTAGTAGGTTTTTTGAGAGTCAGTCATCCTTGGTTTGAAGTCACTAAACCTACTGAGCTACTAATTATCGATCTAACGGTAGGCACTTCTTTGGTAATTACTAGTGTCGCAGCGATCGGCTGGTTGCTATCTGGAATCGCGATCGAACCTGTCAAAGCTTCTTACCAACAGCTCAAACAGTTTACCGCAGATGCTTCACACGAACTCCGCAACCCGATCGCGACGATCCAAACCAATGTGCAAGTCGCACTGAGCGAAGAACCCCTGCAACCACAGCAACGCCAACAGCTTCAGACGATCGAACGCTTAACTCGTCGCTTGGGTAGATTGGTTGACGATCTGTTGTTTCTCGCTCGTCAAGATAGCAGCATCGTCACCCCTGAGTTTAGTCCTATCCCATTGGATGCACTACTGATGGAAACGATCGAAGAACAGCAATTAGCAGCAGTAGCCAAGGGCATTCGCCTCACACTGGAGATTATCGATCCGCTCCCCGCCGCCATTGTGCAATCAGAACAGCACGAACTCGAAGCATTTAGTATCAGTGGCGATTGGGACAGGTTGGCGCGGTTATTTACCAATCTGCTGACTAATGCAATTCAGTACACACCATCACACCAGGATCGAGCGCAAATTAATGTCCAACTCAGACAATTAATTCGTCAAAATACATTTTACCTCCAAGTTCGGGTTCAAGATAATGGGATCGGCATCCCCGATGTGGCACTTCCACATTTATTCGACAGGTTTTATCGGGTCGATCCCGCTCGTACAGCCAATCCTTCTGATGTTAGTAGCGGTTCGGGCTTGGGACTGGCGATCGTCCAATCGATCGTCAATAATCATCATGGCGAACTCTCGATCGACACTCAACTCGGTGTCGGGACGACTGTAATTGTGACTTTTAAGGGGGCGGTAATTCGATCGTTATAGCTCTAGTTACCATGCTGGCTTTCGATCTCAGCTTCGCTCTGGCAGTCTCTTGGCTCAAAATCAGGTGAGTTTTTTTAAACTATCGATCTTAGGGTTAGAAAAATAAGCTCCAACTACAACGGCGGACTCTGCGTCTCTAGGTGACTCCAAACCCATAAAATCACCTCCGAGCTGGTTATCGAAACAGCTCGGAGGTGATGGTTTTGGACTAATAATAATAGATATTACTAGTGACAAGGATAGTAGGGAGGACATGGATAACCGTAGCCACCACCTTTACTGCCCTTCTTGCTGCCCTTTTTGCTGCCTTTCTTCTTGCTTCCACCACCGCAACCATATCCGCCACCACCGAAGATTTGGCGGCTGTCAGTTTCTTCAAGTTCGGTTAAAAAGCTTTCTGTATCTGCAAATAAGTCGCTACCAGCAGGGTTCAAATTGGAGATTTCAATGAGAGCCATATTCAATCTATTCCTATGTTACAAATTTGAAGACAGATAGATGTTTGTGGAGATCTCTGTCATCACCAATCATGCTCGATCGCCCTTTCGATCGACAACCCCTTTGGCTCGATCGAAAGGACATAACACTATGTCTAAAATCTATTTTTTGAGGTCACAAACGAGCTAAAACTTGAATTTAGAGAGCCTACAAATACACCCGAACTAATATTGGGGCGATCCTCAGTATCCAAAACTGCAACTTAGCGATAATTGAGAGACTTAATTGTGTTAGTTTTAGCCAAACAAAAATCGTAATTACTCAACTATGTCCCAATCTGAGGCGGAAGGATGGAGATCTAGCTGCATCCAGTCGATGCCAGCAGTTGCAAACTCCTTGCGGATGGTATCAAGTTTATCGCTGGATCGAGTTTTACCTTGCTTCATCGCTGTCAATAAACCTGTGGCGAAGAGTTGACATCGCTGCATCCCAAATGAGCCAGGGGTACTTGGTACCTCGGCGATTCCCAATCCTGGTGCTAGCTGCTGGGTAAATAATGGCACATCAGGGGAAAACTCAGCTTGATGTGCTTGATAAATCGCTGCTAAAACTGTGTGTACTGCAATGTATCCGGCTTGAGGGAGCCAAAGTGTACCTGCATCATAACGATAAAACAATGCAGGATCGTGGAGGATGGCAAATTGAAATGAAATACTTAATCTATTTAATTCAGAGGTAAGTTTTTGAGCGATCGCGACAGCGGCATTGGGCGTAAAATTAAAGTAAATTTCGACTGATTTTTCTCGATCGGGCGATCCCAAATTACCGATGATGATGTATGTATCTCGACCGACGAGATTGTGAGGTAGATAAATAGGAATCGTATCTCCAATGTCAGCTTGTAGTAATTTGGGTAAATGTTGTTGACGATCTATGTGTAGGTGCAACCCATCTTTGACGACTATAAACTCATCCTTAGTCTCAGCCACTATTTGCCAATCAGGATCGACATAGCCGTGACTAGTATTACTCTGTTGCAATCGTAGACACAGATCGATATCGATGCCATTGATGATATTATTTTTAATTGTGGTTGGTTGTTTTGCTACGATATCCAGCTCTTTAATACTCATCAAGCTATGACTGAAATAGATATTATAGAGATAGTTTTGGACTTGGATCGCTAAATACTTGGCTTGCAATTGCGGTGATATTCGATCGAGTCTAGTAATTAAAGCTGGTTCTAGCTCAAGCGGAGGGTAGTCAGGATGACGAACACTAAAATTTTGCTCTATCTCAATTTTATCGACTATTTCTAGTATCGTCTGCGAGAAGTTTAACATCTAATTAATTATTTATTAACTGAGAAAAGTTGCTACCAAATAAGGTATTCATGGCGGCTTGAGGAGTGCAAAGTAATTGTTTGGCTACTTGGAGCATGACAATACCACGATTGCCAAAAGTACGGTCTTCATCAATAGTGATTTCAACTCGTTGAATCAGAGCTAGACCAGCAAATTGGATCGCACGATCGAGATAATCTGGACGAGCGGTGATAATCGCTGGAAAGCCCTCCAGATAGGACTGAATCAGGGTGAATAGAGATGGTTGGAGCAACTCTAGGGGAGTAGTTGCTAATTGTAATGACTCATTAATACTGAGGGTATTATTGATAAATAATCCATCTAACCAAATCTCTAAATAACTACCTAATATACAGCCGAGATCGAAAGCTGGATCGCCCCAATCAGCACGTTCCCAATCAATTAACCGAATTACTGACGATCCGGTTTGTTCCCAATTTAGATCCAGCAGAATATTATTAATTTTTAGATCGTTATGAACTAGACAACTAGGATCGATCGAACGATCGAGATCGGCGATCGCTTGTGATAAACTAGGAAAACGTTGATAAAGCTTGAAAAATTGTAGACACTCTGGCGGCATCACTCCAAAAATTTGAGGTGTAATTCGAGCTAGGCGATGAATAATATCAGCGGCGCAGTTTCTCCGCTGAAGTATCGCAGGAGTAACATCTGAATTGTCTTGACAATCGCGCAAAAATTGGTAATATTCTGTCTGGTGAAATGTTTGACTGTGAATAGTTGCCAGTAGTTGACCGATCGATTTAGCGATCGGTAATGGAAATTGACGCTCTTTAATATAATACTGATAAAGATCGCCATAATCTACTAAGTATTTAACGATTAGAATAGAACTATGTGGGTCGAAATGTAGTATCTCTGGTAAAAAGCTGCTAATTCTCTGCTGGAGATTTGGGAAGGATTCGATCGTTTGTTTCATGTGCCAAGCCGACCAGAATTCTCCGGCTGTTTCACCTCGATCGTTATAAATTTCTTGCTTGATTAATAAATTTCTACCATCAATAAAGCTAATCAGAAGATTAAAATTTTTAGCAGGTATAACTGTCGTTTTGCTAGTAGCTCGATCCGACACAATGCAATAGTTGAGTTTAGCTAAATATTCAAAGACATTCTCTGTATCTAAAATAGTTGTCATCTGAAGTTAAGACTAGTTAGAGACTATTATTTTTACCAAATCACTTTAACTTTTGTCAAGATAAATTACGATCTTTAATGGTACGTAATTTGATGATAGTCTTAAATGTAATACTAATGTATGTATAGGATCGGTAGTAATGCTACTCATCAAAATTCAGCAATAATACTGATGTCATAAATATCTACTATTGTTATGCACAAAGGGTTACAAATTTTATGTGTAGAGATATTTATGCTGTAGAGCTATCGATCGTTACTATTTTTAATCGAAAGATTAAGAAATAATAAAATAAAAATGTCATAGCATAAAAATCGCCTAACATAACCTGAGATTAAGAGTTTAGGAAAAGGATCGTGACTCAAATTAATCAATTTAATCAGGAACAATTATTGAATAAATACTTAACAAAATTTCAACGTCAATTACTGGGAAAGCAACTGGAAATTGAGACTATTCCCGAATACCGACAGCGAATCGAGATTATGTTACTGGCGGATGAAGGTAACAGCCAGACCCAAATTTGTCGTGCCTTAAGCTGTTCGCCATTGACCGCTAGACACTGGATTTTGATGGCCAAATCCGGTCAAGCGCACAATTGGCAAGCCCAGCCGATCGGTCGTCCAAAAATTGTCACATCTGACTATATAGATCGACTCAAGCAACTTGTAAATGCCAGCCCGAAAGAATTGGGCTATCCATTTTCTCGCTGGACGGGGCAATGGCTAAGTACACATTTATCCCAAGAATTTAACATCGGGGTAAGTGCCAGACATATCAATCGGCTGATCGGTGAAATTGAGGCTGAAGTTAAATTAGCCGCAGTCAAGCAGCAACATTCGAGCTGTCGTCATCATCTAGTCATTGCTGACTTACCCGAGCGTCAGATCTCAATCGAGTAGTCGCTTGCAATTGTTAGCGATGCACCGATCCCACCTTCAAATCGATCGATGTGTCGTTATTACAGCCACGATAACTTAACTCTGTTCCAACTATTTTACTGTGGCTGATGGTTCAAAATCCTGCACTTACTTCTGTCTCAGGCGATCGAATCGCAGCGGCTTTACCGGAGCTATTAATCCAAGTTCTGGGCACCGAAATTGCTGCCGCAGATATCGCTAAAATCCAATCTCAGACTCAAATTTTTGCAATTATCCCCGGTCAAAGTTTTTGGAAATCTAGCGATCGGCTCTTAGGGATTTATGTGATTTTAGCGGGGAAAGTGCGGTTATTCGTTAGATCCGGTGCTCCTGTGGAGAACTTTCAGGACGAACGAGTGGCAACTCTGACTATCGGGAAGAGTTTTGGCGCGAGTACTTTGTTTCCAGATGCTGACTTTCGGCACTACACGGCGAAAGCAGCTCTAGTCGTTGGTGGTGCCGAAATATTAGTAGGATTTATCTCTAGAGAATGTCTCCAGTCTTTGTGGGGTAAGTATCCGCAGATCCAGAGCCATCTGAGCGAACGCGCCCAATATCTCGATGCAATTATCAGGGGTGAAATCGAACCTTCAGCCCTTCATCCTAAACTAGGACTCTCATCCCGCCACATCCGCACCCTCGCCCCAACACCTCAGCGAGAATCCCCTGCGCGGCAAGTTAAAACCGCAGCGGCTCCCGATCGATTTAAGGAGGCTTATTTCCCCACCCCCAGTCAGAAAATGGGGCAATGGTGGAAAAAAGTCACCCACAACTATCCGTTTTATGCTCAACATAGTGCATCCGATTGTAGTGCAGCTTGTGTGGTAATGGTGGGGCGGTATTGGGGTAGAGAGTTCAATATCAACCGCTTGCGGGAGCTTGCCTATGTCAGTCGCGACGGGGCATCACTCAAAGGGTTGGCAAATGCTGTCGAAAATCTGGGGTTCAATAGTCGCCCAGTGAAAGCTAGTCTCGATCGACTTGCCCATCAGCAGCTCCCAATTATCGCGCATTGGGAAGGTAATCACTATATTGTGGTGTTTGAAATTAGTTCTCAGCACGTAATTGTCTGCGATCCAGCGATCGGTCAAAAAAAGTTGACCCCTGCCGAATTTGTCAAGGGGTGGACGGGTTACTGTTTACTAATGGAACCTACGCTGGCATTGAAAAAAACCGAGGGGAAATCCACTGATTTTTGGCAGCTATTCCAGCTAGTTACACCTCACAGAGTCGTAATCGGCGAGATATTTATTGCTTCGATCGTTTTGCAGATTTTCGGGCTGATCTCGCCGATTTTTACTCAATTAATTTTAGATGGAGCAATCGTTCACAAATCTGCGAGTAGTCTGGCTACCTTTGGGGTGGGGTTGCTCATCTTTGGTATTTTCCAAATTGCCATGACTGCTTTGCGACAATATTTGATGGCACAGACAGCAAATCGGATCGATGCCGCGTTGCTAGTTGGCTTTATTCGTCACGCTTTTAGTTTGCCATTGAGTTATTTTGATTCTCGTCATGTGGGCGATATCATCTCGCGGATTCAGGAAAATCACAAGATTCAAACTTTCATCACTGGGCAATCTTTGGGAGTATTACTAGATCTGATGTCAGTGTTTGTCTATGCGACGCTGATGTTTATCTACAGTTGGAAGTTAGCACTAGTTACGCTGATATCAATTCCACCATTTCTGATTCTCACCTTTGCTTCTACGCCATTTCTCAAGAAGATGTCGCGAGAGATTTTTAATGCCTCGAATGCAGAAAATAGCTATCTGATCGAAGCTCTCAATGGTGTCCGCACAGTTAAATCCATGTCTGTGGAGAAGTCCGTCCGCTGGAGTTGGGAAGAACGCCTGAATCAGGAGATAAAGCAAACTTATCGCGGACAAATCATGGGAATTAAAATTCAGATGATTAGTTCGACAATTAATACTTTTAGCAGTACGGCACTAATTTGGATTGGCGCATCTTTAGTAATTTCCGGTGAGTTTACGATCGGACAACTATTTGCTTTTAATATGCTCTCAGCTAATGTGATTAGTCCTTTTCAACGATTGGCTGGACTCTGGAATAACTTACAGGAAGTGGGAATTGCGATCGAACGACTGTGTGATGTGATCGAAGCCAAACCAGAGGAGGCTCGCGATGAGCATCGCCAGCCGCTCGATAAATTACGGGGATATGTCAAATTTAATAATGTCACCTTTCGGTATAACAAGGATGCTGAGAGTAATATCCTAGAGAACATCAATTTCGAGATTGAGCCTGGGCAAACGATCGCCTTAGTCGGTAGGAGTGGATCGGGGAAAACAACGCTCTCAAAACTAATTTTAGGACTATATCAGCCGACAACTGGATCGATCTCGATCGATGGTAAAGATCTAAAAACTATTTCACTTCATTCCTTGCGATCGCAAATAGGGATTGTCGATCAAGATACATTTTTGTTTAGCGGTACTGTCAAGGCTAATATCACTCTAGCCAAACCTGGTGCTAGTCAAAAAGAAATTTACCGAGCAGCAGAACTCGCTGGTGCAGATGAATTTATAAATAAGATGCCGATGAGATACGATACTGAAATTGGTGAAGGTGGCGGGATGTTATCGGGGGGACAACGCCAACGACTAGCGATCGCTAGAGCCTTATTAAACAATCCTCGACTATTAATATTTGATGAAGCAACTAGTAGTTTGGATACCGAATCAGAACGGATTATTCAAACTAATCTAGAGAAAATTCGCCGCAATCGCAGTACGATCATCATCGCACATCGGCTCTCAACAGTCCAGAATGCCGATCTAATTTTAGTTTTAGATAAAGGAGTATTAATTGAAAGTGGTAATCACCACCAACTGATGGCAAAGCGGGGGAAATACTATCATCTAAATCAGCAGCAGATCGTCACTATTCAAGAATAAGATCGACTTAACTTAATATATCTACCAGTTACTACTAATTTAAAACTTAAACCGATCGCTAATAATTTATTATCCATGATTGCTAATCAGAGTCCACAGATTATTAAAATCTTCCTAGTAGACGATCTCCGTGTTGTGAGAGAAAAACTCAAATCGGTGCTTAAACCATACCGAGATATGCAGATAATTGGCACAGCCGCAGATGGTGATAGTGCGATCGAGCAACTCGAATATTTAGAGCCTGATATTATCTTACTCGATCTCGATATGCCGAGACTAGATGGGATAGAAACAGCTCGAATCATTACCACAAAATATCCAGATATTAAAGTTATTATCCTTAGTAGTTATCACAATCCCAGCGATATTAATAAAATTCTGCATTCATGCGTAAAAGAATATATTGTTAAAGATAATATCGATCTAACGATCGCTGATAAAATTCGATCTGTATATAACAATGACTCAGTTGAGGAAGTATCTAAATTAGAGATCGGTAAAAATTCTGTCGTTGGCGTAGCCTCTTCTCGGAACGAGACGCTTCGCGTTGGCAACGCCTGCGCTTTGCGCTTACGGAACGAGAATCGCGATAATATTATAGAATTTAATAAATTCTCAAGCCAAGAGCATTTAGCAGAAATCGATCGGTCTAGTCCTGACTTTAATCATAATTCATCTAGTCAATTTACATCGATCGCCAATACCACATTTAGTAAGCTAAATGATTGGTCGGATTCCGCCAAAGAACTAATCGATATGATGCCCCTACCTTGGACGCGGGGGCTATTATATTTTTTAGTATTATTTCTAGGTATTTTTATCCCTTGGGCGTGTTTATATCGGATGGATGAAATTGGTATAGCTAGAGGTAGATTGGAATTTAAAGGCGATACAATTAAACGTGAAGCTGATATCGAAGGTAGTGTGGCTGTCATCAAAGTTTATGTGAAAAAGGGCGATTTAGTCAAAGCCGGACAGACAATCATGGAACTCGACTCCAAAAATATTCACGAACAAATTTATCAAAATCAACTTAAACTAGATGGAGAACAGCAGCGTCTCAATCAGTTACTGCTGATGAAAAATCAAGTAGGATTAGGGACAAATGCTCAACAACAGCAAAATCAAGCACAACTACTAGAAAAGCAATCTCAAATCGCCCAAGCACAACAAAGTATTTCCGCACTAGAATCCAATGCTGACAACCAAATTGCTGAAAAGTTAGCCCAGCTACATCAAGCCGAACAAACTCTAATCGATCGACAATCTAGTTATAATCTCCAAAAGGCTGAAAAACTCACCCAGGTACGTCAAGCCGAACAGGGGGTAGTAGATGCTCAAACCAATTATTTACTAACTCAGAACCGCCTCAAAGATGCTCAAAGTGAAGCACTCCGGTACCGCCAACTCTATCAGACTGGAGCGATTGCTGAAGTTAAATCAAAAGAAATTTCCAGTTTATCTCTAGAAAAAAATCAACTTTTTACTCAAGCATCAGCAAGTCTCCAACAGTCGAAACTCCGCGTAAAAGAACAACAAGAAAACTATCAAAAGCTATTACAACAAGCTCGGTCTGATATTGCTCAAGCGAGACTGAGACTCAAAGAACAACAGGAAAACTACCAGCGCACTAGCAATCAAACTCAGTCAGATATCGCCCAAGCAAAATTAAGACTCACAGAACAACAACGAGGTTCTAAGAGTTTAGCAAAAGGTGGTAATATTGCGATCCTCAAAACAGACCAACAGTTTAAAGAAATCCAGAGCCAAATTGTCGCCTTGAAATCTGAGATCGATCGCAGTCGAGCACAAAACAACTTCCTCACCAGACAGCTAAAAAAATATACGATCGAGGCTAATTCCGACGGTACAATTTTTGAACTTCCAATCAATCGAGAAGGGGCTGTAGTTCAACCCAAACAACTAATCGCTGAAATTGCCTCTAATACCAGTGGATTGGTATTCAAGGGTGAAATTCCTGCTACTCAGAGCGAATCTTTGCGATCGAGCGGCATTCAAAAAGATGTCAAGCTGAAATTTGATGAATTTCCCTTTGAAAGTTATGATGTTGTTAGAGGAAAATTAACTTGGATTGCTCCCAACTCCAAACTTACCCAAATTCCGCAAGGGGCACCCACAGCTAGCTATGATATCGAGGTTAAATTAAGTCAATCTTGTATTAAGCATGAAAGCAATTGTATCTCATTCAAGTCTGGTCAACCAGCAACCGCCGAGATAGTGATTCGCAATCGGAGAATTATCGATTTTATTCTCGATCCATTCAAAAAATTAGGTAATAGTCGTTAAATTACTCCCTTCCTAGTGTCAAATTAGACATCTAGCGTAGGGGGTGAATGGTTGATGGTGGATGGTGAATCATGATGTCTCTCGATGTTCCGTAAGCGCGGGAGTCGCAGGCTGTGCCAACGCGTTGGCACAGCCTGCCGTAGGCACAGCGTCTCGTTCCGAGAAGAGGCTCGCGGGAACGAGTGGGAAGGGAGTAGGTAAATAGTAAATCATTATTCAAGTTGATGTAGGGTGTGTTAAGCACAAGCCGTAACGCACCAATACAGAGGCTTCAGGAATCTGAATCAGGCTTACTATATTGAATCGGTATTGAATATAAGTTATGGCGTAGATAAGTTAGAACGTGAGTAATGTCGATAAATAATCATCCTGAAATCAGCGATCGAGATTTGATTTATGAGGCTAAGATTGCGGGCAAAATTCCCGAATTAATTCAAGGAATCTTGCGCCGTAAAGTCATCGCTAGACAAGTCCAAGAAGCTGGAATCAATCCCACCATTGCAGAGTTACAAGCAGCCGCAGACAAATTTCGGATCGTCAACCAGTTGGAGAGTGCTGAAGCCACTCAAAAATGGCTGCAAGATCGGTTTCTCTCTGTTGATGATTTTGAAGATATGGTTACTCAAAATCTGATCTCAAATAAACTCGCTCAACATTTATTTGGCGATCGAGTCGAGCAAATATTTGCTCAAAACTTACTAGACTATAGTGGTGCCATCATCTATGAAGTAATTTTGGAAGACCGCAATTTGGCAATGGAGATTTTTTATTCTCTCCAAGAAGGCGATCTGAGTTTTGCAGATGTGGCACATCAATATATTTCAGTTCCCGAACTTAGACGACGCGGTGGATATATCGGTAGAGTCGGACGCAAACAACTTCGTGCCGAAATTTCAGCAGCAGTATTTGCCGCCAAACCGCCCCAATTAATCGAGCCAATTGTCACAGCGGTGGGTGTCCATCTGATTCAAGTCGAAGAAATCATCGAACCCCAACTAGACGATCGGCTGCATCAGCAAATTTTAACCGAGATGTTCGATCGATGGTTGCTAGAAAAAATTGCCTCATACCCCGCCTGAATGCGATCGAGGTGCTAATGTGCTGTTGCACACTTTTGTGCATCTCGATCGCTTTTACAGAGCAAACAAAGGTTAAATTATTCCGCCAGAGCGGAAATTACAACATGTGTTCCATACTAGTTCTGCATTCGGTCGATTCAAAGCTCAGCATTTTCACCCGCGACACCTAGATAAATCTCCCGAATATCTTGAGGGACAGCCGCCTCTAATTGCTGATAGCCTTCAGTCAGATAGTGAGGAATACTCTCAGCCGGAATTTGTTGTCCTTCACCCTGAAGATAAGCCGAAATCCGTTGTTCGTTCCACTTGAGGCTTTGAGTCATCACCACCACGATCCGAGCTAGAGGTGAAAGTCGATCGAGTCCTCGTTCGAGATAACACCATAATGGAGGTGGTGCTG
>ENA-OFCD01001059-OFCD01001059.1-metagenomes-genome-assembly--contig:-NODE-1059-length-15252-cov-6.456932_pt1 | contig 15252 bp, 16 predicted proteins | sample MGYA00153392_OFCD01 | MGnify analysis MGYA00153392 | reverse complement strand
TTATCAAATCCTCGGCACTGAGAAAATCCATTTTGACGATCGCGAACAAGCCCGTATTGCCCTGATCGAGAAATTTGGATAATTAAACAGTTGACAGTTGACAGCGAGGTTTTTACGATGGGGATTTAAACCCCTATTCTCTATTAAAATAATGGTGCCCACTATTCACCATTCACCATTCACCATCCACCATTCCACTGTTAATGGAAAAACATTCTACTCCAGAACTAAGCCTGGGTAACTTGAAAGATGAGCTGATCGAGCACCTAATGCAAGAGTTGTGTACGCCATTAACCAATATCAAAACAGCTCTAAAGTTGCTCGAATCCCCAGCAATTAAGCCACCCCAACGGCAGAGATATTTAGGGCTGATTGGTGGTGAATGCGATCGGCAAAACTCACTAATTAGCGGTGTAAATCGACTGATAGCACTCGATCGGATCTCAGATCGAGCTAGAATAATTCCGATCCAACTATCCCAAATTATTCCAGGGATAGTCAGCACCTATCAACCACTAGCAGCAGAAAAAGGGGTTAGGCTGGGTTATACCGTAGCTGACAATTTACCGCCAGTTATCTTTGTTGAAACTTGGTTGCGGCAAATTACGATCGACTTATTACACAATGGCATCAAATACACCCGCAGCGGAGGACGAGTTTTTGTCCAAGCTGCGGTACAAGATGAATATGTGCGCTTGGAATTTCTCGATACAGGTATCGGTATTCTACCAACAGAGCTACCCAAAATTTTTAATCGCTTTTATCGCATCCGTGGCTCGGCAGACAACGATAATAATAGTGCGGGTTTAGGGTTAACCATCGTTCAAAATATCCTCCTTCGTTGTGGCGGCTCGATCTCAGTTGCCAGTCAGATCGGTGTTGGTTCAAAATTTCGGGTACTACTGCCGATTAGTGGATAGTGGATAGTGGATGGGGGATGGGGGACTTGAGAACTTGGGGACGGGTTATACTTTCTTTACCCTAAAGCCTAAAGCCTAAAACCTAAAGCCTAAAACCTAATTCCCATGCGTAGACCGATCGGATTTTTTCTAGCCCAAGCGATTAAAATCTTATTGATGGGTTGTGCACTGATATTTTTGGGCAGTATCTACGTTCACAAAATCGAACCAAATTGGCTGGAAGTTACCCAAATCGATGTTAAATTACCTAAATTAGATCGAGCATTTGATGGTTATCGAATCGTCCAAATTACCGATCTCCACGCTGGCGATGGGATCGATCGCGCTCAGTTACAAAAAGTTGTCGCGGCTGTGAATGCCCAAACACCAGACTTAATCGTCATCACAGGCGATCATGTCAGCCGATTGCCAAGACAACATGTAGAATTATTAGACACTTTAGCTAAACTACATCCTCGCGATCGCACCCTTTCTGTTTTGGGCAATCACGATGTCTATAACGATCCTACACCGATCCGCGCAGCCATCCAGCAAGCCGGAATTATCTTGCTCGAAAACACTGTCTATACCATCCAGCGCGATCGGGCAACACTGCATATTGCTGGCGTGGGTGACGTTTTTGCCCAACAAGCGCAACTCGATCGCGTCCTCGCCCAACTACCCCCCACTGGAGCCGCGATTATGCTCGCACATGAGCCAGATTTTGCCGACGACACCGCCGCCACCGGAAGATTTGGGCTACAACTATCGGGACACTCGCATGGCGGACAAATTCGGATTCCCTTTTATAAGGGCTATCTGCCTGAATATGCGCGTAGATATCCGTTGGGACGCTACCAAGTCGGAAACATGATTCAGTATACCAATCGGGGGATTGGGATGATTAAACTCTACGCTCGGTTCAACTGTCGTCCAGAAATTTCAGTGTTTACGCTAGTGGCTAGTAGCTAGTGACTGGTAAGGTAGGATTAGGATTGAGGCTTTAAACAGTTGACAGTTGACAGTTGACAGCTTGCAATGAGCGACTTGCACTAAGCGAAATCGTTGGCGTAGCCTGCCGTAGGCATAGTGAGCCGAAGTGTTGACAGATAGTTGTTGGGGAGATTTAGAACGCACTAACAACTATGGCACATTGAGTCTGTCAGCTTTAAACCCCTGCTGTTTGGTAAGCGTCTCTCTAATCCCTAACACCTAAAGCCTAAAGCCTAAAGCCTAAAGCCTAATTCCTAATTCCTAATTCCTAATCCCTAATCCCTAACTCACATGGCATCCATCCGCGAGTTGCATCATCAGCTTGTCACAAAACAACGATCGGCAGTAGAAATCGCGACAGAAGCGATCGATCGTGTCGAGAAACTCGAACCTCAACTCCGCAGTTTTCTGCGGACTACCCCCACCCAAGCCCTCGCCCAGGCAAGATCGGTAGATGCCAAAATCGCCGCAGGGGAAGACATCCCACTTTTAGCCGGAATTCCGATCGCGCTCAAAGATAATATGTGTACCAAAGGGATCGAAACCACCTGCGGTTCTAAAATTTTGGCTGGATTTGTACCACCCTACGAGTCCACAGTTACCCAAAAGCTTCAAGATTTAGGCGCGGTATCCTTGGGTAAAACCAACCTCGATGAATTTGCGATGGGTAGTTCCACCGAAAATTCTGCCTACCAAGTTACTGCCAATCCTTGGGATTTGGAGCGAGTACCTGGTGGCTCGTCCGGTGGCTCGGCTGCTGCTGTAGCTGGGTCAGAATGCGTTGTATCGCTCGGTTCCGATACTGGTGGTTCGATTCGTCAACCTGCGGCTTTTTGTGGCGTGGTGGGGCTAAAACCGACCTATGGGTTAGTTTCGAGATTTGGGCTAGTTGCTTATGCTTCTTCGCTCGATCAGATTGGGCCATTTGCGCGGACGGTAGAAGATGCCGCGATCTTACTCGAAGCGATCGCAGGTTACGATCCCCAGGATTCTACCAGTCTCAACATCGAGATTCCAAAATACTCTCAATTGCTGACTCCAGATCTACCCAAGGGTTTGAAAATCGGCGTAATTACCGAAACTTTTGGTGAAGGTTTAGATCCCCAAGTCGCCGCATCAGTCCGCCAATCGATCGAGCATTTTCGCTCCCTCGGTGCAGAAGTCCAAGAAATTTCCTGTCCCCGCTTCCGCTATGGATTACCCACCTATTACGTCATCGCCCCCTCAGAAGCGTCAGCGAATTTAGCCCGCTATGATGGTGTCAAGTATGGATTTCGGGTAGAAGCCGACAATCTAATGTCGATGTACACCCAGACTAGAGCCGCCGGATTTGGTGCGGAAGTAAAACGGCGGATCATGCTCGGTACCTACGCGCTCTCCGCAGGTTATTACGATGCCTATTATCTCAAAGCTCAAAAAGTGCGGACTCTAATTAAGGAAGACTTTGAAGCAGCTTTTCGTCAAGTAGATATTCTGATTACCCCGACTGCACCGACGACTGCCTTCAAAGCTGGCGAGAAAACTGCCGATCCGTTGAGCATGTATCTTTCCGATCTGATGACTATTCCCGTCAACCTCGCTGGATTGCCAGGAATTAGCATCCCCTGCGGTTTTGATGATAAAGGAATGCCGATCGGGTTGCAATTAATTAGTAATGTATTGCGTGAGGATCTCTTGCTCCAAGCCGCTCATGTATATGAGCAGTCTACAGAGTGGCACAAGATCTCGCCTCAATTATGATTTTCTTCGATCGATCCTGTAGTAGAGGGTAGGCTTTAGGCTTTAGGCTTTAAGCTTTAAGCTTTAGGCACTCTCTGTCTAACAAATATTTGCAACTAACTACTTACCTGTCGGGGCAATTTATCAGTTGCCCCGACGTTTATATTGATAGCCATCAATATAAATCGACTCAAATACGCAACTCGTTTTCAACCAATAAATCAGCAACCAAAACTAGCCAACCCTGATTCCGTACAAACTGCATCTAACGGAATATCCCAAGGCTCGATGCTCCAATCGAGATTTATATAAGCAAAATCAAAGACAATCCCGATTGTCGGAATCTTGCGCCACAGGGGATCTGCGAATAAGCGATCGTAATAACCACCCCCATAACCCAACCGATAACCACGGCGATCGATCGCGACAGCCGGAACCAGGATCGAATCGATCTGATTTGGCATCATCAGCGGCGATTTGGAATGAGGTTCTAAAATACCATAACGCCCGATTACTAGCGGTTCTGATGGCTGCCAGTCGTGCCATAACAGCTCTTTGCCGACGCATCTAGGTAAACCCCATTGCTTAGTTCGATCGGTAAATAGCTCGTCGAGATTCGGTTCTTGGTGGCAGTTTTGATAAGCAAGAATCGTCCGCGCTGCCATAAATTGGGGAGAATTGGCTAGGTGATGACAGATCCGCTGGCTTTGAGATCGCCAAAGTTTTACTGGTAAAGCTTGTCGCTGCTGAAGAAATCGATCGCGTAGAATCTTTTTCTGGTAATTAGTCGTCATTGTCGGATCGGGTAATTTCTCCATGCCGATCGCAATAGTCTGCCGTTTGGGTACGCCTGTCAACAGATCCCCTAAATCGGAGCGGGATCGGTACAAAGCTTTACCCTTACTCAGGGTTTCATTTTAACCGATCGCAATCAGCCAAATTGACCATGCAGATCGACTCAACTTTTAGCTAATATTTAGATATCGTCTCTACGATCTAAGTTACTTATGGACGATCGAAGTAATAATAATTATTGCGATATTACGATCGCTATAGCAATCCTATTTAAGTTCCTGCCAGTAACGTTAACTCTTAGTTGTGGTGCTGTCTTGTCGTTTTTTTATTTTGGGGGAACCCCAGAATAAAAACGCCGCTTCATTCCCGCCATCTAAGGGTTAAGCCGCTCAGTTAGGATCGCCATGTTTCATTGATTCGTATTCCAAAATCTATAAATTAGTCAAGTTAGAACTAAAACTCAAATTGAAATTAAGTCTATTTAATTACAATTAAAATAATATGTTATTATCTACTAATGTTCCCGCTAAACCAACAGAAAGTGAATCCCTAGCCCAATATTTAGCAAACGTGTCAAGTGCTGGTCGGAAACTAGTTAAATTAGAAGTGGACTTTATCCCTCAAATTAAGAAAAAGTGGGAGAAAATTCTGGCAGATCGAATGACAGATCGCGAACGAGCGGAAAATGCAATTAATGCCTGTTATTTGTATGCCGGACTAGATAGAGCGCGGATTCTGTGGACGGAAAATCCGTTGACTGCGATGAAAATCTCGATCGATCGTCCCGATTTAGTCGATGTAGGCAGTCAAATACTACAGCAAATCTGGGATAGCTGTAATCACGAGATCGATCGCCAAATCGATCCAGAATTTATTGATGTAGTTAAAGCTTATGCCAATCCTCGCGCTCAGATCGTCGGGGCGCAACAAAGTCTGGCTTTCGATCCACTGGGAGACTTTTTAAATCAGGTTTCGGTGGCTGAAATTCAAAAGAGTTATCCTGCGCTCGATCCATCAGCACTACCCGCGACAATGCAAGATTATCGGATTGCTTATTTGAGTTATTTTGATTATTTTCACCAAATTGGCATCGATATCCCTCAAATTCAACTCCTCATCGATTTAGCCCAATCTTGCGGTTGTTGCTGGGCATTTGAAAATATTGCCATTTTGACTCCCAAAGCATCCGCGATCGAATTTAGCGATCGCGGCACACTCGTCTCCCTGATCTATGATGGAGTCAATATCCTGGAGTAAATCTCGCCCAGCCAGACCCACTCATGGCATAATTGGAAGGGGAATAAGCTCCAAAGACGATCTTTACTCAAATAGCGATCGACATGTGGGCGCGTAGCAAGATTACCAGCCCCAAAACAGATGTTCGATCGCCCCTAATCGATCGATAAGATATTAACAGGATGTCGAGATGCCTCTAATTACGACTGGTAAGCCATTTATTCGCGATTTAGAACAAGCTGGAGCATTGGGTGTCTACGCCCCGCTCGAAGGTGGCTACGAAGGTCGGTATCAACGCAGACTTAGGGCGACCGGATATGAGAGTATGAACCTATCCGCAAGGGGTATGGGCGATCTGAGCACCTATCTCACTGGCGTACATGGAGTACGTCCCGCTCACGTCGGCAAAAAAGAAATCCGCACCTATTATATCCCGCCCATGCTGGATACATATCTGGCTCACTTGTTACCAACATCTAAAGGTTTAGTTTTGTGGTTGGGTGATGGACAGGTATTATCCAATCAAGAATTAGCTTATTTAGTCGAGTTACCCACAATCGATCCTAGAGTCAAAGTCGTTGTCGAACTGGGTGGAGATCGACAATTTCGCTGGGTAAAGCTTTCGGATATCGCTAATCCCTAATCTGAAATAGTGTCAGAGTCTCCAGTTATAATCTAGATATTCGCAGTAAGCGATCGGATTAATTTTTGCTCCGATCGTTAGGATCTCACACCCTTTCCCTCTTAACTCAGTATGAGCGCGATTACTCCCAGTCAAGTTAAAGCATCGATCGAAGCAGGTATACCAGAATCGATCGTCCAAATCACCGATTTGACAGGTGGCGGCGATCATTACCAAGCGGTGGTAGTTTCAGCCCAATTTACAGGCAAATCCCTGATTCAACAACATCAATTGGTATACGGTACTGTCAGTGAAGCGATGGCTAGTGGAGCGATTCATGCCCTCGCGCTCAAGACATATACCCCTGAAACATGGCAACAGGAATCTGCTAACTAACCCAATTTGCTCCACCACCTATGCGGTTTCTAGCCGCTGTGACTGAAACACATGCCTGGGCGGGGGAAATATTTACGTGATTTCAATCGTTGGTATCCTATTTCGATCGTACCCAATATATTCACTTTCAACTATTAGTTAAAAATATGACTACCCCAGCTACAGAAAAGATCGGTAAGCTGATCGAATCAAACAAAATTATGGTGTTCATGAAGGGCAATAAACTGATGCCCCAGTGTGGATTCTCAAACCAAGTCGTCCAGATTTTAAATATTCTGGGCGTACCTTACGAAACAGTAGATGTATTAGAAGATGGCGATATTCGTCAAGGCGTAAAGGAGTATTCCAATTGGCCGACAATTCCTCAAGTGTACATCAACGGTGAATTTGTAGGTGGCTCTGATGTGATGACCGAACTCTACCAAAAAGGTGAGCTTCAACAAATGGTTGAAGTCGCTCTGGCTAGTTGATAGTTGACAGTTGACAGTTAGCTTCTAAAGTTCGATCGGCAGTTCTCACTAATATTTCTATGATTGAGAACTGCCGATCGAACCCCATCCACCAGAAAATTAATAATAGTCTGGCTCTGTCTGAAGTTCAACACGCTCAAAGTTAGAAGGATCGTAAACATAACGCATCGTTTCTTCTTCAAGTCGATTGATTTGATAAGCCTCTAGCGCATTAGTGCTACGTAATGCGGCTACATATCCATCAAGATATAAGCGCAAATCGTCGAAGCGGTAGCCACGGTGCCACATTTCGACTAAGGCATCGGTAATCTTTTGGTAGTGCCCGATTGTTTCTATAGTTTGCAGCATGGCTTAATCCCTTGACATACTAAATAGGATAGATCGGAATCGATCGAATTGGCATCTATCCATCTATCTACTGTACGTTAGATTTTTTAGACTTTAGGTGCGGAAAATACCCGTTGGCATAGCGGACGCAAATCGTCAGCCACTACACCAGTCCTAAATGATTTGTAAGATTATTGTAGGGTGTGTTATCCCGCAGGGGCAAAGCACCAGAGCCAATGTAAATCTATATTGAGAATAGGTAGATCTAACCTAGATCGTTAGACTACTTTATGTTCCAATTTGAGAAAATGTATCTTTAATTAGAAGTATCTTTAATCATAACCAACTACTTATTGTCAAAAAAATGTGCAGATTCACGTTATCGAAGGCAATCACAACTTACGATCGCTCTTAGCTTGGCACCTCCAACAAGCTGGTTATCAGGTGCAACAATCGCCGACACTAGCTCATGCTTATCAGTGTTGTACGCCAGAACTACCTACTTTGGCAATCTTGGATTCAGATTTACCTGACGGAGAAGGGATCGAATTTTGTCAATGGTTATATCCTCAAGGCAACTCACTAGTCTTGATGCTATCAGCCCGAATTCGCGAGATCGACTTAGTAACCGCGCTCCAGGCTGGAGTTGATGACTATCTAAAGAAACCGTTTGGGATGCCCGAATTTTTGGCGCGAGTGGCGGCGTTACTTCGGCGCAGTCGCACCGTGACAAGCATTCCGAACGATCTGACTTATGGCGATCTGCGGATCGATTTGGTACGTCGCTGCATTTATCTGAAAAATCGGTTGCAATCGGCTCGTGTCGCTGCTAGCTCATCTACCACAGTATCCTCAGCACAGCCGCTAGAAACAAGAATCGATCTTAGTCCTCAAGAGTTTAGTCTACTCTACGTTCTCGCCCAGGCTAACGGCCGTCCAGTTCATCGCCGCGAACTTCTCAAACGTGCATGGGATATTAATGTTGATAATTCTCGGACTGTGGATAGTCATGTCCTCTCGTTGCGAAAAAAGCTCGGACATCCAGATCCGATCGAAACTGTGCGGAAGGTGGGCTATCGACTCAATTATGAGAATAGCGACGAAATTGTTAAGATCCTGACATAATTATTGACAATTGGTAGAGAATAAAAGTGAAGAGAAGTTTATTTTAGTAACGAATATGATTAGTCGTCAAGCGGTATTAGAATACCTCGATCGGCATCCCAGCCATACAACTTGGCAAATGCGGTTACATTTTTTGCAAGCTAGTCATCAGCTAGATAGCCAAGCGTCAGTTTCAATTGGCTCGATCGCTAATCAGCTTAATTATATCCTGCGCGATCTTGAAGCGATCGGGACGATCGCACCCCGCACCGAATCATTAGGGCTTACTCAAGCTAGTCACTACAGTAAATACAATAGCACTAGCGGTCGATCGCCAATTGATGCTTAAACAATAATGATTCGATTGCCTTTGACTAGCTGCAATGAATCTAACCGTTCTCGCTCCGATCGGTTACGATCCCTTTCGTCACTCATAATGGATTCGGAGAGCCATCGATCGAACAATCAAAGCTAGTCCCAACTACTTTTTAGTCGTCCAAACATTACTAAACATCATTAGCATCGCACCGATTGTAATAGCAATCGCTAGCACCCCAACGATCGCGTTCTGCATTGTTTCATCGATTACCATAAAGTATTTCTCACTAAAATAAAGTACGAACTGGAAACGTTGCTTGTCCTAAATAATTAATTTTCAACTTGATTGAGACGACGAATATTTAGAATGTCACTCATCTGCTTGATTTGAGCTAGACAACGATCTAGTTGTGATTTGTCACTAACTTCGATCGACAAGTCGATGAGGGCAGGTTTGGCATAATGGGTAATGACATTAGCCGATCGAACATTGATTCTATTGTCAGTCAAGCGGGACAAGATATCTTTGAGGACTCCGACTCGATCGAGTACTTCCAATTGTACGCTAACTGGATAAGTACGTGGCTTCTCTTTGGCAATCTGGGTATTCCAGCTTACGGGTAGCAAGCGATTACCATCCATTTGTTCCACATTTGCACAACCTTGTCGGTGTACTGAGATCCCACTATTCTGGGTAACAATCCCGATGATTGGTTCACCTGGAATCGGACTACAACAACCTGCCAAGTGATGTAATAATCCCTCAATTCCCAAGATCGGAAAGTCACTATTTCGGGAGTTGGATTGTTTGGGTGCGGTTGTCGGTGGTAACTCCAGGGTTGGGGCTTCACGATCTTTTACCATTTCCCGCAGACGGTTGACGACCATTTTTTGGGTGATTTCACCATAACCCAAACCTGCGAGTAAATCCTCGACATTGATGTAGTTACAACGCTGGGCGACTGCCAGCATCGGATCGGACTTTAACAGTGCTTCTAGCCCATTTTTGCCTAGTTCCCGTTCGAGTAATTCTCTACCTCTGGCAACATTTTCATCGCGGTTCGATCGCTTGTACCATTGGGTAATCCGGTTGCGTGCGCCAGGGCTGACGACAAAATTTAGCCAATCCAAACTAGGATGACTATTCTCGCGGGTGATGACTTCGACAATATCACCATTTACCAGCATCCGCGAGAGGGGCACAATCCGATCGTTAACTTTAGCACCCGCGCAATGATTACCGACTTCGGTATGGATGCGATAGGCAAAGTCAATGGCGGTGGAACCTTGGCGCAGAGATACGACTTCGCCTTTGGGCGTAAAGACATAGACATCGCGTTCGAGTAAATGATCTTTGAGATGATCGTCAAATTCGATCGCATCTTTGACATCATTTTGCCACTCTAATAGTTGTTTTAACCAGGCAAATTTTTCATCAACTTCTGTCCGTCTCGGAGTTGTCGATTTGCTAGCTTCTGAATTTTCAGCTCCCGCTTTATCTGACTTAGCAGCTTCTTTATATTTCCAATGGGCGGCAATTCCATACTCAGCAACATTGTGCATTTCTAACGTGCGGATCTGGACTTCTAATGGCGTACCTGTAAATCCAACTACTGTAGTATGCAATGATTGATAGCGGTTGTTTTTTGGCAACCCGATATAATCTTTGAATCTACCAGGAATAGGTTTGAAAACATCATGAATTTCGGCTAAAGCTAGATAACATTCATGATTTGATTCTACGATGATTCTAATTGCTGTCAGATCGTAAATCTCGCTAAATTCTTTTTTCTGATACCGCATCTTTTGATAGATACTGTACAAATGTTTAGGTCTACCGCTAATATCTACATATTTAATCTCAGCTCGATCGAGCCGATGGCGGATCATCTCGGTTACGCTAGCAATCCTTGACTCTCTAGCCGTCCGCTTTTCAGCAACTAAATCTTGAATGCGCCGATAATCTTCTGGTTCGATATATTTGAATGAGAGATCTTCTAGCTCCCATTTAATTCTACCCAAGCCCAATCTATGGGCTAAGGGTGCAAAAATGTCGCGAGTTTCTTGGGAGATTGCTTGCTGTCGCTCTACACGTAAATGATCGAGAGTTCGCATATTGTGCAATCTATCGGCTAACTTGACTACAATCACTCGAATATCCTGCGCCATCGCGATAAACATCCGGCGAAAATTTTCAGCTTGCTGTTCTTTCTTGCTCGAAAATTCAAACTTAGAAAGCTTGGTGACACCTTCAACTAAATGTGCCGTTTCTTGTCCAAATTTCGATTCAATCTCACTAATTTTAACATCTGTATCTTCGACCACATCATGCAAAAATCCGGCAGCAATCATCGCCGCACCACCGCCTAAATCTCGTAGCAATCCAGCTACAGCGATCGGGTGACAAATGTAGGGTTCTCCTGATTTGCGCTTTTGATCGCCATGCAGATCGTAGGCAAATTGAAACGCATTTTTTATTAACTTGCGGTGGCGGAGTCGATCGGTATCAACATTGCTATCAGTCGGTGCATCAGCACGATCTTCTGCATCCAGACACTGTTGCAACCATATAGGAATATCGCAGTTATATGTCATCTCCGCACTGGGTGCATTCACGATCGTCACAGTATCAATATCGTCGGCGGAAAGAGAGAGTGGGGTAGTCATAGCTAAAGAAGATAATATAATCGTTATTAAGTTTAAATTTAAATAATTTGAGACTAAAATTTTGATGTATTGGCTCAACAGCGGTGGTTTAGGAGCCTTAACTAGATTATTGTCAATCTACCAATCCCGATGTGTTAAATTGAGATCGAATTTAATCGTTGTATTGATTAGTGTAAACAGGTTCTCAGAGATCTGTACGCGATCGATGGAGATTTCCCAACTTGGTTAGATTTGTACGTCTCAAAGTTCGGGATGTAGCGTCTGCCGATCGATCGAAGTGTAAAATTGTTTACATGTTATTCTATTCTAACTAAGTTATTTATGTTGCCAACAGAACAGATTTTAATGTGGCAACAATTATTTACGCTGCTGTCGAACTTGCCGACTGACTCCATTCCTAGCCTGAAAATCAGTCTCAGTCAAGCGATCGAGTTATTTGAGTCAGAGATTCTCACCCAGAACGTAGATCTCCTTCCAGATCCCATCGCTGCTAAAATGCGATCGTATTTAACTGAAAGTCATCGGTTATTGAGATTACTCCCACTGGATGTGATGTTTATCGCGACTGCTCGTAACCCCACCACAATCGAGCAACGCCGTCAAGCTTATCAGGATAAACTAGATCTACTGCTGAAATATTGCCAAGCCGCGATCGCCGCCTAGCCCAACTATCAACTGTCAACTAGTTTAAAGATGGATTGTCCCAAATGTAACTCCGAGCTGGTGAATGGAATTCTCAGTGACATGCTCTTGACAAAACATTGTCAACAGTGTGAAGGCGAGTGGATTTCTGGACGCAACTATCAAATCTGGAGATCCGAACGCCCAAACATTCCCCCAAACCCCGATATTCTCGCTCAAAACTATCATCTCTCATATATTCCTAGTCCATTAGATGCCAAAGCAGCATCGTGTCCAGAATGCAGGCGGATGATGGCGAGAGGAAAAATCACCCTCAAGCAACCATTTTATCTCGAACATTGTCTCACTTGCGGCGGGATTTGGTGCGATCGAGGTGAATGGGAAGTTCTCGAACAATTGAAGCTAGACACAAATATATCCCAAATATTTTCTGGTGCTTGGCAAGCTCAAGTTCGCGCCAGTCATATGAACGAACTCGAACGTCAAGCTGTAATTGATAAAGTTGGTGTCGAAATGGCACAGCGAGTATTCGATTTAGCCGATCTCCTCACAAAACACCCTAACGGCGATTTTGCCGCTGCGTATCTGATGCGAAGATTCGATCGAGATAAAGGCTAGAGGAAGTTGATAGTTGACAGTGGATAGTTGATAGCTAATATTTGAAATTACCCTTGCTTGAGCTAGGGTGTATGCACAAGTATGTTCGATCCTGCGGACTTTCCCAAACAACAGGCGTTTAAAGCCCCTCATGCCTGAAAGTGCGATAGTTGTTATTCGGGAGTTTAATCCCCACTAACAACTTCGTCTCGATCGCTGTCAACTGTCAACTGTCAACTATCAACTGTTTCCCCATGCCCCAGCCATTACTAAGCGTCCAAAACCTCTGGGTAACTTACCCCCAACCGGAATCGAGCCAGCAACTGACACATGCAATTGCTGATGTCTCCTTTGAATTAGCTGCTGGGGAAAAAATCGGCTTTGTCGGAGAGTCTGGGTGTGGTAAATCCACCCTGGGTAAGGCAATTATGCGGCTACTACCGGAGCATTCTCGGATCGAGGGTCAAATCTTATTTGAAGGACAATCCATCCCTGAGATGAATGCCCAAGCCATTCGCCGATTTCGGGGGGAAGTCGTCGGACTGATCTTTCAAGATCCGATGACGCGGCTAGATCCGCTGATGAGCATCGGCAATCACTGTCTAGAAACCCTCCAAGCCCACGAACCAACTCTGACCAAACAACAAGCCAAACAACGCGCTCTAGACACCCTAGCAGCCGTCAAAATCCCTGAAGAACGCTGGAACCAGTATCCCCATGAATTCAGCGGTGGAATGCGCCAGCGGGTGGCGATCGCGTTAGCTTTATTGCTCAATCCCAAGCTGATTATCGCCGACGAACCGACGACGAGTTTGGATGTGCGGGTATCGGCGGAAATATTGAGAGAATTGACGCGGCTGTGTCAAGAACGCCAGATGGGATTATTGTTGATTTCCCACGATCTGGCGACAATCGCGACTTATTGCGATCGAATTGTCGTGATGAATCAAGGACGAAAGGAAGAAGAAGGGACTGTCGAACAGATTTTTGGCAATCCTCAGGCTGAATACACCCAAATTTTACTGCGCTCGGCTCTACACATTCAGGCAAATGACAAAGTTGCGAGCCTGACTTCAACCGCGTCATCGCCGAAAAAACCGATCCTCACACTCGATCGACTCCAAAAATATTACACGATCGAAACTAGTTTTCTTCAGCGATTATTTACCAACGCCAAAACAGAAACGATCAAAGCTGTCGATAATATCCACCTCGAACTCTATGAAGGGGAAATCTTTGGACTAGTCGGCGAATCTGGCTGCGGTAAAAGTACGCTCTCCCGCACAATCCTGCAACTAATTCCCGCCACTGGCGGTACAGTGACATTTTGTGGTGAAGAACTCACCCAATTATCTCCCGCTGCAATTCGCGCCAAACGTCGGGATATGCAGATGATCTTCCAAGATCCTAGTGCCTCTTTGAACCCGATGATGACCGTTGGCGAAAGTATTGCCGATCCTTTGGTGATTCACGAAATTAACGCTACACCTGCCGAAACTAAAGCGCAAGTACTGGCGATGCTCGAACGCGTGGGATTGACTCCCGCTCTAGAGTACTTCGACAGGTATCCCAATCAGCTCTCCGGCGGACAACAGCAACGGGTAGGAATTGCCCGTGCGCTGATTACCAAGCCCAAACTAGTAATTTGCGACGAACCAGTCAGTATGCTGGATGCTACCATTCAGGCAGAAGTTTTAGACCTGATGCTAGAACTCAAGCGAGAAGATAATCTCACCTATCTATTTATTACCCACGATCTATGGCTGGCGAGGTTTTTGTGCGATCGCATTGCCGTGATGAATCAAGGTCAAATTGTCGAAATGGGCGACACGCAACAGATTTTTAGCCAGCCGCAGCAAGCATATACCCAAGAGCTACTTGCTGCGGCTCCACTATTGACCAAACAAGGATAATCTTCACAACAGAAACTTTATCCCAATCCGTGTTAATATGGCTCGCGATATATATCGAATCAATCTTAACTGTCGATCGACGATCGACAGTTAATGGAATGGGGTGCGAAACATGAATATTTGGAATCTTAGTGCAGGTATTGCCAGTATTGTCTCACTGATTTTTCATCTTAGTGGCAAAGGTTCTAGTCTGCGACAATTTACATTACCTACTACTGCTGTACTCGTAGGATACACGATCGGCAAATATAACGCCGAAGCCGAACAGACTACCAGTTTACTAATCCAAGACCCACATTTATTACTGATGCTAGTAGTGATGTTATTATTGTTTGGTTTGACCATGTATTTAGTCGAATTAACCAAACCAGAGGCTAAAATATCACTAATATTTCTAGTTTTCCTGTCAACTATTGCTATACCGCAACTAATCAAAAGCTACAATGATATCGCCCCAATGGTCGCTACCCAAGACTATCTTGCTCTCGCCAGAATCAAGGAAAGTGACGGCAATACAGATGAAGCCATCAAGTATTTAAAAATCTATAGTCGGC
>ENA-OFCD01001058-OFCD01001058.1-metagenomes-genome-assembly--contig:-NODE-1058-length-15253-cov-2.895513_pt1 | contig 15253 bp, 9 predicted proteins | sample MGYA00153392_OFCD01 | MGnify analysis MGYA00153392 | reverse complement strand
AGGCAGTGTATAAAAATTAGCAGGAAACCAACCAATTTTTATAATTTCATCATTTTCGCGTAGTCCAGCTTCCGAAGCGGGCGAATTAGCTAAAACGTTATTTACAAAATAGCGATTCAAATCTGCACCCGCAGCAATGACTGCAATTCCGCTTCTATCGAAAGTAAATTTTTCATTAAAATGCCTATCGCGTTTGAGATACAGTCGGCTGCGCGTGAAATCAATAACGACAATGAAGCGCGAGAGTATATCATTCCCCATAATGCCGCTTCTTCCTAAAATTAAAGTTGAATCGCTCAAATTGGTGAGTTCCTGAAAATAACTGAGCGGTTGATGGATGTCTATGTTTCCAAATCTTAAATTATTTATTCTGCCGATGTAGCCATTCAGTGTGCCGCCGAGTCCGGAACCAATATTAGTGATTAAAGTATGCGCGGGTGGCGAAAGACCTGGTGTTGAGTGCGCGTATAATAATAAAGGAATTCCTGCGCCCGTATCGAGGAGGAGTTTTAAATTCACGGCGGTATCGCTCGCAACTTTTATGAGCGTGTTTAAATACGGTTTGCTTTTATAAATTTCAATTTTAAACGAGTCGAAACCGCGCACATCGCGCTGTTCAAAAAACTCCGGATTTATAACCGAAAGTATTTGGCGACGATAATCTATTTTTACGATGTGTTTTCTAAAAATTTCTGCACCCAGAATACCGTGAATATTCAGACCGACGAATTTATCGAATTGAAAAATATCTTCATCGAGCACTAATATATCGCGTTGCGAGCGCAAGCCCATAATATCAATCGTAACGTGGCGCGCAATGTATGCTTTAATAGGCGTGTGCAAATCAGATCCTAAAATATCAATGCTCCTATCGTATTTTACATTGAGGAGAGTGGCAATTTCTTTTTTTGCCAAAATAGTGTGTTCGGCACCCGTGTCGAACAGAAAACGCAGCGGCATTCCGTCTTTAAATTCAATTTTTATAATAATGTAATTACCGTACCGCTCGAATGGTATTTCTAATTCTTTGGTATTTTCATTAAATTCAGGAATAACACTCTGAGCCAGAATTTTCGGGGCTGCTGAAAAAAAAATGATAAAACTTAAAATAATTTTTATTCTGTTCATAACTAACATTATAAAATTTTATTCGTCTATAGAACATTGATAAACGGATGTCGAAATAAATATACGCAAAACTGCCTTTTTAAAAAACGAATTTTATTTTGTTAAAATAAAATTTTAAAAAAAATATAGCCGAATCTTTTACAATCTCAATGTAATGTATAAATTTACACTCGATTAAACTAAAAGAGTGTGTTGAAAAAATAAATTTAAAAAAATGTGCAAGTTCTTGCGCAGCAAATTTAATTAATTAGTGCCTCTGTTTAATATTTAACCTATCGAATAGTACCAAGCAACCTTAAAGTTGCATTTATTTTTTAACAATTTTTTTTAACTTTTACAACTGAAATGTATGATTATGAAGTCTAACTTCAAGTTCGTAATGCTTTCGGCGATGTGTTTGTTGTTGAGCAGTTTTGCTTTTGCACAACGCATTGTTTCAGGAACCATTATTGATGCTGAAACCAAAGAGCCACTCATTGGTGCAAGCGTAATTTCTGTAGGCACACTTGCTGGCGCTCAAACTGACGTTGACGGCAAGTATAGCTTTCAAGCACCTGCCGATGCAAAGCAGGTAGTAGTTTCTTTCACAGGTTATACAACTCAAACAGTTGATATTCCTGCGAGCAATCAAGTTGATGTTGCATTAGCAGGAGGTTCTGTTTTAGATCAAGTTGTTGTTACTGGTTACGGTGGAACGCTTAAACAAAAACAGGTTGCCAGTGCGATTGTTACAATCAAAGCTGACGAGTTTAATGCAGGTTCAGTGACTGACCCAACGCAATTACTTCAAGGTAAAGTTGCGGGTTTAGTTATCGCTCAACCAGGTGGTGACCCGAACGGTTCATTCAGCGTGCGTTTACGTGGTACTACAACTATTGCGGGTAACCCTGAGCCGTTGTATGTAATTGACGATGTTCCAGGCGTACCAATTCAATCTGTAGATCCAAACGATATTGAGGAGATTACAGTATTGAAAGATGGTTCGGCTTCGGCGCTTTATGGTGCACGTGCTTCGGCAGGTGTAATTATCATTACCACTAAAAAAGGTACGATTGGCAAAACATACGTAGATTTCAGCACAAAAGTTGACGTTGCTACAATTTCAAATAAAGTTCAGAGCATGAGCCCGGATGAATACGCTACGGCAGTTACTGCTGCAGGTGGTGCGCCAGCTACATCTTCGCGTACAAACTGGTTCGATTTAATTTCGCGCAACGCAGTTTCAACGACCCAAAACTTAGCTATTGGTGGTAGCCTTGGAAAAGGTTCTACTTACCGTGCTTCTGGAACTTTCAGAAACGTACAAGGTAATTTAATTAAAGATGGTTACCAACAATTGAATGGTCGTTTAAGTTTACAGCAATATGCCTTGAACGATAAGTTGAAAATTAACTTAACAGTTAACGTTTTAAATCGCGAAGCTCAAGTAGGTCGTGGTGAAGCTTTTTATTATGCTGTAACTTACAATCCAACTGTCCCTGCATTGGGCGGAACAGATGCCGCTAAATACGGTGGTTACACAGAAACTGGTGGTTTCGATGCTTACAATCCATTATCAATTGCTAAACAAAGTATTGATGATAGAAATTTAAACTACGTTCAAACAGCATTCGGTGCACAATATGAGCTATTTGATGGGTTTAAAATTAAAGGTTTATACTCTCTACAGAAGAATACACAATTTGAAGGTTTTTATTATCCCTCAACTGAGTTATTTAACGGTGCAGGTACGCAAGGGAATGCTGGCGTTTTCAATTCATCAAATCAAAATAAATATTTCCAGACTTATTTAGATTATACAAAAGCAATTGATAAATTGAATGTTAATGCAACTGCTGGTTATGATATTAACGATGGAGTTTATCAGAACAGTTTTTTAAATGCAGGTCATATACCTTCTGATGCCCTTGGTTACAACGCTATCAACCAATCACCTGATGTTAAAAAAGGTTTGGCAACAGCAGGAAGTTTCAAAGGTGGTTCAAGAATTGTCGCATTTTTTGGTCGTGCTAATTTAAGCTACGATGAAATTTATAACTTAACCGTTACAGTACGTCGCGAAGGTTCTTCAGTTTTATCTGAAGGAAACAAATTTGGTACTTTCCCATCTGTTTCAGCGAGTGTTGATTTGAACAAAGCGTTAATTCACTCTACCGTTTTTGAACAAATTAAATTGCGCGCAGGTTACGGTGTAACTGGTACTTTACCTTTACAAGCTTATTTAACACAATCAAGCTTCACAGGTGATGGTAACGGATTTTATAACTTAGCACGTAATCCATCATCTGGTTTGAAATGGGAGCAAAAAGCTGAAACAAATATTGGTTTAGATTTCGTTGCTGCTAAAGGTCGCCTTTCAGGTTCATTTGATTATTACACACGTAACATCACAGACTTATTATACAATTTCCAAACTATTCCTCCAGGTGCTTATGAAGCAAATGGTATTTGGGCTAACTCTGGTAGTTTAACAAGTTCTGGTTTTGAAGCTTTATTGAGTTACGACATCTTAAAATCGAAAGATACTAAATGGCGCTCAACATTAATTTTAGCTACTAACAATTCAACATTGAATAATATCAAAACAGACGTATTGCAAATCAGCCCATCGGGTAAGTTAAACTTATCTAACATTGGTGCACCAGGTTTAAATAGTACTCCAATTATTCAAGTTGCACCGAACGCACCGTTGGGTCAAATCTGGACGTTCCAATATGTAGGTACAAACTCAGTTGCTAAAAACCTTTCAGGCGACGGTAAAAATATTGGCGCACCAACAATTCTTAACAGATTCGGCAAAGAAGTGCTTTTAACAGGCGCGTCTGATAGTGATAAAATTATTGCTGGTAATGGTTTGCCTAAATTAACTTTAGGTTGGTCAAATAATTTGAGTTTTGGACCAATTGGTGTTAACCTTAATTTTGTAGGTACTTTCGGACACAGTATTGTTAACTTATTCCGTGTGTTTTACGAAAATAACAATGCAGGTTCAATTTCGGCTTATAACCGTGTTAAAACTAAATATTGGGATCCTACTTTAACAGATGCACAATTCAGCAGCAATTACGTTGAAAGTGGTAGTTATTTACGCTTAAACTATTTACAAGTTTATTACGATTTCAACTTGGGTGCAAATCCGAAATACGTGAAAAGAGTACAAGTTTATGCAGCAGCTAATAATTTATTTACTCTAACGGGCTATACTGGTGTAGATCCAGAAGTTCGTTTCAATGATAATGGCGACGGTTTAGTACCAGGTGTTGACCGTAGAAATACGTATTTATCAACACGTACTTTTAGTTTAGGTGCTAACTTTAGTTTTTAATATTTAAAACTAACGGGCTTAAATACGCAACACTTGTTTATACTAATTATAAACAAAGTTTCAGAACTATTTACAAGTGTTGCGTGTTTGTTTAATATTCAAATTTCTTATAACTTTGTAATAACAAAATTATTCAAAACATGAAAAAATTATTTATTAATGCACGTCTGGCACTTTTGGGAGTAGCAATGATAGCTTCTACAAACGCTTGTACAGACCTTACGGAGAAATTATACTCTGAGATCCCTGCGGATCAGTTTTATCAAACAACTGACCAAATTAACGGTGCTATCGGTGCTGTCTATACTGGTTTGTATGGTTTGGCAAGTCACGGTGGCTATTGGTCGGGTCAAGAGAACTCTTCACAAGAATCTTTGATTCCACAACGCGGTGGTGACTGGTATGATGGTGGACAGTGGTTGAATGCTGCTCAGCATATTAGTAATGCTAACGACGGCTTTTTTAATGGTGCTTGGAGTTTTTCTTACAAACCGATTGCAACTTGTAATCGCTTGATTGCACAATTACCCGTAGCAGCACCAGCGGCTGCAGCAACAGCTGTACCTGAAATTCGCGCTATGCGCGCTTTGTACTATTATTTTTTATTAGATCAATTTGGTAATATTCCTTTATTCGTTAACTATCCAGTGGGTAATGACGAATATGTGACCAAAGACCGCGCAACTGTTTACGCTTTTATCCAAAGTGAATTGGCTGCTGTTTTACCTTCTCTTAACAAGAGTGTAGTTTACGGTAAAATGAATTATTGGTCTGCAAGATCTTTGCAAGCACGTTTATATTTGAATGCAGGTGTTTACACAGGCACACCAGATTGGGCAAATGCAAAAGCTGCTGCTGATGACGTTATCAAAAACGGACCGTACAAATTAGACGTTTCTGCTAACTGGATTCAGAATAATTTCTGGAAAAATAACGATAAGTCAATTGAGAATGTACTTGTGATTCCTTACGATGAAGTTACAGCTCAAGGCTTCAATTTCCACCAGATGGCTTTGCACTATAATTCTCAAACTACTTTTAATTTGCAGAATCAGCCGTGGAATGGTTACTGTACTTTGCAAGAGTTTTACAACTCTTATGAAGCAGCTGATATTCGCAAAGCTAATTTCTTTGCTGCAGGTCAACAATACGCACCTGATGGAAAAACACCTATTTTGGACTCTGCTCCTGATGGTGACCCAGATGGTCCAACTTTAATATTCATTAATAGTTTGTTCCCTAAAGCATATCGCGAAGCAGGTGCTCGTATGTTAAAGTTCCGCCCTTACGACAATGCAACGGCTAACTTGTCAAACGATTTTCCTATCTTCCGTTTGGCTGAAATGTATTTAACGCGTGCTGAAGCAAGCTTTAACACAAGTGCTGCTGATGTTACAGCGTTAGCAGACGTTAATTTAATTCGCTCACGCGCAGGTGTTACACCTTTCGTTTCGTTAACTGCTGCTAATTTATTAGCTGAACGCGGACGTGAAATGGCATTTGAAGCTGTACGTCGTCCAGACGAAATTCGTTTTGGTGTATATTCAAATGCACGTAAAGTTTCGGATGATCTAAACAAACCTGCAGATGATAACGCTGCTAAACGTGCTGTTTATCCGATACCACAACCGCAATTAGATGCGAATCCAAAATTACGTCAGAACACGGGTTATTAATTTTTGAAAATTTGAGATGCAATGCTTGTGTCCTAAAATAAAAAAAACGGTTCACAGAAATGTGAGCCGTTTTTTTTGTTATTACTATTTTCGGGGAAGTTTTAAAGTTCCCCAAAAATTGAAACGACCTTATAGTTTCATGTCTATAACGAATCTGTATTTAACATCCGATTTAAGGATACGCTCGTAGGCTTCATTAACATCCTTCATCGAAATCACTTCTACATCTGAAACAATATTGTGTTCCGCACAAAAGTCGAGCATTTCTTGAGTTTCTTTAATGCCGCCAATCATTGAGCCAATAATACTTCTGCGTTTTGAAATAAGTTTTGAAGCGCCGATACGATTGTCTTCCGGTGGAATGCCCACAAGCAACATCTTACCATCCACTTTAAGCAAATCGAGATACATATTCACATCGTGTGGTGCAGCAACAGTATTCAAGATGAAGTCGAAACTATTTTTTGCTGCCTTCATTTGCGCTTTATCCGTGCTTAAAATAAAATGATGGGCACCCAAACGTTTTGCATCCGCCTCTTTAGAAGGCGAAGTGCTCAACATCGTTACTTCTGCACCGAACGCCGCAGCGAATTTTACACCCATGTGTCCCAGTCCACCGAGACCTAAAACTGCAATTTTATGTCCCTTGCCAACACCAGCAAATTTTAGCGGCGAATAAGTTGTAATGCCTGCACACAATAGCGGCGCAACAGCTTCTAATTGCGAAGTGAAAGGAATATGAAGCGCATACTTTTCATCAATCACATAATTTTCAGAATAACCGCCGAACGTTGGCGTTTTGCCATCGCGATAATAACCGTTGTATGTAGGTGTCATATCCTCATCGCAATATTGTTCCATTCCGCTTTTGCAGGAAGCACACTGCCGACACGAATCCACGAACACACCAACGCCGATGAAATCACCGAGTTTAAATTTTGTAACGTCCTGTCCAATTTTAGTTACGCGACCCACAATTTCGTGACCCGGAACAATTGGATAAATCGCGGGTCCCCATTCGCTACGCGCCATGTGTATATCGGAATGACACACGCCACAGTATAAAATATCAACTAAAACATCGTGCGCTTCGACGCTGCGTCTTTTAAAATTTAGCGGTGCAATCGGAGATTCTTTACTCGTTGCACCATAACCATTAACTGAAATCATAAAAAATAAAATTTAAATTGTGAATTAACTCACTGCTGTTTTTAAATCATTCTTTACATTGCCTGTGCGTTTTAAAACGCCCCATTCTTGTAATTCACCTTTGATAGCGCGACGGTATGTTTTATACAAAACTGAATACATCAAAGGTCTATAAACCAAACGCTGTGGAAAAAGTAACCACAAATCGGACATGTTTTTTCCTTCGAAGCGATAAGCAAAAAAAGCGCTGATGAGATCCATGAAAATAAAAGCGAGATAATATCCCCAAATTTTTCCGAACGTTCCCGTTAAAATAGAAATAATCATCACGAAATCTGCAACGGGTGCAAATATTGGTAGAATGAGTTGAAAAACTAAAATTTGTGGCATCGCTACCCATGCTAAACTTTTGTATTTACTATCGAACAAAACGTCTCGGTTTTTCCAGAAGGCTTGCAAAACGCCAAAATTCCAACGAAAACGTTGTTTTAAAAATTGCGCAAATGTTTCGGGCGCTTCTGTGTAAGCTATAGCATCGTTAGCAGTTCCAATTTTACCACCAGTGCGCAATAATCGAATTGTTAAATCGCAATCTTCAGCAAGAGTGTCAGTGTCGTAACCACCAACAGCTTTTATGGCTGCCACTCTGAATGCGCCAATAGCACCCGGAATAACAGTTATCGCATTCAAATATTCCATTGCTAAGCGATCAAAATTTTGTGCAGTCGTGTATTCAATCGCTTGCCACCGCGTGAGCACATTTATTTTATTTCCCACTTGCACATTACCAGCCACGGCAACTATGTTATCATCGCTCATTTTTTGAATGAGTTGGTGAAGCGCGTTATTACTCAATTGCGTATCGGCATCTATGTTAACCACAAAATCATTTTGTGTTTGTGCAATGCCAAAATTAAGTGCCGATGCTTTTCCACCGTTCGGTTTTGTGTAAATTTTTACACGCGCGTCATTTTCAAATGCTCCTTTTACTTTTTCGTAGGTCTTATCTTTCGATCCATCATCAACAAAAATAATTTCGAAATTGGGATAATCTTGAAGAAGTAAACTATTTATTGTTTTGATAGCGGTTACTTCTTCATTGTAGGCTGGAACGATGACGGAAATAGGTGGCGTGAATGGTGTAGAGCCGCTAAGTTTGACAGTTGCGAAATCTGGTGAGCCGCTAAGCATGGCGACTCTACGATTTTTTTGGCGTTGGAGAAAAGCCAAAACCAAAATAACTATATTTCTAAAAACGGAAAGAATAATAGAGAAGACAAAAATTCCTCCAAAAAGTGATTGTAAAAAATAACCCACTTCCGCAAAAATGCGATCGAACTTATCCAAAAAAGCTTGCTTACCAATCAATGGCGGCATGAGTTTTTCAGGTTTTTCTTGTAAAACATCCGCAATGGTTGTGAAAGTGTAACCGTTATCTTTGAAATATCTTATAATGCGCGGCAATGCTGCAACGGTTGCACTTCTGTCTCCGCCAGCATCGTGCAATAAAATCATTGCGCCGTAATCTTTTTCACGAATGACGCGATCGACAATACTATCTGCATTGATATTTTTAGCATCCCAATCTAACGGATCAATACTCTCACCAATAGTTATGTAGTTTTGTTTCTTAGCGATGACCACAGGTAAAAGTTCTTCTTCCGTTTCAGGCTCTGCATCTGCAAGATAAGGTGGACGAAAAAGAATTGTAGATTTACCGATGATGCTTTCAATTAATCGGCGCGTGGTGTTTAGTTCAATGATTGATCGCCATTCTGGAATGGTCGCCATGTTCGGGTGAAAGAAAGAGTGGTTACCAATTTCATATCCGAGTTTATCAATTTTGCGTAGCAAAGGTAAATTAGATTCGGCATTATAGCCTACCATAAAAAATGCGGCTGGCACCTTTTCTTTTTGGAGGATGTCGAGAATTTGTGGCGTCCATTCTGGATCAGGACCGTCATCAAATGTCAAAACTTTTTTCTTAGCGTCGGCTTTGCCAAATTTTCGTACCACAAAACTTGTTGGCAAAAGCACAAAATTTTCCTCTGTAATCAGTTTGTCTTTAGGCTCGTATTCTAAATTCACTTTGCCTTCTTTCGGTTCAGTAATTACATCTAATGCTTCACCCTCCCCAATATAGTCAATCGTGCTTGAAAGTAGCGCATTTTTAATATCAGTAATTTTAAAATCCGAACTATCCAAAGCGCCTTCACTCAAATTTCGATTATAAAAACTCCAAAGCCTCGGATCTTCAGAACCCAATCGCCACAACGCAACACCTTTCCAACCCGCATCATCGGCAAGGCGCATGGTGTTAAAGTTTGAAGCAGCATCGGTGAAACCTACGTAATGTTTTTTACCATTTTCATCGGTGTAATTAAATTTGAGGTTGTATGTCTCGTTGCTGTATTCAATTTTCGCATCTGATTCTTTAGCAATAGCAATACACTCCTGAAAAGTAATTTCATCGGCGTGTTTGGGATCTTTACCCCAATCGTAACCATAACCTGCAATACAAAGAATGAGTTTTTCGGGTGGAACTTGCTTAGAGACATCAGCGATAATTCCTTCAACCCACTTTTGCGGAGCAATATCGCCAGGTGTAGATTCAGCATTGTGCAAATCGTAAGCCATGACGAAAATATAATCGTTATATTCGCTCAGTTTGGGTAAGTTATAATCAGAATTTTGAGCGTTTACATCTTGCGAAACCAAATAACCTTTAGCATGTAAAGCTGTGTACAATTCGTTCTGAAAAATTGTGAGATAAGTTTCTGCATCGTTCGATTCTAAACTTTCGAAATCAATATTCACACCCTGAAAATGATATTTTTCCAGCAAATTCAATACGCTTTGTATAAAATGTAATCTTCGTTTTGCATCCCGCGCGATGTACAAAACATTTTCTCCGTCCCATTTATTATTAAAATAATTGGTAATCATCGGTATAACCTGAACACCTGGGTGAGCATTTAAAAAAGCAAGCGCACGGTTATCAATGTCTGTATAAACAGTATCGGCTTTATCCGGAACGTGGAGCCACTCGGGTAAAATCGTATTCATGTGCGTCACATTTGCGCGCAAAGAATAAAAACTTTGTAAATCCCAATTAACATAAAAAGCAGCACGCATTCGTTTATCAAACGGAATTGGCAAACGTTTACTTAGTGTTGTAGCGCCTTTAGGCTTTATTCCTTTTTTATTGTTGGTATAATCGAATGTAGCTGTGTTATGTTCGTTGGAGATAGCATCATTAAGGATGGCTGTTTTATAATCGTTATACTTATTAAATAATGTTGGAAGTGTTGGCTTTTGACTGTAAAACAGCAATGAAAAAGTAACAATAGAAGTGAAAACTACCGCAATAACTATAAATATGCGCGATGCCCATTTAATACGATCCCACCGTTTGGGTGAATTAGTGCTGAAAACTTGCTTTTTATAAACTTGTTGTGACACAGTATGAAAGTGTAGGAAATGAAGGAATCAAAATTTTTATTTGGCTACAAAGATAAAGTAATTAAAGCTCAAAGTATAATAAACAAACGCATCACTAACTACATCGCTCGCGCTCAAACTGTGTGGAATTGCTAAATGGGCAGCAGCGGAAATTTCAAAAAGCGGCTGAGAATAAGTTAAAGGTAAAGTCAATTCAGTATTAAGTAAGCCAAATATGCTTTGAGAACTCGTGATTGAAGTGCTTTTTCCTTTGGCGCGTTTAATTAATAACGTCGTTAAACGGTTATCTATACCAGTCATTAAACTAACATCGGGTGTAATAGAAAGTTTAGAATTTTCTTTATCAATTACATTTATCGGCGCACCAATACCGATTTCAAAACCATACGAGTTCTCAGTGCCTTTAATGTAGTTCGCTGAAAAATGTGGCTTTACAAAATCAGCATCGGCAACAACTTCAAGTGTGAAATAATTATTGAGAGCGGTGTTAATTGTATCATTACCCGCGTTTAAAAACCAATGCTCGTAACCCACCGAAACTTCGAGCCAAGGTGCAAGATCAAATCCATAACTTAAACCCAAAGTATGCTGCGAAATACCGGACGTTGTAAAACCTGACCAATAATCGGCTGCGTAATGGAAACCAAAACCAGATGCTGTTAGGTAATTTAAACCAGCATTTACACCAAATTGGCTGTCGCCAATTTTACGACCTTGAAAGTTGACATTGCTTGTATTTTGAGAAGAAATTCCGAGTCGAGAAGATTTTTCTACTTGTTCGATGGAAAGTTGTGCTGTAATGGTGTTGAAAAAAAAACTAACAGAAATTACGAAGGCGAGAATTAAGCGTTGCATTATTATTTTTAAAGTAGTTACGAAAATAAAACCGCAAAGTTTAATTTTTTAAAGTTAACGGATATTTAAATTTTCAAAAAAAATTTGTAAATTTCTAGAATCTTATCTTATGATTCAAATAATGAAACGTTCATCAACTTTTATTCCTCTAATTATTTTCGTTTGCGTTGTGAGTCCAAAAATCATTTTTGCGCAAACGGATAGAATTACGCCTGACATTGCTAAAAAAATTCAATTTCGCGTTGACTCGGCTACACTGGTTTTCAAGAAAAAAATTTCACAGCGCGACGGCGATAGTCCAGAATATTTACAATTTGCACTCGATACTTTTAAAATTGAATGCGCTTCGGAATATGCCATGGATTACGATTATTCTACCGTTGGTATGAACGCGATTATGGATAAAGCGACCGATGAATACGATAAACTTTTGAATAAATATTATAAAAAACTTTTGGCGCATTTGCAAGGCGACGATAAACAGACGTTAATAAATACGCAACGCGCGTGGTTAAAATTTAAGCAGTTAGAAATAAACTTGATAGGTACAGTCAGCCAAACGAAATACAGTGGTGGCGGTTCGATTCAATCGAATTTAAACACAGAAGCTATTAACGAAATGGTGAAACAGCGCGCAGTAGCTCTGTATGGTTTTTATTCTCGTTTACAGAATAACTAAAACTGAAAATAAATAAAAGAGCCCGAACCAAACGTTCCGAAGAAAGAAATTAGCCAAATGAGAATGGCGTAACTTGCTACGCGAAATGTTGCACTCCGAACGGTGAGATTTTGCAAATCACCGATATTATTATGAATAAGTTCAGCTGAAATGAGAATTAAAATCAAAATTGCACATTTGATTACAATAAATTTATCCAAAACTGTGTTCCAACCCATACCTTGTCCGCTCGTTGCTGTGCGAATAACTTGCCACGCCAAACTGAAATTAGGCGCTCGAAAAAAAACCCACGCAAAACAAGTGAGCGTATAAACAATCAATACATCAATGCCCACGCGCAAAAAATGGGGAACGCGCAAAATATTATACACCGCGCGAAAAGGTTTTGACAGCAAACGCTGACCGATGAGATATGTGCCGTGTAAAAATCCCCAGAAAACAAACGTCCAATTTGCACCATGCCATAAACCGCCAATCAACATAGTGAGCATATTATTTCGGTACGTCATCAGTTTGCCATTGCGACTACCGCCGAGCGAAATATAAAGATAATCGCGTAGCCACGATGATAAAGAAATGTGCCAACGCGTCCAAAATTCTGAAAAGTTTTTACTGAAATACGGCGTTCTAAAATTCCATGGAAATTCAAACCCCATCATTTCTGCCAAACCACAAGCTATGTTCGAGTAACCCGAAAAGTCGGCATAAATCTGAATGGAATAAAAAATAATTCCGATGATGCAGCTCAAAGCACTGAAATTTGTGGGAAAAGCAAAAATTTGATCCACGAAAGGTGCAACCGTGTCGGCGATAGCGACTTTTTTAAAAAATCCCCACATCACTTGTGTTAAGCCATCCAAAAATTTATTGAGTACAAAGGGTCTATCGCCATTTTGAAACTGCGGCAGAAATTGTTTAGCACGCACAATTGGACCAGCTACCAATTGCGGAAAAAAGGACACAAACGTCGCGTAACGCCAAAAATTTCTTTCTGCTTTAATTTCATTTCTGTATACGTCAATCGTGTAACTCATGCTTTGAAAAGTATAGAACGAAATCCCAATTGGTAAAATGATATGCAAAGTCGTCCAATCGGCTTTAAATCCAATGGCATGAAAAGATTTGATAAAAGAATCTGCAAAAAAATTAAAGTATTTAAAAAATCCGAGAAAGGATAAATTTGCTAAAACAGAAATTAGAACCATTCGCTTGCGCGCCCGAATTGTAGTAGTATCTTCAATTAAAATGCCGAGAGAAAAATCGAGAATGGTTGTAAAAGCCACGATGCTTAGAGAACGCACATCCCACCAACCGTAAAAAAAATAGGAAGCGATCAAACATAACCATTGTCGCGCAGTGCCTTTCAAATACCAATACAGCGGCAGCACAACAGAAATAAAAATTAAAAAAGGAATACTATTAAAAACCATTTTATGAGTTCGCGTTTTCGTTCACAGTAAAATGCAAATATTGCACCATTCGCGACTTAAAAAAAATTAGTTTGCTTAAAAAAATTTAACGCGTTAAATTTGTTCTACAAATACTTCAACATTTTGCGTTGATTTTGTTTTCTAAATTATTAATTTATAAATGGAGAATAAAGACATTCGCTGGCAACAACGTTTCAATAATTATTTGAAGGCACTTTCGCAATTAGAAAAATTCTATGATAAAGGTGAAGAATTGAATAAAATGGAAGAGCAAGGCATGATAAAGACGTTTGAATATACGTACGAATTGGCTTGGAACACGATTAAGGATTTTTACGAAAATCAAGGTGAAGCTGGCATTCAAGGAAGTCGCGATGCATTTAACTTAGCTTTTCAAAGAGGATTGATTTCTGACGGAGAAACTTGGATGCAAATGCTAAAAGATAGAAATCGAACTTCGCATACTTACAATGAAGAAACTGCAGACGAAATTTCAGAAAGTATTTTAACGCTTTACTTTAATGAATTCGTTTTATTAAAAAATGAATTCGAAAAAATTATAGGAGCTAAAAAATAAAAACCGAGTAGTGACTAAATATGGATTAAAACAAAGTACAGTACAAGATATTCAAAAAGTTTTTTCAACTTTTTCAGAAGTGGAAGAGGTTGTTTTGTACGGGTCTCGCGCAAAAGGTAATTTTAAAAACGGTTCTGATATTGACTTAACAATTAAAGGCGAAAACTTAAATTTGAAAATCATCAATAAAATCAGTTTAAGTTTAGACAATTTATATTTGCATTACACTTTCGACCTATCTATCTTCAATCATATTTCTTCGTCAGAATTAATTGATCACATTCAACGCGTTGGCAAAGTTTTTTATAAAAAAAATGAATTCAGAGTTGAGAGTTGAGGGTGGTTTTATTTTAGCTATCAGTTCTCACTAGATAAGGTGGCTCCACACGTTGGTGGTATTATTGGTGGTTTTATTTTAGCTATCAGTTCTCACCCACCATTCTTCATCTCGGAAATCTCTCATAGCAACCCATATCGGGTGTTTTCGTGTCGCGCAGTTTATCAATAATATCTTTCGGAATACCATTTATCGGTAGCGCTTTATATTGCGCCACGCTGAGTGAATCTAAGCTGTAATCGGTTGCGCCAACATTTTTAAATAATTTATTATCGTTTTTGTAAACGATACAGTTGGTGCAATAATTAAAAAAATCTGTCGGTACAGATTTAACTGTGTCGGCAGCGCGAATCAAACAGTTTTTTAAAGCATAGTTAAACGGCGTAGTTTTATTTTGGTCAGCATTATAAATAATTAATTCATTCGCTTTATTGCCATAAATAATACTGTTGTTGATATTTAAATTTAAACCAAACACTTTCCCATTCACGCAATTTCCGAGTGCATCTTGTGTGTAACAATTATAATTGTCCGCATAAAGCGACGTGTTTTTTGAACCAACACTCGAAAAAGTACAATAATTAAAAGTATAGTTTCCGCCAAAATGAATTTCAAGATTTTTGTCGTATGTATTA
>ENA-OFCD01001056-OFCD01001056.1-metagenomes-genome-assembly--contig:-NODE-1056-length-15256-cov-3.656733_pt1 | contig 15256 bp, 12 predicted proteins | sample MGYA00153392_OFCD01 | MGnify analysis MGYA00153392 | reverse complement strand
AGGTGCAAGGAACCGCCGAGGGCGTCCCATTTGATCGCGCCCTTCTCAACCAACTTCTGGATCTAGGGGTCACCGGCTGCGCCGAACTCACTCGCCTGCAGGCAGCGGCGCTGGCATAACCTAAAATCGGAGTTTAGAAATGAGCAAAAAGGTAGTTCTAGCAACCAGAAACCTGGGCAAGATCGAGGAGTTCCAGCGAATGTTGCAAGCAGCCTCCCTCGATATTGAAGTTTTAGGCCTCAAAGACTTCCCGGAGATGCCGGATGTGGAAGAGAGTGGAAGCACCTTTGGAGAGAACGCTCTGCTAAAGGCAGAGCAGATATCTAAGTACACCGAGTTGCCTGCCCTGGCAGATGACAGTGGGCTCTGCGTTGACTCCCTCGGCGGGGCGCCAGGAATCTATTCTGCGCGGTGGGCTGGAAAGCACGGGGGTGATGAGGCCAATCTGGAAAAGGTGCTCCGGGAAATAGGGGAGTTGGATAATCCCTCCCTGAGCGCTCGATTCAGGTGCGCCGTTGCACTGGTGATACCAGGAACTTATCCCGGAGGGGCGCAGTCGATTATCCGTGAGGGTCAGGTAGTCGGAGAGTTGGTGCTGGAGCCCCGGGGGAGAAATGGTTTTGGGTATGACCCAATTTTTCAGCCAGAGGGATTTACCCAGACCACAGCAGAACTTCCGGCAGAGATTAAAGATCGGATAAGTCATCGCGGGCAAGCCCTTCAAGCTATCCTCCCTGAACTGATTCGACTTTTATGACCTGTACCGGATGCGTGGACTACCCTAAAGTTTAAATTAATTAAGGTACGATTTTGGCATTAGTACGGCAAATCAGGAGTACATCAGAATTTTAATCTAACGGAGGATCCACCTGTGGCAGTCAAAAAGACCGCTAAGAAGGCCCCAGTAAAAAAGGCCGTCGCCAAGAAGGCTTCCCCTGTTAAGAAGGCGGTCGTTAAGAAAGCCGTCGCCAAGAAGGCCGTTACCAAAAAAGTTGTTCCAGTGAAAAAGGCGGTCGCTAAGAAGGCTTCCCCGGTTAAGAAGGCGGTCGCTAAGAAGGCTTCCCCGGTTAAGAAGGTTGTTGCCAAAAAGGTTGCTCCGGCTAGGAAGGCCCCAGCCAAGAAATTAGCCTCAGCAGCCGTTGCCGCACCAGTCGTATTTATCTCCTCTCTACCCGCGCCAACTCATGCAGACTCTCCCTCGACGAAGATTCCAGTCACTAGCGCACCGATAACCCCTAGCGTTCCGATCGTCCCTAAATCTTCCACTCCAACTCCCAAGTCTTCCTCACGAGTTCTCCTCTGGGTGATCATCGGGATTGTGGCTATCGCCATGCTCGTCGTTGTTAGAAATCACAAGGCAACCATCTCGACTCCTGACACGAGTGCAACTCCAGCCGTGAGCGCCACCCCTTCGACCACCCCGACTAATACCTCTTCGCCCGCAACTATGAACCCGGCTTCACCTACCCCATCCGCGGCCGCCTCTAGTTCAACAGCTACTACCACATCAGATTTGGCTCCAGTTGGCATCGTTGCTCACTACACCTCCACGGGTGCCAGAATATTCTGGTTCCCAGCACCTGGATCAAAAGGGTTAACGACGTATAACGTTGAAATAGCCGCAAACGGCGGAGCCTTTAAATTGCTTGCCACAATTCCTTCCACCCAACTCTCGATTGATCTTTCAGAGTCTGATACAAACGGGTGGACTTCATTTAAAATTTCTGCTACTTACGCCGATGGACATACGATTGCTGGAAAGGTCTTTGGACTACCCGGTCAATATGCCTAACTTTTAAGCGCTTCTATGATGGCGTTTACATATACCTTTCCACCATTTTCGCTTAGATGAACTCCATCCGGTGCGAAGTATTCGGGGTGACCTTCTGAGATCGTTGCCCAATCAACTAGATGCATCTCTGGATAATCCTTGAGAACCAGGTGGATAATCCGATTGTTATCCTCCCGCCAACTTCTTGGAACGGCTGTATCCACAACAACCACCTTTGGCTGGCTACTTAACAGGTTGAAGAGCGTACGAACATCCTCCTGCGTCAGGTGGTTGTTATTTCCCAGATCAAATATGACTGGAGAGTATTGCAGCCCTACCTGATCGCTTTTGACGACCTGAATTAATTCACCTATCTGCCGGCCAACTCGAGCATTAATAAGTGCGATTGGGAATTGGCTTTGTAGTTTGTCGCGAATTCCAAGGATGATTGAGTCTCCAGTTACCCAAAGCCCAGACCTTATCGACGGGGTAACTACCTGGGGTTGGGGAGTGGCCACCAACGACGTAAGTTGGATCGGTGAAACTTTCTCAGTTTGTGCAAATGCAGCCCAGACAGCGCCGCTGGTAGAGGCCATAATTCCAAGGAGGCTAAGCGCCAGCCAGGCTCCTTGAGTACGTCTACTTCTCTTGGTTCTATATTTCATTCCGCGCAGCCAATTTGTGAGTTTGCCTTGCCTGATTGGGGCCTCTACCCAGCGCAGCGATATGTCAGCCAGTGCAACCACGATCAAAATGCGCGCGATATTTATTGCCCAATTCGCTCCAGCAAGATCTACATTTGGCCGCGTCACTTGAAAGATAACCCAGTGCCACAAGTAGATCCCATATGAGCGTTCTCCGATCCAGATTACTGGCCGTGCACTCAACAGAGGTGAAAATCTTGAGGCTGGATGCACAAGAGAGGTGATGGTCGCGCAACCAAAAAGTGCTGCGAGTGGAAAGGCAATTCGATAGAGCGCGGGATTGGATTCGTCGATGAAGAAGAAAGTACTTAAAAGGCCAAGTAGCCCTATCACGCCGATCCCATCAACAAAATCTTGCGCCCGCTCGGAGATATTTTTATTGAGATTAGCGGGTATCCAACTGACCGCAAGGGCGGCGCCTAGAAAAAGCCCAAGGCTATGTGTATCGGTACCAAAGTAAATGTGGCTGATTTGATTGGTTCTACCGGTGTCAACCCGAAGTGAATAGATGAAGAGAGCAAGCCCCGAGATAAATGCAATGAAGAGTGAAGCTTTTATCACACTCTTCTTTCCTAAATAGCGCAGGATCGCGAGCAGGATCAACGGCCAGAGGAGGTAGAACTGCATTTCGACTGCGAGGGACCAGGTATGTTGCAGTAAAGGAGGTCTCCCAACCGCTTGGAAATAATCCTGATGGAGTGCAACTAAGTGCCAGTTTTCACTCCCGGTAAGGACGTAAGGGAGATCAGCGAGGAAGCGATGAATGGCATCGGGCTTCCAGGCCGCGATGATAAATGTTGTCCCCGCCATCATAAAAAGAAGAGGAGGCAAGAGCCGTCGAACGCGCCCCCAATAGAACTCGCGAAGATCTAAGGCGCTCTTGCTTAAGATGGAATCCAGCAACAGACGCGTGATGACATACCCGCTGATGACAAAGAAGAGATCGACACCTAAAAATCCACCTGGGATCCACGTTATTCCTAGGTGGTAGAGAACTACCGCCGTTACTGCCAGCGCTCTAAGACCATCGATTGGAGCTATGTACCGTGAGGTTTTAACCGACATTACTTGCGCTTAGATTCTCTTCCCACGGTCTTGCGGGTTGTCGATGGGGGCTTAGCGGATGATCGTGGCGCGGGCTTAGCCACCTTCGGACTCTTCTCCACTGCGACAGGTGTGGCGCGAGTAAATTCCTTCTGTGGGGGCCGATTGCTTTCATCGATCGCACCTTTGATCTCACTCCCTAAATTTGCGAGCTGTTCGAAAGCCCCCGAAAGCCGGGTCCGTGCTTGACGGATTCCTTCCTCCGCGGCGAGAAGTGTTTGATGCTGAATCTTCTCTAGCCGTTCAGATTCTTCTACTGCACCGAGGAGCCAATTTTTAAAGTTAGCAATATCTGCCGTTGCCTCCGAGATTACGCGTTCGGCCTCTCGCTTTGCGGTGGAGGTAATTGTCGATGCCTCCTTCTGCTTGGAGTGAATTAAATCTTCGGCAGATTTGGTAGCTGTAGCGATCGCCTCCTTGGCTTCTAGTTCGGCCGCTTCCAAGAACCTGCGGCCGCGACCTTCGGCGCTTTGCAAGACGGTTCGTGCCTTGGTTTCGGCGCCGTCTGTTAATTGTTTAGCCAGACGTTGCCCTTCTGCGAGGGCGCGCTGCGCTGTAGCAACAGCTCGTGCCTCGCGAGCTTGCGCCGTCTTAATGAGGGAGGTGGCAGTTTCGGTGGCGAGGATCTCGAACTCTTCGGGAGTGAGACTGGTGATATCGCGGCGAGCCCGCAGGTCGGCGAGTTCGGCCTCTAGTTCGCGGATGCGCTCAAAGGTCGTGCTACTTCTGGATGGTGAGGCGGCGCTTATCTGCGAGGGATCACTCGGTGCGCCGGAGTTATCAGAATTGGAGGAGCCCACCTCATCTTTGAATCCGAGCCATGAGAGAAATTTCTTCTCAGCCATCTGTGGTCCTTCCATCTGTGCAATCCTGTGAATTTCAAGCGGAACTCCTATGCCCGCATCTTAGTAAATCATCGCTTATCAGACCTAAAGCGGTAAAGGGGGAGCGGGGCTTCGCCAGGAGAAGGGGGAACTTTAGAGAGACTTTCCCTTTCGGCGTCGGGGCTCGGCTTTTCGCGGAGGAAGAAGTCGGAGCACTCTTGGATGCAGAAGTAATTGCGGTTTTGGTCGTGGTAGAAGCTTGAGAAGGGTAATTCCCAGGTAGATCAGGGTGTTGACGGCCACGAAGGAGAGAAGGATTACGAAGCCACGACTTTGGAGATACCTCGAGGAAAAGAGAATTCCCCGATGAAAATGCAGCATGGGATAGCTCTTGGTGAGGTCTATAAGGAGCATTTACGAACCCACGACGCTATTCATGGCGGTGTGTTTGACCGATGCCCAACGACTCCTGCGCATTACGGCAACATCAAAGAGGACCTTAACGAAGACCAACTGTAGAAATATATCGAAGGCGAGCTCTAAGACGATCGGTAGCGCTAACAAGACGGCCGCACTGCCACCCTTTCTCACCGTCCAGATTCGTTCTAAAGCAAAGATCCCGCCGATGGCGATCCAGAACGGGTACCACACCCAATGATCTTGCAGGAGCAGCACGACCAGTGAGAGGAACAGAGAAGAGGAAAGTGCGATAGCTCCGTACGCAATCGCAATTTGCTGACCCCAGTAGCGCATAGTGGTTCGAGTAAATCCGTATGCACCAAGATTTTCAATAGCACCTCTCTGCCACCTAATTCGTTGACCCCAAAGGCTCTTCCACGTCGGCATTAACTCGGTAGTTACCCGACATTCGGGGGGAGAGATCATCGGGCAGCCCAATGTTTTAAGGGCGATCGTCAGTTCGTTATCCTCCGTCAGGGCAGCGGTGTCATAGACCTGACCTTTCTCGCCCGGGATATAGGTGCCACGAGCTTTCGCAACCGTCGAGAGAGCACGTGCTCGAAAGAGGGAAGCAGTGCCCGTTAATACAAAGACGCGTCCGCCGCGTCGTTTAATCTGATCGGAGTAGCGGGTGAATTCGTTGCGTTGGAGTTGCCCGAGAATTCCGCGGCCCTTTTCTCCAAAGAAGACCCCACCAACTGCATCAAGATTTGGAAAGTTGTGAAAGTTCTCGGCTGCATTAGCTAGAAAGTCGTTACTTATCTGGGAGTCCGCATCCATCACCAGAATCACATCATGTCTGCCCATTGCGGGCAGGATAGATGCCAACGCTTGGTTTAAAGCGCCAGCCTTCCGCTCTGTATTACCAACTGTCTCAAATACCTGATAACCCATCTCGAGCGCGATACTTGCGGTGGAATCTGTGCAGTTATCGGCAACTACAATTATTTTATCTGGGGGTCGGGTCTGTTCTTGGAGTGAAGCTAGGGTTAAAGGTAAAGAGAGCTCTTCGTTGCGGGCCGGGATCAGAACTGTGATACTCGTGAGGGAGTTGTGACCGGGGTTGAGAAGATTACTGGTTGATACCGGAGTCAAGAAATTCTTGATAGGCCGCTCGTTAATATAGATTTCGATAATCTCCAAGAAAATCGCGATTATCGTTACCGATACAACTGCGACGATTGCGGCAATAAGAAGCCGATCATCGGGCGTCTGCCATCCCCAGTATTGCTTAAGTCCAAGAAACTCGAATGGAGTGATTTGAAGTTTACTTCTCTTCATTGATGCCGCAAGGGCGACAGAAAGGACCAGTCCAATAACACCCGTGGTAAATATCGAGAGAAAGAGAAGTGCTCGGGCGTTATGGCTTTTGATCAAGAAAATTATCAGGACAGCAAAAATCAAGGCGGTGAGGGAGGAGATACCAACTATGGCGTTCATGAGGGTGCGATACTAGTGAATTTTGGCTGGATTAAATCCCCTTGCCCCTGCACGAGATCGTCCAATACTGCCCATGGAATCGAGCCGGTAGACACGTTAGGTTCACAATTCCTAAAGGTTGAGGTCCTCAATTCCTAAAGGTTCTGCTACCCCTATGGAGGATCTCTAAGAAAAGGGGCGGGGTCGGAATGTTCACAGGAAGGATATTTGAAGTTATCAAAGCTCGATTTGCCGAGGAACCCGTGATGATCCTGGAAGGCGCCCGAGCCACAGGCAAATCCACGATCTTGCAGGCAATTCCCAAGGATCTCGCCGTCTTAATCGATGAATATCAAAAAGTTCCCGAAATCTTAGATGCCATATGAGCGGAATTGAATAAAACAACATATGCAAGGCGATATCGAAGGAAGCAAGATCGATCTGTTAAGTGCGATCCTTAATAATCTTGAAGGGCTGATGCTAAAGAAAGCCCGCAGATCGATCGACTCAACTATGCCAACAGAGTGACGACGGGTGGGTTCCCCACTATGTTGAACTCAAAGAGTCCCGGTCGGAGGAATCTTTGGCTGAAAGATTACATTCACAAAACCTTGAGTCAGGATTTTCAAGAGATAAGTAAAATTCAATAACGGGAATTATTGCCATGCTCAGGTATTGAATACAGCCAAGATCTCCAGAGCGATAGAACTTCATGCAGTAACCACTGATCAATATATTAAGTCGCTCGAATTTCAAACTGGAGCGATTGTAGGAGTCGAAGTTAAGGCTGGTAAAAGGTTGACTGACTCAGATTTTCGGGGACTCAGGAATCTAAAGGATTATGTCGGAAGCGACTTCCATTGCGGAATTTTGTTGTATCAGGGGGAGTTTTCTCATCGTAATGCAGACGGATTAATCGCTTTTCCAGCTGACCGTATGTGGATTGACTAGTACATATGTGCGGGGGGTATGTCTTTGCGACGCTCCGATTGAACGTCTCCCGAGAAGCAAGCGACATTTAGCCACCAATCACTTAAATCCTTTTCTAGGCCCCGAGTGACCCTGGCTATGAAATTGATGACCGAATATTGAGTCAGAAAGTCCTTTGCATTGATAAATTGATGAACGCTCGGGTCGCGTAAGGCTTCATAAAGTTTGGCGGTATGAATGTGGGCGATATGCTCCAATGTAAGTAGTTTGGAGCCAAATTCGTTCATCAACTCATCAACTCATCAACTCACGATCGATTCATAGTCGCGGATGTGGGGCATTGAGTGCGGGAGGCGGGACTTGAACCCGCACGTCCGAAGACACAGGTTCCTAAGACCTGCGTGTCTGCCATTTCACCACTCCCGCCGGAGGGTAGATAAGCGGTAAGGGTACGGGTAGGTTAGGCCAAGAGCCAAATAATCACGATGGCAAAAGATCCCAACACTATTGAGGTCCCAGACCCGCAAAAGAAGGAGTTATTTCATGTCTTTAACCCCAACCCCTGCCGATAAGTTCACTTTTGGTCTTTGGACCGTGGGCTGGCAGGCGCGTGATCCATTCGGGGATGCCACTCGTGCCCCACTTGATCCAGTTCGCTCTGTCAACGAGCTCGCAGTGCGTGGCGCCTATGGAGTGACCTTCCATGATGATGACCTAATTCCTTTTGGAAGCGATGAGGCGACTCGCAATGGACATATCCATCGCTTTAAGAAGGCGTTGCAAGAGACCGGAATGAAAGTCCCTATGGCCACCACCAATCTTTTTAGCCACCCAGTATTTAAAGATGGTGCACTTACATCGAATGATCGTGACATCAGACGCTTCGCCATAGCCAAGGCGATGCGCAATATCGACCTTGCCGCCGAACTCGGCGCCCAGATTTATGTCTGTTGGGGAGGCCGTGAAGGCGCTGAATCTGACGGGGCTAAGGATGCTTACGTTGCGCTAGAGCGCTACCGCGAGGGCTTTAACATTCTAGGTGCCTATGTGAAAGATAAGGGTTACGACATTAAATTTGCCATTGAGCCAAAGCCCAATGAACCGCGTGGAGATATCTTCCTGCCAACCATTGGACATGCGCTGGCATTTATTAACACTTTGGATAATCCAGAGATGGTCGGAGTCAACCCAGAAGTTGGCCACGAGCAGATGGCGGGACTTAACTTCGTTCATGGCATTGCACAAGCACTTTGGCAGGGAAAGCTCTTTCACATCGATCTCAATGGTCAACACGGCCCCAAGTTCGACCAAGATCTCGTCTTTGGGCATGGTGACCTCAAGTCTGCCTTCTTCCTAGTTGACCTTCTGGAGCGTTACAACTACCAGGGCCCGAAGCACTTTGATTACAAGCCGGCTCGTACAGAAGATGATGCGGGCGTTTGGGTGTCTGCAACTTCTAATATGCGCACTTACCTCGCTCTCAAGGAGCGGGCTCTCGCCTTTCGCAGCGATCCACGTGTTATCGATGCGATGAAGGAGTCACGGATTGATCAACTTGAAATTCCTACTCTGGCCGCTGGAGAGAGTTGGCGTGATCTCGGTAATGACTCATTTGACGTTGAGTTAGCCGGAGGCAGAGGTTATGGATATGAAACTATTGATCAACTCGCACTCGAACACCTTATGGGCGTTAAAGAATAGTTTTCGCGGAGCGCAGATTAAGCCCTTAATAAATGAAAGGCGCCTCGTATCGAGTCGCCTTTCTTAGTGATCCTTACTAGTTAGCGACGTTAGCACCCTTGCGAGAGATGGCATCGACAGAAGCCGAGATCAGCAGGACTCCACCAGTTACCAGGTATTGAGTTCCTGGACTGAACCCCAAAAGACCCATGCCGTTATTGATAATAGCCACGACGATCCCTCCTAGGACCGCGTCGCGTAGTTTTCCTTTTCCGCCAAAGAGCGAAGTGCCACCGATCACGGCCGCACCCACCGCGTAGAGCAGGGTTGTTCCGCCACCTGTCGTAGGTGAGACAGAGTTAGAGGTCGAGGTAAAGAGCATTCCAGCAATTGCTGCTAACCCCGTACAGATCATGAAAGCTAAGGTGCGAACGCGGCGTACGTTTATTCCAGAACGACGGGCTGCTTCTGCATTTCCTCCCACTGCGTAGAGGTGGCGTCCAAAGACGGTGCGATTAAGGACAAATGTTCCGACAACTAAGAGCGCAAGTAGCACTGGCACCACGATCGGCATGCCCTTGATACTGCTATTAGGAGGATTTCCACGTTGCGTGTTGAGCACATAAGTTACGCCAATTCCCACCAGAACCAAGAAAACGTTTTTCGCTAACCAGACCTTGAAGAGTTCGGATTTTAGATTTTTGCGGCGACGGTGCAGGATGCGATTTAGCCCTAGGCCGACATAGATCGCCAATCCGAGAATGGTAAATACCCAACTAGCGATCGGATTTAAGTTGTTATTTTCAACTGCGAGAATGAACCGATCTTGCAGCAAGATAGTTCCGCCATTGCCGGCCATCAAAAGGAGAATTCCTTGGAAGGCTAAGAAGGCAGAGAGCGTGACCACGAATGATGGAATGCGCAACCGCGCAACGAGAGTTCCCATCAACGAACCGAGTCCCACCCCAATGAGGATGCTGACGAATAGGGCCGCATACCAGGGGAAGTGATGGTCATTGATGAGAAGTACCATCGCGGCGCCACAAACACCCGATGCAAAACCTGCCGAAAGATCGATCTCCCCAAGAAGTAGTACAAAGACCAGACCCATTGCGATCACGATCACGGGGGCCGCTTGAGTGAGGAGGTTTGCCATATTTCGCGGAGTCAGGAAGTACTGAGAAGAGAGAGTGAAGACCAACCCTAAGGAGACTAATCCCAGAAAGGCGGGGAGCGCACCAATATCGCCAGATTTGATCTTGGCGAAGTAATCACTTGCCACGCTCTTGAGCGTGGCTTCTTGGTTAGCAAGATTTTCGGTGTTGACGCTCATGAATTCACTCCTACGATTCCTTCGGATTTACCGGTAGTTATTAATTCGACAACTTGGCTCGCCTTGACGTCTTTTGTCTGAACTTGGGCCGCCATCGTGCCAAGGTATAAGGGAGCGATGTAATCCGAGACCTCGAAGACATCATTGAGGTTATGGCTAATTAAAATAACCGCTAGGCCGTTATCAGCTAAGCGACGAACTAACTTCAACACTTGCTCAGTCTGAGCAACGCCGAGAGCCGCCGTCGGTTCGTCGAGAATCACCACCTTTGAATTCCAGAGTACGGCGCGAGCAATCGCTACGGTCTGACGCTGCCCTCCCGAGAGCGAAGAGACGGTCTGGCGAATAGATTTAACCGTTCGCACAGAAAGCCCATCTAGGGTTTTTGCTGCGAGGGATTCCATATGCGTCTCGTTAAGGACCACACCATTGCGCTCTTCGCGTCCAAGAAACATATTTTGGACGATATCTAAGTTATCGCAGAGCGCGAGATCTTGATACACGATCTCAATTCCAAGGTTGGTGGAGTCGCGCGGGCCGTTAATCTCTACCTTCTTGCCTTCAAAGATAATCTCACCAGATTCGGCGGTGTAGATACCTGCGATGCACTTGATCAGCGTGCTCTTACCAGCGCCGTTATCGCCCACAAGCGCGGACACCTTTCCCGCGTACGCATCAAAGTTCACATGCTTCAAAACATGAACAGGACCAAAGGATTTATTGATGCCACGCAGCGAGAGAATGGGTTCGCTCATTGATACTCCTGTCAAAGAAACTGGGATTGCGCTCAGGTACTAAGGCGTGACTATAACTAAAAAAAACGGACCAGAGAGGATCTCTCTGGTCCGTTTTCACATTAATTGCTACGTGAAACTAAGTATTAAGAGGTTTGACCCTTACTTAACGCCATTAGCTGCACAAGCGGCCGCGCCAGCAACGGCGCAAATCTCAGCAGCTGTACGGAACTTGTCCATCACAGTTACTTCGACGTTCTTCTTAGTGATTGTTGTTGGGATCAAGAGGACTGAACGAACATTACGTGCCCCATCCTTGACCATGCCATTGGTAACAGCCTTTGTTCCCTTGACTAATGAGATTGCAAGTGATGCAGCAGCATTAGCTTCTTGAGCAATTGGCTTGTAAACGGTGTTGGAAAGGTCACCGGTCAAGATTGCTGCAAGACCAGCTGCTGATGCATCTTGTCCTGAAACGCAGGTCTTGCCGTTGAGGTTGTTCCGCTTAAGCACAGCAACTGCTGCAAGGCCGAGGCCTTCGTTTGCTGACACTACAGCGTCAAGCTTGTTGCCTGACTTTGTGAGTTGTTGTTCGAAGATTGTGCCGGCGAGGGTGTTATCCCAGCCTGCGACGGACTTGTCATCGACGACAGTTCCGTGGGTCTTCTTGAGGTAAGCACCAACGATTGAAGCGTAACCCTGCTTGAAGAGGGTGGCGTTGTTATCGGTAGGTGAACCATTCAAGTAAACCACGCGTGGGTGCTTTACCTTGTGTGCCTTGAGGCAAGCAACGATTCCTTTGCCCTGGAGCATGCCAACGCCCACGTTATCAAATGATACGTAGAAGTTAGCTGAACCACCGAGGGTTAAACGATCGTAATCGATTGTTGCAACGCCTTGCTTCTTCGCCAATTTTTCAACGGCTGCAGATGATGGTGAATCGAGGTTGACGAGAATGAGAACCTTGACACCCTCTGTGAGCATGGCTTGAGCTTGGGTTGTGAAAGTAGGAATACTTCCACCAGCGTTTTTGATGTCATAGGTGACGCCGGCAGCCTTGAAGGCCTTTTCTAGAAGTGGTTGATCATCTGTCACCCAACGAGGCGAGGATGCGGAGTCAGGAAGTACAACTCCAACTTGTGGACCAGCTGCGTGAACAGTTGTTGATGCAACGACACCGGTGAGAACCAGTGAGACTGCTGCAACTGATGCCGCGAAACGACGATTTGTCATCTGTGGATATACCTTTCGAAGGTTTTGAGTACGTGGCCAAACCTGCTTTGACCATGGGTAGTACTCGGTAGAGACAAAGTAGCCGAAATCCTCTCGATTTCCGATTGCAACATAGGGGCAAATCGGACATTTCTCATAACACTTTGGTAACACAAAAAAAAGAGGCATGAGCACTACCCTTGCCTCAGATGGATACCTCAAAAATGAAAGTGCTACCCGCGACTACGCCAGATTCTATTAGTGGACAGGTCAGCTCAGCGATCATGCGCGCACTCTCTTTGGCCGTGAGCTCGCAAGAATTGCCGGGTGGGTTGATCCTGCCAGATCAGATCACCCTAGAACGGCCCAAGAGCCGAGAGCACGGTGATTACTCCACTTCGATCTCTCTCGCACTAGCAAAGCCGGCTGGGATGAACCCACGTGCCGTTGCCGAGGTGCTACGTACTTATCTATTGGCAGATCACGAGATCAAGGGAGTGATCGCCGCGGTGGAGGTCGCTGGTCCTGGTTTCCTCAATATTTCCTTGGCTCGCGCTGGCCAACGGGCGATTATCGCCACCATTTTAAGTGAAGGAGAAAGTTACGGGCACGGAAAGGCGCTGGAGGGTGTTGCAGTTAATTTAGAGTTCATCAGCGCCAACCCCACCGGACCCCTTCACCTCGGGCACACCCGGTGGGCTGCGGTTGGAGATGCCTTGGGTCGCGTACTTTCGGCCGCGGGAGCAAAGGTCACAAGGGAGTTTTATATTAATGACCGGGGCAACCAGATGGAGCTATTTGGTGCCTCCCTGCGAGCTGCCGCGCTGGGCGTCCCCGTTCCTGAAAATGGATATCACGGTCAGTACATCAGTGAGATCGCGGCAGAGATTAAGGGTGCACATCCTGAATTTTTAGGGTTGCCGGAGAAAGAGAGCCTCACCGCTTTTAGAGATATCGGCTACTCGCTCCAGCTCGCTGATCAGCAGCGAGTGCTAGAGGATTTTCGGACCCACTTTGATATTTGGTTCTCTGAAAAATCGCTCTATGAAAACAATTTCCTGCTCCATTGCTTAGATCGGCTGAAGGAGCAAGGGCATGTCTTTGAAGATGGTGGGGCGACATGGTTGCGCACCACCGACTTTGGAGATGATAAAGATCGAGTCATGATTAAATCAGATGGAGCCTTTGCATACTTTGCTTCGGACTCTGCCTATTACATTAGTAAACGCGAACGTGGATTTGATATCTGTATTTACATGTTAGGTGCTGACCATCATGGGTATGTAAATCGCCTTAAGGCTATTGCTGCCTGCGCTGGGGATGACCCGAGTTACAACATCGATGTCCTCATCGGTCAAATGGTCAAAATCATGGAGAACGGTGCGGAGCTTAAATTAAGTAAACGCGCCGGGACCATCATCACTCTTGAAGAGCTCGTCGAGAAGGTCGGTGTTGACGCTGCCAGATATACCCTGATCAGATATCCAGTAGATACACCGATGGTAATGAATGTCGATATCTTGCGCAGTCGCACCAATGAAAATCCGGTGTATTACGTCCAGTACGCCCATGCCCGCATCTGCGCTGTTCTCCGAAATGTCAGTGAACTTGGCATCACCTTCGGTCCAGATCAGATCCACCCCGAACTCCTGGAACATGAGAGGGAGCGCGAACTCATTGGAGCGCTAGCTGAATTTCCTCGGGTTGTATCGGGGGCGGCTGAGCTACGCGAACCACATCGAATTGCTCGCTACGTAGAAGAGCTAGCTGGTATTTATCACGGATTCTACGCCGATTGTCGTGTCCTTCCATTGGGAGATGAACCAGCGACAGCTCTTCATAGCGCTCGAGCGACGCTATGTTCAGCCACCGCGCAGGTAATTGCTAATTCGCTAGAATTACTCGGTGTTAGCGCCCCAGAAAAGATGTAACTATGAGCGCATTTGATCCTGCTATTTTTTCCATGAATTCTCGATTTGAAGTTGACCATTTATCAATTGCAGGAATCACTGCGACAGATCTCGTTGCAGAATTCGGTACTCCACTCTTTGTCGTCGATGAGACAGATTTCATCACTCGCGCTGCTAATTGGAAGAGTGCGCTGGAAGACGCATTTGGCGAGAGCGCGGGTATCGTCTACTACGCGGCAAAATCGTTTATTTCAAAGGAGATTGCGCGCTGGATTCAGGTAGTTGGACTCGGTCTTGATGTTTGTACCGGCGGAGAACTGACGGTTGCCGAGGCTGTAAATTTTCCTGGTTCAAAAATTGAGATGCACGGTAATAATAAATCCGAAGACGAAATTCGTCAGGGTATGAACTTCGGCGTCAATACCTTCGTAATCGATTCCTTTCACGAGGTTGAACGAGTGGCGCGAATTGCTTCTGAACTGAAAAAAGTACAACGCGTCCTCATTCGAGTTACTCCGGGAGTTGAGGCGCATACCCACGAATTTATTTCGACTGCGCATGAAGATGTGAAGTTTGGTTTTTCACTGGCAAGTGGAGCGGCGTGGGATGCGATCGCAGCAATTAAAAGTGAGCCGTCTCTTCAACTGGCCGGACTTCATTCGCATATCGGCTCGCAGATATTTCAGAGCGAGGGTTTTGCGGCAGCCGCCGAGAAATTGATTGGCCTCCTTGCACGCCACCGTGACGCCTACGGGCACGAACTTCCTGAACTTGATTTGGGAGGAGGATACGGAATTGCTTATATCCCGGGTGAGATAACTCTTGATCCTTTTCAAGTCTTAATGGAACTCTCCACAGTAGTCCGGGCAGAATGCTTGAGAGCAAATATTTCGGTTCCAACCATTTCCATTGAACCCGGACGCGCAATTGTTGGCCCAACGACAACCACTCTTTATACAGTTGGTACTACTAAAGAAGTCGCACTTGATGGTGGTCTCACACGACGTTATGTCTCAATTGACGGTGGAATGAGCGACAATATTCGCCCAGCCTTGTACGGCGCAGAGTATCTAGCGATAGTGGCAAATCGCCTGCCCCTTGGAGCTTCCTGCAACACCCGTATCGTGGGCAAGCACTGCGAGACCGGGGATATTGTTATCCGCGAAATTAACCTTT